>VOFI01000193.1_pt1 | contig 51008 bp, 81 predicted proteins | sample 5384131 | NCBI WGS metagenome assembly VOFI01 (sample SAMN12384728, study PRJNA508395) | human gut metagenome | isolation source: healthy gut H | host: Homo sapiens
TATCTTTTTCTGTTAAAATCCATATATTAAAAAGTAATATGAATGCAAAAATTGTCCATGCCCCTTGGCAATTACCATTCGGTTACTTATATTGTAGTAACCAATTGGTAACTTGTCAATCTTTTTTCTAATCTTCTATCACTTTATCGGATGAGCATCCGAAACATAAATCATCGGATCATATGAATAAAAAATATAATTTTTCGCTTGCCGTTTTCGTTCTTCACTTGTTTTGTTATAAGCCATTATCTTTCTTCCGATCTGATTTTTGGTATAGAAATCAAATCGGAGCATGGCGGTGACCGGATATGTGGTATCCCACAATTCTCAAAAATGTCGAAAAAAGTGTTGCAACCAGTATGATGATTACAACACTTTCTTTAAATACTCGGTTAAATGTTCTCTGACTTTCAAATCCACTATCCAGACAAATGTTTGTAATAGAATCACTCGTATTTTCCAAACGATGGCATGCATAGTTCAGCCTTGCATCGTTAAGATATTGATTAAAGTTTCTATGGAATGTCTTGGAAAAGAGTCTGGATAAAATCTTCCTCCGGAAGTTCCTTAACAGAAAGTGCTGAAATCGTATTTACGACAAGACCAATGATTGCATAGATAATAATAGCAACCGTTCTCCATGCTGCAGCATCTCCACCATTTATTTATCTACAAATCCAACTGTAATTGCCTGAATCAGAAGACTTGTTGAAAACGCAAAAATAAACGAAAAATGGTGCGTTCGGATAGTGGCTGGAACGGATCGCATTAAAATTATGCTGCTTCATTAACGTAAGATCGGTTGTGAGCTGTTCCAGACTGATTGTAAATCCAGTAACCGGATCGGAATCATGTCGATTGACACCACGGAATTTAATCTTCTGTCCATTTAGGTAAATAACCTGGTCTTTAATCTCTATCTTTCTTAATGCAATGTGATCTACAATTACTTCATTCTCTGTTTCAAGAATCAGTTTATATAGATATGGATTTCTGTATTCCAAAGTTCCGGACTTGCGATTTCTAATACAGCTGTTCCTTCTTCAGCAATACTTCCTAGTGCTACAACTGCTCCGTTTCTATCTTCAATCGAAATTTTTACATTTAAGGGAGAGTAGAATTTCATTTCAATTTCTACTTTCGCAAGCATATCCTCAATTCTTGTTTTAATATGATAATCACTGATTGCCTGTTTTGGGCGTTTCAAAATGTACACATCCCGGAAAATACCACTCATACGGAATTTGTCCTGATCTTCCAAATAGGAACCATCACACCACTTCATGACCAGAACCGCTATGCTGTTCTCTCCGTCCCGAAGGAGGTCGGTGATATCAAACTCACTGGTCATATGAGAAACCTGGCTATACCCTACATAAGAGCCATTGATCCATACATAAAAGCAACTGTCTACTCCTTCAAAATTCAAGAAAGCTTTTGGTGCATTTTCATCTTTGTGATAAACAAAGGTATGTGCATATGTTCCACATGGAAGAATCTCATCAAAATTTTCTGTATCATAATCTTTCTCAAAGAAGGGTTCCTGAACATCATAGATACTGTTAAAATACTGGAACTTCCAAGTTCCGTTCAATAACTGCATTCGGTCTGACTCTTCCCTGTGCTCCACCAGGTTATCCATTCTTTTGGATGCCGGAATAAAATAGGCTCTGGCTGGCATTGTATTTTCATGCAGTACGCTTAAATCCTCATAATAACGTGGTACAATCATAAATAACTCTCCTTTAATACATATACATTTTTTTGCACTTTGTTTTTCCACAGCAAACCTTTTCTTTTACTTTTATGTTTACTTTTCCCTGTTTTGCTATATATATCTTATCCTAATCTGCAAAACATGTCTATGAATTGGATTAGACAAAATATGCACTAAATGATACAATAACAATAAAAAAGGAAAAGAGGTTCTACCATATGTATATGAATACCGGTTATTTAAACCACTCCCATATGGATTTCAAAGACAAAAGTCTCCCACTGGTTGTAGGAAGTTGCGGTACTTATCGCCTTTCCAGCCATCCAAAGTTACCAACCTACCGTCCAAGGGGACGCCTGGATTATCAGATCATCTATATCACTGCTGGTTGTGGGCATTTTCATTTTGACAATGTAGATAACGAAACGATTGTTCCCGCCGGTAATATTGTGCTGTACAGACCGAAGGAACTTCAGAAATATGAATATTATGGAGAAGATAAGACAGAAGTATACTGGATTCATTTTACAGGCGACAATGTAAAAAATATCCTACGGCAATATGGATTCCCGGATAAAGAGCGTGTATTTCAGGTCGGAACCTCTATGGAATACGAACAGATTTTCAAGCGTATTATCATCGAGCTTCAGCGTTGCCAAGATAATTATGAGGAAATGCTTGTCCTTCTGCTCCGTCATCTTCTTATCATCTTTCATCGGGAACTGACCAGGGGAACATATCTCGAAAAATGAATACCTGGATCACGAGATGGATAACGCAGTTACCTTTTTCAGTGAAAATTATAACCAGAATATTAGCATAGATGATTATGCTGCCTCACGTGGAATGAGTGTCAGCTGGTTTATCCGAAACTTCAAAAAATACACAGGTTCTACACCAATGCAGTTTATTGTGGGAATCCGAATTAACAATGCCCAGATGTTACTTGAAACAACAACCTATTCCATCAATGAAATTTCTAAAATCGTCGGGTATGATAATCAGCTTTATTTCAGCCGGCTTTTCCACAAGCTGAAAGGATATTCCCCCAAGAGAGTACCGAAAGATAAGAAACAAGTTCTAAATTCCACAATATCATAAATCCCTAACTGGCTGTTAAAAGTTACTCGTAACTGTTCAGTACCTTCACAGTTGCGAGCCTCAAGCGCATTAGAATCAGTTACGATTGATCTATATTATGATCAGGCAATGCCTGTTGTAATGATTAAATCGGGCTTTCCCCGATGTGTTTAGCTGTAACCACCTCCTTTCAAGGTGCAAGCAGAAAAAAGCACCTTAACCATATTGGCTAAAGTGCTTGTATTTGTTTGCTATTAAATTGTTGTGAGTCAGACAAACTTAAATTTGGAACGTGCTTTATAAATTTTTTCCGATCCCCTCAAGCTCGTTCATGGAATCCTTGTTTTTTTCAAGTTCATCTCTGGCTGTTGCGTAATATGATTTTTTTGAAAAGCATATCCCATGAAAGATATTTTGCCATACAGTCAAACTGCTTATCAATCAACTCATACTGGATACTGTCTACGGGAGAACCGCCTACAACAATCGTGCCAACTTTTTTTTATTTTTTAACTGCAATCCACGGCAGTAGCACTTATCAATGATAAGTTTCAATTGTGCTGACATTCCCCACCAATAAACTGGTGTAGCAAAAAGAATCATATCTGCGGCAGCAATTTTATCAATTGTAGGATTTGTATCATCCTTATCGACACATCCCTTAGAGCATTGACAGACACCACATCCCTCATAGGTAAGAGAATCTATATACACATTCTCGCCCTTATCCTTCAGTTTTTCATAATACTTAACTGCTTTGTCTGAAAGAATCTCAAATGGCGGACCGATAAGATTATCTGCTCCCCTTATCTGATGAACATAAGGCTCTCCCAATAATACGCATCTTCATAATACTTTTACAAACTCCACTGCATTTTTTATATCTTCTTCATCCGGATGTCCTTTTGCAATTCCACCAACCAGTTTAAATGGACCAAATGTGTCATAACCCTTGCATCCGAATTTTCCTATCACTTTAGAACGCTTCTTGTCCAAAATCTGTTCTATGGATTTGTAATTCGCACTTCCACCATAAGTACAGATCAGAAATACCTTTTTATCGTCCGGTAGATTCTTCTCTGCAAATCCCAATATCGACTGATGAAATTTTGAAAAATAGATTCCTGATGCAAACCCAATTATATCATAACTACTCAGATCTGCATCTGGCTGTTTTACAGCATCAATCAAATCAACTTGGCACTCTTCTGCTATGTTTTTACTAATTTTTCTGTATTTCCATGATGTACAGATGCATATACGATTGCTTTTCTCATTTGTTTTCCTTTCTGCCTACTCCATCACCACAAATCGTATTGTTTCATAGTCTCTGCATTTCGATATTCATGTTTCTCATAATATCCTATCAACTTTCCCTCTTCTCTGAGTGCCACCATATAAACATCCTTATTTTGCTTCTCATTGTGAAAAGTATAGACGATATTATGGCTCTCATCTGCCGCAAACCAGTCCACTACCTTCTGTATTCTATCCCTTGATTCCGGATTATGACAATCTAACAGACTTCTTCCAATAAGTTTATCGCCGCCTCGCTTCGCATAGCTGTTAACAGCTGCCGGATTCATGTAAATAATCTCATGTTTAAGATTGCATATAACAATGGACGCCCTGTCCTGATCAACAATACTTTTATAAAATTTGACCACATCTATCTTTTTATATATTTTTTTCTTCTTACTTTTCGCCATTTTATGTTATCCTTAAAACTTCACTATTTCCGATTCATGTGTAAATGATGAAAATGTAGCTGTCGCATTCTTAAAATAGAACACCTCTGTATTTCCATCATCTGCTGAGTACATATTCTGTAAAGATGGATAAGCATCAAGCATGGACTGTCTTGCTTCTCTTCTATCATCTTCTACAAGTTCTCCTGCTACACGAAGCCACTCTCCATTCTTAAATGCACAGATTTCCACCTTTGGATTTGCATGAATCTGTTTTGAAACATCTTTCACCTTTCCGGTCTGAATATACAGTTTTCCTTCAAAAATATGTGCTGTTCCAAAAGGTCTTACCCTTGGCTGGTCTCCTTCCATTGTTGCCAAATAATATGTCTCTGCTTCTTTTTAAAAAATTTACTACTCGTTCCATTGTATAAACCTCCTGCTATTAAAATCTATCAATAATAGAATTATACCATTCCATCGCTTCTTATGCACTAATCAACCATCATAAAACCCCTGTTTCACATCACATTCAGACGTAAATCAGGGGTTTCTCTTATATCATTCTATACCATAGACAGTGCATATACTATCTATTCACTTTTACTCCGTCTCATAAAAGACTTTCTTATCCAGTGCCTTGTTCTGGTGTGCAACGATTGTTGTACATACAGCATCACCTGTGATATTAACGGCAGTTCTTGTCATATCCAGGATACGGTCGATACCCATGATCAGACCAATTGCCTCAACCGGAAGTCCGACAGAATTGAATACCATTGTCAGTGTAACCAGACCAACACTTGGTACTCCGGCTGTTCCGACAGATGCCAGTGTTGCTGTTCCGATAACTGTAATATAGTCTGCCATGCTCAGATGGATTCCAAACGCCTGTGCTGCGAACACAACTGCAACACCCTGCATGATCGAAGTACCATCCATGTTGATGGTTGCACCCAGCGGAATGGTAAAGGAAGAAATCTTCTTGGAAACCCGACTTTCTTAGAAAGTGTTTCAATAGAAAGCGGGATTGTCGCATTTGATGTTGCTGTTGAGAATGCGAAGGCCATAACCGGGAAGAACTTCTTGATGAAGCGGATCGGGTTCAGTCCTGTGAAAATCTTTAACAGAATCTGATATACTCCCAGACACTGGATCGCAAGTGCCAAAAGTACTGCGATCATGTATTTTGCCAGCGGAACAAATGCACTGAATCCGATGTTTGCAAAAGTACGGCTGATCAGACAGAAGACACCAATTGGGGCAAGTGCCATGATCATCATGGTCATTTCCATCATGATATCATTAAACTGGCTGAAGAAGTTTGCAACTGTCTCTGCACGCTCGCCTAATTTTGCAAGGATCACACCGATGATCAATGCAAATACGATGATCTGCAGCATCTCTCCGCTTGCCAGAGAATTAATCGGGTTATCCGGAATGATATTTAGGATTGTATCTGTCAGGGAAGTTGCTTCCATTGTCTCAACTGTGGACGCACTTGTCTTGATTGCACTCATATCAAGTCCGATACCCGGATTGATCAGATTACCAACTGATAAAGCAACTGTTACAGCAAGAGCTGTTGTTGCGAGGTAGAATACCAATGTTCTGACACCTACTGTTCCGAGCTTCTTCGTATCTCCGATTGCCATACTTCCGCACACAAGGGAACAAAATACAAGCGGTACAACAAGCATCTTCATCAGACGGATGAATCCCTGTCCGATCACATAGAGGATTCCTTCTACAATAATATCATTTTTTACCTTGCTGTCTGGAATCAGATAACAAAGTACAATTCCAAAAACAGCACCTAAAAGCAGAGCAATGAAAATCTTGGTCGTCAGACCAATTTTCTTCTCTTTCTTTTCATCTTTCACATTCTTTTTTTCATTCTAATTCTCCGTTCTTTCTTTCATATACTCTTCTAATGACTCTTTCCAATCCGGCATATCATACATATCAATAATACGGAGAATGAAGTTGTCCAATACCGCATACGGTGGTCTGGCAGAAGAAAGGTCTGAGTTCTGTCGGAACTGCCTTTAATTCAACGTTTTTCCCTGACAATCTCAAGATCTCCTGAGCAAATTCGTAACGATTGCAGACTCCACTGCAAGTTACATGATAAGTACCATATTCATTCGTACTGATCAGATACAGGATCATTCTTGCGAGATCTTTGGCACTTGTCGGGGAACCAAACTGATCTCCTGCTACAGAAAGTGTTTTTCCCTGTTCTGCCACTTCGAGCACACGGTTAACAAAGTTATTTCCACCTTTTCCGTAAACCCAGTTACTGCGGATAATGAAATGCTTGTGTGTGAATTCTTTCACATAGTTTTCTCCGGCTCTTTTGGATCTGCCATATACTGTCAGCGGATTGGTATCATCAAACTCTGTATACGGTTTCTTGCTCTGTCCGTCAAAAACATCATCTGTAGAAAGCTGCACGATCTTTGCGCCATTCTTTCTTGCGACGATACTTAAGTTTCTTGCTCCAAGTGCATTTACCCGGTAAGCATGTTCTGGTTCTTTTTCGCACAGATCGGTGTCTGTAACACCGCAGCAGTTGATAATCACATCCGGACGGTTCACAATACCGAAGTTAAGAACTTCCTCTGTGTTTGTAATATCCAGATCATCCAGATCCGTATTCAGCACTTCGATCTCTAATGGATCCAGAATGTCGTTCAGCGCCCGGCCGATCTGGCCGTTTGAACCGGCTATCCATACTTTAATCATCTCTCATTTCCTCCTTCTCATGCAATGAAAAAGGCGCTGAAGCCAATCAACGCCTCTCATATACTATAAAATAAACGTCAATAATATTTTATCAACCTACTGTTTCCGTGTCAAGATTACACTTTTAGTCTATCAAAAAAAATATCATGGTTTTCCTGAATCTTCTCTATAATCTCATGGCTGCTTATCCCTTGAAGTTCTACACTGTTCTGACTGACATAAAGAAACACAAGAAACAGAAAAGTGGACAGGATCAATCTAGTAGTAAAGCTTCCTCTGCTATTTTCTTTCTTATCCAGATCTTCTGCTCCATTTCCTGCACTTTGCTCCAGACCATCCGGATATAATTCCCGATATAAACGACCATATCTTGGATGAATTGCCGGTGTTATCATACCGGTATTCCGCTGTCGTCTGCGATTTTCTTCCCACAATCTACGCCTACGGACTTCTGATTCTTTTTCCTGCACGAAAGATCCTCTCCATCTTTTTTTTTCTAGTTTATGAAAGTTTCTTCTGCTTTATTCTTCCAGGAAAATCTGATACAGCGTTTTCTACCGGTCAGCCAGTTCTCCTGTAATATCTTCCCAGGTAATCCCTTTTTCTACCATGAGAACCATCGCATGATAAAGGAAATCAGATAATTCATACTTCACTTCCTCGACATTTGGATTTTTTGCAGCGATCACAACTTCTGTCGCCTCTTCTCCAACCTTTTTCAGGATCTTATCCAAACCTTTTTCAAAAAAGATAGTTCGTATAGGAACCTTCTTTTTTGGATTCTCTTTTCTATCCGCAATTGTCTGATATACAGACTCAAAAATCTGAACCGGATTCTTGGCATCGTAATCATTTCCAACAATTGTTGTATAGAAACAGGAGCGGTTTCCCGTATGGCATGCTGCTCCGATCTGTTCTACTTTTGCAAGCATCGTATCTCTGTCACAGTCGATTGCAAGAGATTTCACATACTGGAAATGCCCGGATGTCTCACCTTTGATCCACTGGCATTTTCTGCTTCTGCTATAGTAAGTCATGCGCCCGGTTTTCACAGTATGCTCAAATGCCTCCTCGTTCATATATGCCATCATTAAGACTTCATTTGTCTTATAATCCTGAACAATCACTGGAATTAATCCGTCTGAATTCAATTTAAACTCACCGAAATCCATCTGGCTTTCAAAGGAAGTCATTTGAATTCCATTTTCTGCACAAACTTCTTTAAATTTGTTAAAGTCCATATCCAGACGACTGATGAATCTTCCTGATATACCTTTTACACCATCACTCTTTTAAAATATTAAGGATCTCGTTTTCATCCATCGTATCCGTGACAACAACACACTGCGTTTCTGTAACATTTACAACAGAATTCAGATCCAGGCGATGCATAAATATCATCTCTGTACTATATATGCTTCGATCAGATGCTGCTGTTTAAACAATGCATCGAAATCATTTAATGATACAGCGATTCTCTCTTTTCCAAAACGCTTGGATACTTCCTCGATTAATTCAATGGAAAGTGCTTTGGAGAAATTCAGCATTGCACGTTTTGCTCCGGCATAAAGAATCTTCTTCACATCTTCTGCACGTCTGATGTTTCCTCCGACAACCATTGGAATACTGATTGCACGGTTGATCTGTTTGAGGAGATTGATTGTCTCATCATGTTCTTCATCTGAGTCTGACAGATCGAAAATAATCAGTTCATCCGCTCCTCTTTCATTGTAGTGGCGTGCAAGTTCCATCACATCATCTGCGATCACAGTTCTGTCATCGAACCACTGCACCGCTTTCCCTCTTTCTATAAAAAATACAAGGGGTCAGTCTTTTTATACATAATTTCTTCTTACTCCTTCTGTCACGCCGTTAAAGGCTTCCCTTTGTAGACCATACTTCTTTTTTATTCTTGGCTCTTCTGATACCGCCATATCCAGAGCCTTTCCGAATGCTTTAAATAAAGCCTCTGCCATATGATGATTATTCCCTGCATCAAGGATCTTAAGGTGCAGGTTCATTGCAGCACTATAGGAAACTGCATAGAAAAATTCACGCACCATCTCTGTATCCATTGTTCCAAGCACCGGTACTGTAAAATCTGCCTGAAAGTTCAGATACGGTCTGCCGGAAAGGTCAACTGCTCCAAGAGCAAGAACCTCATCCATTGGCAGTACAAAATATCCGTATCGCTTAATTCTGGCCTTATCTCCAAGTGCCTGTGCGATTGCCTGTCCCAGTACGATTCCTGTATCTTCGATCGTGTGATGGGAATCCACTTCAAGATCCCCACGCACCTTAACATTTAAATCAAATAATCCATGTCTTGCAAATCCATCCAGCATATGATCAAAAAACGGAATTCCTGTATCAATCTGATTCTTTCCCTGTCCATCCAGATTGATCGTCAGTTCAATATCTGTCTCTTTTGTCTTTTTCTTTTGCAGCTTCCGATTCTGTTCTGCATTACACTCACAGCTCCTTTTCTCTTATTTTTCAAATCTTACTTTGATTGAATTTGCATGTGCTGTCAGATGTTCTGCCTCTGCAAATTTCTCGATATCTGTGTGGATCTTTCTCGAGTGCATTTCTTGAGTAAGAAATAATGCTTGATTTTTTAATAAAATCATCTACGGAAAGTGGTGAGAAGAATTTTGCAGTTCCATTTGTCGGAAGAACATGGTTCGGTCCGGCAAAATAATCTCCCAGTGGCTCACTTGCGTACTCTCCGATGAAAATAGCTCCGGCATTACGGATCTTTGTCATCACCTCAAACGGATTCGCTGTCACGATCTCAAGATGTTCGGAAGCAATAGAATTTGCTGCATCGATTGCATCCTCCATTGTCTCTGCAACGAGAATATGTCCATAATTATCCAGGGATTTCTGAATGATCTCGCCTCTGGAAAGCTCTTTTACAAATGCATCTGTCTGTGCAGATACTTTCTCTGCAAGTTCCATACTTGTTGTAACCAGAATTGCAGATGCCATCTCGTCATGCTCTGCCTGAGACAGCAGATCTGCTGCCACGAAACGTGGATTTGCCGTCTCATCAGCAAGAACAAGGATCTCACTTGGTCCTGCGATTGAGTCAATGCTTACGAATCCATAAACCGCTTTTTTCGCCAGAGCTACGTAGATATTTCCAGGTCCTACGATCTTATCTACCTTCGGAATAGACTCTGTTCCATATGCAAGTGCTGCAATTGCCTGAGCTCCACCAACCTTGTAAACTTTATCTGCACCGGCTTCTTTTGCCGCAACCAGTGTTGTCGGAGTTACCTTTCCATCTTTTCCGGAGGTGTTACCATGATGATCTCATCTACACCTGCAACCTTCGCCGGCATGATATTCATAAGTACAGAAGATGGGTAAGCTGCTTTTCCGCCGAGGAACATAAACACCGACTCTCTGGAGCGCTGTCACTTTCTGTCCAAGAATTGTTCCGTCCGGTTTACTGTCAAACCAGCTGTACTGCATCTGTTTCTGGTGATAGTCTCTGATATTCACAAGTGCTTTTCTGATAATAGCGATCAGTTCATCATCTACCTGCTCATATGCTTCTGCGATCTCTTCTTCCGTTACAAGAAGATGCTCTGCGTCCAGTCTGACTCCATCAAATTTCTCTGTATATTCAAATACAGCCTCGTCTCCTTCTTTTCTTTCACCGCATTCAATATTTCCTGAACACTTGCTTCAAACTTCCCATAGTTATTCGGGCTTCTCTTTAAAAGGTCATCCAGAAGATTCTTCTTCGTATTCTCATTCAGTTTCTCTATACGCATTTGTCTATTCCTCCCTCAGAAGATTTCTTAAATTTGTGATCAGCTCTTTGATTCTGTCATTTTCCATTCGCATGCTGACCGGATTGACGATCATTCGCGCTGACAGCGGGCACACTTCTTCAAGTACGACCAGTCCGTTTTCTTTCAATGTAGAACCGGTTTCTACGATATCTACGATGACTTCAGATAAGCCAACAATCAGTGCAAGTTCGATCGAACCGTTTAATTTCACAATTTCTACTGTCTGATGTTTCTTGTTGTAGAAATAATCTTTCGCGATATTCGGATATTTCGTTGCCACACGGATCAGTTCATGATGTTTCAGTTTTTCTGCTGCCTCTTCATATCCACACACACACATCCGGCATTTTCCGAATCCAAGATCCAGGACTTCATGGACTTTACGTCCCTCTTCGATAATCGTATCTTTTCCGACAACTCCAATATCTGCTGCTCCGTACTCTACATAAGTCGGCACATCCGGTCCTTTTGCGAGAAAGAATTTCAATCCCAGTTCTTCATTTACAAAAATCAGCTTTCTGGAATCCTTATCTTTCATTTCCTCGCATGTGATTCCAAGACGCTCCAGCATCTCCAGTGTCTTCTTTGCAAGTCTTCCCTTTGTAAGGGCAAATGTTAAATATCTCATTGATCTGCTCCTTTATTGCTGCTTTGTTTTCTTTTTTGTATTGACCATCTTCTCTTCTCCTGTCTGAAGATTGATCACTTCAATCTTCCGGTCCTCTCTTAAGTAAAGCATACTTGCAACAGAAGAACGCTTTCCATACGCTTCAAAAGTCTCTCTTTCATCCCGGGAGTTTCTCTTCATCATCTCGACATTTTTTCCTTTTGCACGAAATGACCTCGCAAGAGAAATTGCCCACTGTTCCGTTGCATCCGTATAAACAAGCAGATTACGGTGTCCTGTCTCTACTTTGATCTTCTGACGATCCAGTGCACTCATAAGTTCATCCAGAATGATTGCGAATCCGATCGACGGTGTCTTCTTTCCAAACTTCTCAAGAAGGTGGTCGTAACGTCCTCCACGTACAACTGCATCTCCGGTACCATAAGTATAGGCACGGAAAATGATTCCTGTATAATATCCATAACTTCCGCTCATGCTCAGATCAAAAGTTACATGATCCTCTACTCCGTAAATCTTCAGCAGATCATAAATCTGGCGAAGACGTTCTACCGCAAGTCTTGCTGCTTCACCGGAGCAATGCGTCCTGCATCTGCAAGGATCTCCGGTCCACCTGTCAGTTCCGGAAGCTGATGAAACGCTTCTTTCACCTGATCGGCAATCTCATAATGATCGAGAATCTCTTCCACACCAAAGAAGTTTCTGTTCGCAATCAATGTACGGATCTCTTCTTTTTGTTCGTCTTCCAGATTCGTTGCCTCGAAAAGACTCTGAATAAAATCAACATGTCCGATACTTACCTGGAATTCCTTTAGGCCGGTTTTCTTAAGTCCGTCCACAACCATTGCGAGCATTTCTGCATCTGCCTCGATAGAATCCACACCGATCAGCTCTGCACCAAGCTGCGTATTTTCTTTCAGGCGTCCACGATAACTGGAATGATTGATAAATGTATTTCCGGCATAACACAGACGAATTGGAAAATTCTCTGTCTCAAACAGTGTTGCTACTGCTCTTGCAATGGACGGTGTAATATCCGGGCGCAACGCCAGAATATTCCCCTCTCTATCAAAGAATTTATAAAGATCTCTAATCGATGTCGAACCGATTTCCTTGCGGAATACATCAAAATATTCAAATGTCGGTGTCTGTATGTCCTGATATCCATATAAATGCAATACAGTATTCAGCTTTTTTCTGCAATGCCAGCTTAATGGCACATTCTCTATTATAAATATCCCGAACGCCTTCCGGGGTATGTAACTTCTGCTCCATGTCTCGTTCACCTTCCTGTCTTTTCTTGGTTTTTCACTTTAGTGTGCTACCACGTTAAAACCTGTTTGTAATTATACGGACTTTGTAGGATTCTGTCAATCCCTCGTTTCCAAATCTTTCTGAATTAAATCCAGATACGGCACAAAATAGCCATTTTTCAGTTGAAAAAAACCATTCCGGATCTAATTCTTCCAGCCGGACACTCTTACGTCCCCCACTCTGCGCGCGCTCCCAGAACTTACGGATCTGTGTATACTGCATATAATAAAGCTCATTTCTTGCTGTATAATAGATCAGAAAAAGGCAATCCCGCCCTGCCGTTCAAACTTTTCCATAAAGTCCATCTGATGCTCATGTACATTCTGAAGTGGGAAGGTATCTACATTACACTCTTTCGCATCAAAACAGACCGGGATTCCCTGCACTGCTCCGATATAGTCTACCGTACTTGCTTTGTCGAAATACGCAAGTGTGATCTGTCTGTGGTCTTTATCCATACGTACCGGAGTGATCGGTGTCGGGATTTTCTGCATCAGTGCAAGTCCCATCTCACTGTATCTTTCATTCGAATGATTGATAAATTCCTCCAGTGTCGAACCTCTAAGTCCTCTCGAGTTCCATGTTGCCATCTCACATCACTCCCTGCGCTTTACAGATTTGTTCAAATAAGGCCGGGACAGGTGCTTTGATGATCTTTCCTGAAAGCTGTTTGATATCTCCCTCGCAGTTCTCCGGGAATTCCAGACGGTAAGCATGCAGAAGCTGGGAACGAAGTCCGTATTCCTTTTTCAAAGCATCGTTAAATGGCCGGTTCCCGTATTTGTAATCCCCTGCGATCGGATGCCCAATGGATGCCAGATGTGCACGGATCTGGTGTGTCTTACCGGTGATCAGATGCACTTCAAGAAGTGTTGTTTCTCTATTTCGTGCAAGCACCTTGTATTCGGTATCGATCGCTGATGCTTCTTTCCCATCTTTTGTCTGTTCAGCCGGCTTTTTCTGACTCACCGTAACTTTATTTGTCTTTTCATTCTTGACGAGATAACCATGAATCCTCTGATTCTCTTTTACCTGCCCTTTTACCAGGCAAAGATAATATTTCTTAAGTGTACGGTCACGGAACATCTCGCTTAATCCCTGTAATGCCTGCAGTGTTTTTCCTGCTGCCACGATTCCGCTTGTATTTCTGTCTAAACGGTTACAGACAGATGGATGAAATGTATGCAGTTCTTCTTCTGTGATTTTCCCATTTTCCAACAGATAATCAATAAAATACTCCACAAGAGAAGTATCCATCGGGGATGCCTTCTGGGAGAGCATTCCGACCGGTTTATTGATAAATACAGCAGCCTCATCTTCATATAAGATATCTAACTGTACCTTCTTTCCCGCTGTCTGTTTTCTTGCAGAGGACGCTTTTTTCTTCGAAAACTGTGAATGATCGATAAAGTTCTCAATCGTCTCTTCCGCAAGAAATAACTTAATCACATCCCCCTGTTTCAGCTGTTCATTTCCAACTGCTTTTTTTTCCATTCAGGGTAATATTCTTTTTTTCTCATCATCTTATAGAAAAAACTTTTTGGCGCTTTATTGAGATACTTTGCAAGGAATTTATCCATGCGCTGTCCTGCCTCATTTTTCTGGATGCTGATCTCTCTCATCGTCTTTTCCTCTTTACATTGATATATTCACAATAAGATTACGGATTTCCTGTTCTCTTGCTTTCGTATCTTCCTGCTCTACTACAGCAATATTTTCAAGTCCCTCCACGCGGGCCAGAAACGGTGTATACTGATTTAAGATCTTAACAGTAAAACCTGTGTACTGATTCTGCGCAAGGATTGTCTTGATATGCTTTCCAAGTTCATCTGTATTTACTTTCTCATAATGTGTGTATCCGTAAATGTTGTGTCCTGAAATTACGATACAGTCTGTTGGCATGATATGCTCTTTGCTTGTAATTATAAGATCATAACAAACTGTTAAATGTTTTGATTTTCCTGCGATTTCCTTCGCCTGTGACAGTTCAATTGATTGATATGGATAACGTGCGATCACACCTACAAGTGCCTTTGATGCCGGAAGACATCCAAGGATAGCAACAACTGTCAGAAGATTCAGCCTCGTATGTGTCTGCCAGTAACCAAGAGCAAAAATTGCCAGAACGATTACAAAATAAATAACCGTTCTTAAAATCTCCACTTTTCTTTTTATAATTCAAATAACCTGGTTTTCCTTTTTTGTATTTTCTTCATTTTTCATCCTATTCTAAATTCATATTTGCTGCATACGCACGAGAAATCCATGCGGCAGCAGTTTTGTTCCAAAGTAAGTTAATTTCATTGGGATTCCATAAACGGAGACTGACTTCCCGGATCTGCAGTCCTTCAACGCCTGATGAACCACTCTGTCTGCCTTCGCCATTGTCAGTTTCTTCAAGATATTCTGCGGTTTCCCGGAAAAATTGAAAAACTCTGTATCAACCGGACCCGGGCAGACTGCTGTGACGACAATTCCTTTTTTTCTCAGTTCTTCTCCCAATGATCTGGAGAAGCTTAAGACATAGGACTTCGTTGCCGCATATACTGAGAAATACGGTTGTGGACAAAATGCAGATGCGGACGCAAGATTGACGATCCTGCTGCCAGCACGCAGAAATGGCAGACACAGCAATGTCATTCTTGTAAGAGACCGGCAGTTTACATCCACCATATCTGTCTGGATCCGGAATTTTTTTTCAGACAAAATCTCTTCTACACTTCCTGATTTGCCAAATCCTGCTGAATTTACAAGCATTCGTAAATCCGGCTGTTCTTTCTCAAGTGAATCTCTCAATTCCTTATATACCTTTTTTCTTCTGAAGGTCACCTGCAAAAATCCGAAGAGGAACTCTGCTTTCTTTCACAAGCGCTTCCAGACGCTCTTTGCGCCTGGCAATCACCCAGATCTCATCCAGATTTTTATAAAAATATCCAAGCTGACGTACAAATTCTCTTCCCATTCCCGAAGATGCTCCGGTTACGATTGCAATTTTCATCCTGCTTCCTTTCTTGAATCCTGTCTGTCAGATACTTAAATACCTATTTTCTATTCTTCTTAGAATGAACATTTCTGATAGATTTCTTCTTATTTTTCCCTTCAACTCTTCCTCTGTGTTCAGAATTGTTTTGTCTTTTCTGACCATTCGAACCTTTTGATCCTTTTTTTCGGTTCCTTTCTGCCGGCTTTTTATCATTTCCTGAACCACGCATCTGTCTCGGTCTCACAAGACATTTCGGTCCGAATCCGATCAGATCAGATCTTCCTGCTTTATGAAGTGCTTCAATCACCAGATCATACAGCTCTGGATTACGATATTGGATCAACGCTCTCTGCATTGCCTTCTCATGCGGACTCTTCGGAACATAAACCTTCTGCATCGTTCTCGGATCTACCCCGGTATAATACATACAGGTGGAAAGAGTTGATGGTGTCGGATAGAAATCCTGCACCTGTTCCGGCATATAGCCAAGATCACGACAGTACTCCGCAAGTTCTACCGCTTCTTTCAGAGTAGAACCAGGGTGGGAGGACATAAGATACGGAACCATCTACTGTTCTTTCCCGATTTTCTCATTCATCTTATAAAACTGTCTTGTAAACTCTTCATAGACTTTGTGCTCCGGTTTTCCCATCAGAGACAGGACAGGCCCTGCCACATGCTCCGGTGCCACCTTTAACTGGCCGCTGACATGATACTCACACAACTCTCTTAAAAAACTCCTGCTTCTTATCTGCGAGCAGATAATCAAAGCGGATTCCTGAACGGATAAACACCTTCTTAACTTTTGGAATATCTCTCAACTTTCTCAACAGACTGACATAATCTCTGTGATCTGCGTCCAGATTCTTACACGGGGACGGGAACAGACACTGACGCGTTTTACAAACGCCATGCTCCATCTGCTTTTTTGCAGGATGGATGCCGGAAATTTGCTGTCGGACCGCCAACATCATGAATATATCCTTTAAAGTCCTTATCTTTTGTAATTTCTTTTTGCTTCTTCAATCAGAGATTCATGACTTCTTACCTGGACAATTCTTCCCTGATGGAACGTCAATGCGCAAAAACTGCATCCTCCAAAACATCCTCTGTTGCTGATCAGACTGAATTTAATCTCCTTGATTGCAGGAACTCCGCCTTTCGCCTCGTAAGACGGATGGTAAGTCCTCTGATAAGGAAGAGAGTAAACATCATCCATCTCCATCTGTGTCAGTGGTGTTGCCGGCGGATTCTGTACTACATACAGATGATCAGAATATGGTTCTACAAGATGTTTTCCGTTGAATGCATCCGTATTCAGATACTGTGTGTAAAAGCTGCGGGCATAATTCATCTTGTCCGCTTTGAGGTCTTCAAAGGACGGAAGGATTTCCGCATCATAAATACTGTCTAATGATTTCGTTTTTACAACCGTACCGGCTATATACGTGATATCCTCAACCGGTATCCCGGCATCCAGTGCTTCTGCAAGCTCTATGATCGAATGTTCTCCCATTCCATAAGAAATCACATCTGCACCCGAATCGAGCAGTACAGAACGTTTCAGCTTGTCTGACCAGTAATCATAGTGTGCCATTCTTCGAAGACTCGCTTCGATACCGCCCAGAATGATCGGTGTCTTTTTATAAGTCTGACGGATCAGATTTCCATACTACGCAGGCATAGTCTGGTCGTTTTCCCATCTCGCCGCCCGGTGTATAGGCGTCTGTCTTTCTTTCTTTTTGGATACAGAATAATGATTTACCATAGAATCCATATTTCCTGCAGAGACAAGAAATCCAAGTCTTGGTTCTCCGAACACCTGCACACTCTCCGGCTTACGCCAGTCCGGCTGTGCAATGATCCCAACACGATATCCTCTGGATTCCAGAAGACGTGTAATGATTGCGTGACCAAAAGATGGATGATCGACATAGGCATCTCCTGATACATAGACAAAATCTACCTGATCCCATCCTCTCTTTCATCTCTTCTCTGGTAATTGGTAAAAAATTTCCTTTCATGCTTTCTCCCTGTTTAACGTAATAATGAACAGTCACGCAATGCTTCCAGTTCCTGTCTCTCCTAATGCAAGCCGCGGATCAAGTACAAGGCTTCCCATCTGCAGGCGTTTCAGATAAATAACCTCTTTTCCGACTGCATGGAACATTCGTTTCACCTGATGAAACTTTCCCTCTCTGATTGTCAGTCGGATTTTGGAAATCTCTTCACTTTTCAGAATTTCCAGATGAGCCGGAAGTGTCGGTTTCTCTTCCCCGATTTCAAGTCCTTCTGCAAATCTTCTCACATCTTCTTCCGTAACTTTTCCATCGATTCTGGCGAAATAGACTTTATCTACATGCTTCTTCGGTGACAAAAGCTGATGTGCGAGTTCGCCATCATTTGTGATCAGTAAAAGTCCCTCTGTGTCTTTATCTAATCTTCCGACAGGAAAGAGATGATTCCCATGTCTGCCAGATATTTATCCAGTCTCAGTTTCATGAGTTCCACCGCCATCCCGGAAGGTACTTATTCTTAAGCATCTGATTCACAAGCTTTTCCAAACCCAAGCGGATATCCGTCCACACAGATCAGATACCATCCCTTGTCTTTCGGCTTCACAAGATCCTCTACATCCAAAGTCTCGCCTTTCAGATATTTCATAACGCGTTCGTCTTCTAATGGAAGATCGATCACCTGATCATATTCTTCCTTTTTCAGATTCATCGCCAGTGCCTGACTCGGCTCAAAACGATTCTTCTTCTTCAGTTCACCCATCAGTAGGCCTGTTCTTAAGAAACGGATTCCACGAAGTGTCGGAAGTCCTTCCGGCATATAATACACTTTCTCTCCACGCAGATCCATGCGAGAGGAATCGAATTTTCGATCAATATGACCAAGAAATTCTTCCAGTTCTTCCGGAAGCTTCTTGTTCTTCCCACTCTCCGGAAGTCTCTTTTCCTTCTTCCTGTTTTTCACCCTTTTGAAGAAGTGCGAGGAAATGTCCTTCTCCTTCATACGATGAGGGAAAATACGAACCGTCTTTTCAAGTTCCGGATTCTTGCTTTCTGTCACCTGCGGCATTCCATCTGCAAATCCTTCGTAACCTTCCATCTCACAGATCTTAAATTCCGGGTATTCCTGAAGCAGATATTCAATCGTCTGTTCATTCTCTTCCGGTGAAAATGTACAGGTGGAATAAAGCAGCATTCCACCCGGGCGCAGCATCTGGGCCGCCTGTGTCACAATGCTTCTCTGGATCTTTGAAAAAAACTCCGGCCCGTGTTCTTCCCATGCTTTCACCATCTTTTTTCTCTTTACGGAACATGCCTTCCCCGGAACAAGGTGCGTCGATCAAAATCTTATCAAAATACTCTGGGAAATAAGAAACAAGCTTTCCAGGCTCTTCACTTAAGATGAGCACGTTTCCGATTCCAAATAATTCAAGATTCTTCAAAAGTCTTCGCTCTGGAACTGCTCAGATCATTCGCGGCCAGTACACCGGTTCCTCAAGCTTTGCCCCAAGTTCTGTGGCCTTGCCTCCAGGTGCTGCACAGACATCAAGCACACGGTCTCCCGGCTCTACCGGAAGACGATCTGCTGGTGTCATGGCACTTGGCTCCTGCAGATAATAAAGTCCTGCGAAATAATATGGATGTTTCGACGGCTGGATATTATCTCCGTCATAATAGAATCCATTATGGATCCACGGAACCGGCTCTAACGGCCAAGGTGCGATCTTCAGGAAATCTTCCACAGAAATCTTCGCTGTGTTCACGCGCAGACCATAGTGACGCGGTTCATCATAACATGCCGTATATGCTTCATATTCAGAACCAAGAAGATCCTTCATTTTCTCTTCAAATACTTTTGGTAAATTCATATTTATTGTTTGCTCCTTTGCAATATCAAGATCAAAATACTTTACATTTAACTATATCATATTTCCATAGCTCCGGTATAGTTTCTTTTTTCTTTTCATAGAATATTTTTGTAAAAGGAGGTTTCCTATGCTTCTGGCTCTCGTACTGCTTTCATTGTTTTTTACGATGCTACTCTTTCCTGAAACTGTATTCAGGGAGCTTGTGATGGCCTGCTTCTCTGGTATCAGATTCTGATACCGACCCTTTTTCCTTATCTTATTGTCACAGGACTTTTGTTGAAAACAGATGGTGCTGCTGTTGTCTCCCGTCTGCTTTTCCGTCCTTTCCATCTGCTCTTTGGAACTTCTTTCTATGGAAGTTTCGCCGTTCTGTCCGGCTTTTTATGCGGTTATCCAATGGGCGCAAAAATCATTGCCGACCTTCTTCTTCAAGGAAAATTTCTCTTGAAGAAGCTTCTTACCTGCTGTCCTTCTGTAATAATGCAAGTCCATCTTTCATTATTACTTTTCTTGTTTTAAATACAATTCATCAGAAAGCTTTCTGCATTCCCGCTTTACTGCTTCTTTTCGGAACTATGATCCTCTTAAGCTTTCTTCAACGGATTCTAAGACATTTCATCAAAAATAAAGATTGGATTTTCCCGGAAATGTCCGAAGTTTTCACACAGGAGAATTCCATTTTTTCAAAACCACTGACGCACAAAACGAATTTTTCTATGTTAGAATCCTGTATTCTGAACAGTTCAGAAACGCTTGTAAAAGTCGGAGGTTACCTGATGATCTTTTCTGTACTTCTTGCATTATTGGAACTTCTGCCGATTCGTTCACTGGTTTTCTTCTCCTGAAATCTTCTCTTGAGATGACAAACGGAATTCTTCTCCTGTCTCAAAGTCTTTCCACCCCCCAGGTTCTTTATCCGTTGCTTCTCGCACTTACCTCTTTTTGGTGGATGGTGTTCCGTTGCCCAGACACAATCCATGATTGCCGGTACAGGACTTAAACTTTCTTCTTATATAATACAAAAACTGACCGCCGCACTGGCAGTCAGTCTTTTGACATTTCTCTATCTGAAATTTTATAATACAATGTAATGACTACCTCAGGTCTCCTGTCCATTCTCATCATAATATCCGTCATCGGATGGAACTTCAAGTTCTGAACGGTTAGAGCGGACTGTATCGTAGCACTCCTGTAAAGAATTGATCAATCCGTCATACTTTGTTGTATAACTGTCCAAAGTATGTCCGATAATGCTTTCTGCATTTGCAAGAAGATCATCTGTATACTGGATCGCACCAACACGAATTGTATTTGCATCCATTGTTGCGTTATCAAGAATCTCCTGTGCCTGTGCTGTTGCCTGAGTTACGATCTCATTTGCCTGAGCATATGCCTGCTGCATGATCTCATGCTCACTAACAAGCTCTGTTGTCTGAACCTGTGCTTCCTCGATCATTGCATCTGCTTTTGCCTTTGCATCAGCAAGAATCGCATCTCTATTCGCAATAATCTTCTGATAACGTTTGATCTCATCCGGTGTCTTCATACGAAGTTCCCGAAGTAACTCATCAATGTGCTCCTTATTTACAATAATCTTTGTTGTAGACAACGGCTGAAACTTACAATCTCTGTCTATATATTCTTCAATTTCTTCAATGATCTGTTCAATACGGCTGCTCATTGTTACACTCTCCTTTTTTCTTTCATCTTTTCTCTGAGTGCGATCTCGACGGCTTCCGGCACAAACTGTGATACGTCTCCCCCAAAAGCGGCAATCTCCCGCACTGTAGTCGAACTTAAGTAAGAATATTCTATACTTGTTGTCAGAAACATGGTCTCTATATCAGGCTTCATCCTCTGATTCGTCTGCGACATCTGCAGCTCATATTCAAAATCGGTAATCGCACGTAATCCCCTGATAACCACATCTGCACCTATCTGTTCCGCAAAGTCTACCAGCAATCCATCAAATGGTATAATCTCAACATTCGGCAGATCTTTCGTCACTTCCTTTAACATTTTAACACGTTCTTCTACAGAAAACAACGGCATTTTTGCTTTATTATTCAGTACTCCGACAATTAATTTGTCTACGATTTTACAAGATCTGCAAATGATATCATAATGTCCACGGGTAACGGGGTCAAAACTTCCCGGATAAATTGCTTTTTTAACATACTTCTTCCTTTCCGGCTTTCTCAATAAATACATGCTTGTTTGTCTTATATCTCTTCTCTTTGATCAAAGAATATCCCAATTCTGGAAGATATCCAAAATCTGTATCTAACGAAGCTTCTACGATGATCACCGTATCTTCATAGATCAGATCCGATCCTGCAAGGTATTCCAGAACTCTTTTCTCAAATCCCATATTATACGGTGGATCCATGAATACAAAGTCAAAAACCTTTTCACCTTCCAACTGATATAATGCGTTCATCACATCCTTTGTCAGTGTAAGTCCCTTCTTCTCCAGACGTGTGAATTTCAAATTCTCCTTGACACATTCCATCGCCTTAGGATTTTTCTCTACAAATACTGCTTCTTTTTTGCTCCCCCTGCTGAGAGCCTCTATTCCGATTCCGCCACTTCCTGCAAACAAATCAAGGAAAATACAGTCATACATCTGCGGACTTATCATATTAAACAAAGTCTCTTTGATCCGGTCCGTTGTCGGTCTTGTCTCTATCCCCTCAAGAGTCTTCAGTTTTAGGCTTCTTGCGCTTCCTGCAATCACTCTCAAATATCGACACCTCCTGTCATTAACTATGGTGAATTTTAGCAGAAAAAAAGCACCCGGGTCAATGCCGAGTGCTTTTCTCTTTTTCATTTCTTGTGTTCTTTTTTACTGTACATGACAGTTTTTGAACCGCTTTTCTGTCTGATGCAGACCGCTTCTGCAGACGATTTTTCTTCGCCTGTTACTTTTCTGCCATCTGCTTCTCCTGCTGTTCAATCATTTTTTTAACCATATATCCGCCGACAGAACCATTCTGTTTTGATGTGAGGTCTCCATTGTAGCCGTCTGTTAACGGAACTCCCAACTCGGATGCTACTTCGTACTTGAACTTGTTCATAGCTCCTTTCGCCTCAGGTACTGCTGTTTTGTTAGATGAACGACTTGCCATGATCTTTTTTCCTCCTTTTGCATTTTGTAACTTTACTATTTAGCTTTGTTACGCTGTTAGTATGTGGAGGAAAATTAATTTTAAACTGGTAACTTCTGGCAATCACTGATGCAGTCGAATTGCTCCATTGCTGTACAATTGCTGTAATCCGCAAACATCACAATGTTGTTTCCAGCATGATCTCATCCAGTTTTATCCGTAAATGTTCTTTCAATTTGCGATGTTCAGGGAATTCCAGTTCCGGATCATCCAGAAGAAGTCTGTCTGCCTCTTCACTTGCGTTTTGAAGCAGCTTTGCATCTTGAAATACATCGGCAACTTTAAAATCAAGCACGCCGCTCTGCCGGATTCCAAAAAGATCCCCGGGCCACGCAGTCGGAGATCTTCACTTGCAATAAAGAAACCGTCATTTGAATGATTCAGGATATCTAACCGTTCCTTCGTTTCTTTTTGATTTCGATGCTGTCATGAAAATGCAATAGGACTGATACTTTCCACGACCAACCCTTCCTCTCAACTGATGAAGCTGCGCCAGCCCGAAACGTTCTGCATTTTCGATCATGATTACTGTCGCATTCGGCACATCAATTCCCACTTCAACAACTGTTGTTGAAACAAGCACCTGGATTTCATTTCTTCCAAATGCATTCATCACTTCATCTTTCTCTTTTTCCTTCATCTTTCCATGCAGAAAGCTGACATTGATTGAATCTCCCAACGTTTCTGAAAGCATCTCGCAATAATCAATAACATTTTCCGCTTCCATTGCTTCACTTTCTTCAACCATCGGACAGATCACATAGCACTGACGTCCTTGTGCCACCTGTTTTCTTATGAATTCATAGGCCTTCGGACGGTATCCTGTATCCACAACACAGTTTTTTGATCGGAAGACGGTTCTTCGGGGAGCTCATCGATCACAGAAATATCCAGATCACCATAAAGAATAATTCCAAGTGTTCTCGGAATCGGTGTCGCACTCATTACGAGAATGTGTGGCAGGTTTCCTTTACCTGCAAGCATTTCTCTTTGTTTTACGCCAAAACGATGCTGTTCATCCGTCACCACAAGTGCCAGATTGTGATAGATTGCTTTCTCCTGTATCAATGCGTGTGTTCCTATAATAATTGACGATTCCCCACTCTCAATCCGGGCATAAGCTTCTCTCTTTTTCTTTTGCTTTCATAGATCCGGTCAAAAGTTCTGCCCGCAGTGGGATCTGATACTGTTCCAACATGTCTTTGATATTTTCAAAATGCTGTCTTGCAAGTACCTCTGTCGGTGCCATTAACGCTCCCTGATAGCCGTTCAATCCTGCAAACAGTAATCCAAGAACTGCCACGATTGTTTTACCTGATCCAACATCCCCCTGAACAAGTCTGGACATGACATATTGACTTTTCATGTCTTTCTGCATATCATCCCATACCCGAAGCTGCGCAGCCGTCAGTTCATACGTCAGTTGTCTCAGGAATTCGCTGATTTGAGGCTGATCTTCAAAATGGAATCCGTTCTTCATCCTGTCCTGTGTATTTTTAATCTGGCGCAGAGAAAGAATAAAAACAAGAAATTCCTCAAAAACGAATCGTTGTCTTGCCGCAAGAAATGCTTCTTTATTCTCCGGGAAATGCATCTCCCGCACAGATTGTTCATAAGGCCGGAAATGATATTTCTTCGTAAATTCATCCGGAAGAAAGTCATCCTGTTCCCGCACCTGTTCTAATGCCTGACGTAGTGCTTTGATTACTGCATTGTTTGTCAGACCTGCTGTCAATCCATAAACAGGCTGCATGGTGTTGATCTTTTCCTGATAACGGACTGCCGGATCGTAAATCTCCGGATGTTCCATCACAAGGGAATCTCTTTTTCTTCACAACCCTGCCGCGGAGAACAACTGCTCCTTTTCGCCCAAGTGTATTTCTCAAAAAACGGTATTCGAAACCAGATTACCTTTATTGTTCCTGTCAGATCCTTTAAATATGCAGTCGTGATCTGTCTTCCCTTTTTCCCGGAGAAACCTGTACACGCCCAAAAACACTGCCGCAGATCGTACAGACTTTTCCTTCCTCCACTTCACTGATCGGAACCGGTTCTCCAAAAATCTCATACCCTCTCGGATAATAATGAATCAGGTCATCCACTGTGTAAACTCCGATTTTTTCGAAGAGTTTCTCCGTTTTTTCGCCTACACCTTTGATTGTTCCAACTCCTGCTTTTTACTCATTTATGTCTGTCTCTAAACAAAATAACCGGAACACTTTTCCCAAATGTCCCGGTCTGTTCCTGATTTTAATACAGTACTGCTGTTCTGTCTCTTTACTGACAGTTCTCCTTATTCAACAGAAAGTACATAATAGTAGATTGGCTGTCCACCGGAATGTACATCAACATCTACATCCGGATATAAATCTTCAATCTCCTGTGCAAAGTTCTCTGCACTCTCTTCCTGTACATCCTGACCATAATACAGACTGATCAGCTCTGTGTCCAGCTGTGCAAGCATCTCTTTTGTTGTCTCTTCCACAGACTGTCCGACAGCAAGAATTCCACTGTCTCCGATTCCCATGATATCTCCCTCATGGATCTCTTTGTCATCAATGTGTGTATCACGGACTGCATAAGTAACCTGTCCTGTCTTCACATTTCCAATTCCTTCGATCATTGCTTCCAGATTCGTCTGTGCGTCTGCATCCGGCATATAGTTAATGATCGCAGTAATTCCCTGCGGAACTGTCTTGGAAGGCACAACAATAATATCCTTATCCTCTGTCAGTGCCTGCGCCTGATTGGCAGCAAGAATAATGTTCTTGTTGTTCGGAAGGATAAAGATATGTTCTGCGTTCACCTGATCGATCGCATTGAGCATGTCTTCTGTACTTGGATTCATTGTCTGACCGCCTTCAATAATGTAGTCAGCACCAAGCTCACGGAAAATCTCATTCATTCCTTCTCCGATAGAAACTGCAATAAATCCGACTTCTTTGCGCGGCTCCGCCTTTTTCGCTTCAGCCTGCTGTGCAGCCAGCTTCTCCGCATCTTTGATCAATCTCTCCTGATGCTCTTCTCTCATATTATCAATCTTCATACGTGAGAGCTGTCCGTATGTCAGCGCTCTCTGGATTGCAAGTCCCGGATCATTCGTGTGCACGTGAATCTTAACAATATCATCATCCGCTCCGCATACGATAGAATCTCCGATAGACTCAGATATGCTTTGAACTCTGTCTCATCTTTCGCTGTGAATTCTTTTTCCAGCATGATGATAAACTCTGTACAATATCCGAACTTAATCTCTGTTTCCGCCTGTTCAGAAGGCTTCACCATCTTTGTGCCGGCACTTGCCTCGATTGCAGAATAATCAATCTCTTTTTCCCTGGAATGCATCGTATGCACCACGCATCACTTCCAGAAGTCCCTGTCCACCGGAATCTACTACGCCTGCTTCTTTTTAATACCGGAAGCATCTCCGGTGTCTTTTCAAGAACTTCCTGCGCATAGTTGATCACTTCTGAAATAAATGTATCCAGATCTTCTGTTGTCTCTGCAAGCTCTGCCGCTTTCTGGGATGCTCCCTTTGCTACAGTAAGAATTGTTCCTTCCTTCGGCTTCATAACAGCCTTATAAGCAGTTGCAGTTGCACGTTCACATGCCTTCGCAAGTGTAATTGTGTCAATCTCTTTATGTTCCCTGATCTCCTTTGTAAAGCCACGAAGAAGCTGGGATAAAATAACGCCGGAATTACCTCTTGCCCCACGAAGGGAACCGGAAGAAATTGCTTTTGCAATCGCCACCATATCAGGATTCTCCAGCGCCTTTACTTCTTTTGCCGCTGACAGGATCGTCAGTGTCATATTTGTTCCTGTATCACCATCCGGCACCGGAAATACGTTCAATTCATTAATGAACTCCCTTCTTTGCCTCAAGATTCGCTGCTCCCGCAAGAAACATCTTCTGAAGCAATTCGGTGTTTATCGTTTTAACAGCCACAATTGTTCCTCCTTAATCTATCACTCTTACACCTTCAACGAAGATGTTGATCTTATCTACTTTCATACCAGTAAATTCTTCTACCTTATATTTTACATTATTCATAAGGTTGTCAGAAACTGAAAGAATATTCACTCCATAGGAAACGATCACATGAAAATCAAGCGTAATTACATTATCTTCTGTGATCTCAACATGAATTCCCCTTGTCAGGCTTTCTCTTTTCAAAAGATGCACAAGGCCATCTTTTCATATTAACTGCTGCCATTCCTACTATGCCAAAGCACTCAATTGCCATTGAGCCTGCATATTTTGCAATGACTTCAGGATTGATTGTAATGATTCCAAGATCTGTACTCATACTTCCCTTCATCATATATTCCCTCCAATTCTATAGGTTCTTTCCATATATAACATGACTATTATACTATTACTTTTTTGTTTTTTACAATACAGTTTTGATTTTTTTTTAAAATAACACTTGCATTACTCGAAAGTTTCTGATAGAATATCATTGTTATGAGTCTAAAAGACCAGTTTAGATTGTTAGGAGGTGCAGTCATGGCTAAATGTGCTATTTGTGAAAAGGGTGCTCATTTTGGAAACAATGTAAGCCACTCTCATAGAAGATCACCAAAAATGTGGAAATCAAATGTGAAGTCTGTAAGAGTTAAGACAGAGGGCGGTTCTCAGAAAATGTACGTTTGTACTTCTTGCCTGAGATCAGGACTCGTTGAGCGTGCTTAATTCTCGTTTGATGATTCAATATGACACGGTATAAAGAACTTTATCTGTTTCTTCGGATAAAGTTTTTTTTATCTGCAGAACAGACAATATGCCAGTACGATACCGGTAATTGCGATCACAGTTCCCCATAAGACATCAGAAAGCAGCATCATGACGATCATTCCTGCTGCAAACCAAAACAATGCAAATCCAAAAACTTTCTTCACAATACTGCTCCCAATATTTTCTATATTCTAGTAACTATTTTATTCTGCATCCAGAATATCTGCTACATCTTCTTCTGTTAATTTTTCATCTTTTGATGTAAAACGGTCTACCACATCAGGTACCATATCCAAAAGTTTTGTAATTGTATCCTGATTCTTGATATTCACAAAAGTTTCGTCTTTCCATCCTGAATAACGATCACAGCACTCGGTGTGATCTTTCCACCGATTCCACCGCCTGCTCTGTCTTTCTTTTCAGCGTTAAAAGAACCTGCTCCAATACCAAAAGAGACATCTACCAATGGAAGAATGATTGTTCCATTGATATGGATCGCATCTCCGACAACTGTCTTTGATGAAACAACGCTGTCCATTCCCTGAAAAAGAGTGATTCTACTGTTTCTTTAAATTTGTTTTCCGTCTGCCATAATCCTGACTCCTCTCATTTTATATATTTTCTAATGTGTTTGTGGGTAATCTTCACATCTTTATTCCAGAATAGCTTCCATGCAGGAACAGCAAAGTAAATAACCCGGATCTTCCCTTCTGCAGATGCATTTCCCTCCAGCTTTCGTTCTTCAAAATCCGGCTGAATCTGAACATACTCACCAATCAGTCCGTAAATGCTCCCCAGAAAAGCTAACATATATCCTGTCCAGGAAGGATCACTGAATCCAAATGTAACATTCGCCTGAAGCTTTTTAGGCTTCAGAACATGTAACAGATGGCATAATTCTTTCTTCACTGCCTCGAATGCCCGTTGATGTTTCTCGTAAGTTAAAAAAGCGGTCAGAAATTCTTTTTTCTCTCCTGCTTTTTTATAGTACCACAGAGTTTCTGAAATGTATATTTGATTTTTTTCAATTTAGATTCCGTCTGTACGTTTTTCGGACCTGCGCTCCTCTCGAACTTTCGTCTTTTCTGTCCCTGATTCTTTTTCTATCCCCTGGCTCTTTTTCTATCTTTGTCCCTTTTTCTGATGCTTTCGCAATTTTCACATCTTTTTCCGGTGGATTATTCTTTACTTCCGTCTTCTTACCTTCCAAAGGTTCGTTTTCCAACGGCTCAGGAACCACCGGCTTCTCTGACGTTTCCTTTTGTTCCTCTTCCGAACTGTCAAATTTCTTCCAGGCAAGACGAAGCTTCCATTTTAATTCTCCATGTTCATAAGACGCTGATCCGGAAATCAGATGAAACAGCCAACTGACCTTTCCATATGCCACAAGGGTATCCAGTGTATTCTCCCCTTTTGCAGAAAATCTGTATTTCACCGGATAAAACAAGATTGTTAAAATCAGTAAGAGTAAAATTACGAGCAAAAAAGAAGAATCCATCCAATTATTTTCAGTATAAGAAACAGGATATGTATCATACGCTTCGAATCTCCTTTTTTCTCAAACTCTTCCTGACGATCCAAAAGGAACTTTCTCAAGTTTACCTCTCCGTCTTCTCATATGCTTCTTCCGCAATCCTTTCGATCAGACTCAATGCGCCATCATACCCATTCGCAATTCCAACAATAAATAAAGATGCATTGTCAAATATATATTGCTTTAAAAGAAGCGACGAATAATATTCTAAATGGTTCTGCTTTCCCTGTGAAAGCGTAATTACATAGACAGAAGGCTGCAGTTTATTTTTCTGCAATTTTTTATTATTTTCAGTTTTTTTTCTTTTCCCAGCCTTCGCTGACATATAAATCACAGAAAAATTTTGTCTGCATCTTTTCTCCTCCCATTAGTTGTAATAGGCGTCTAAAATATCCCCGGCGATTGCCACTGCTTTTCCGCTGGAACTTCCATCCGAACCTTCTGTGATCACACTGATTACCAGATCCGGATTATCCACATTTGTAAATCCCATAAACCAGGAATGTGTCTTTTTTCTCCATCTGACATACTGTACTCTGCTGTTCCCGTTTTTCCTGCAGCAGTATAGGATCTTCCTTTTAAGACAGATCCTGTTCCTTCCTCTACAACAGCTGTCATATACTCTTTCAATTGTGCAGCTTCATCCGATGTCATGACCTTCTTATAACTTTTCGGAACATTCTTTCGTATCTGGGAGCCCGTATAATTCGTCACACTTTCCACAAGATATGGCTGCATCATGGTTCCACCGTTCGCCACTGCCTCGGCAATCAGTGCCATATGATATGGACTTACGGTTGTCTTTCCCTGTCCCATTGCCGTCATCATTACTTCTCCCTCACTGGAATTCTGATCCAGTGCAAAAGAGCTCTTCGCTGCATTCAGTACACCCGGAAGCGATTTATTGAACAATAAATCTTCCGCCGTCTGACGGTATTGCGTCAGATCCAAGGCCAAGACCAATATTGGCAAAAAGATGAATTACAGGAATTTGCAAAGGAACTTCTCAGATCCTCTGAGCCATGTGCATTTCCATTAAAGCAGTGAATTGTAATATCTCCCTGTGAAATCTCTCCATTACAATCATATGTATAATTCGGATAATCACTGTTCTGACGCATAAAAGCAAGTGTTGTAACCACTTTAAACGTCGATCCCGGAGCATAAGATCCTTGTGTCACACGATTCAACAGCGGACTGTTTTCTTCATCTGAATTCAATTCTGACCAGTCACTTAAAATATTATTCGGATCATATGCCGGTTTGGAAACCATGGCGAGAATCTTTCCCGTACTCGCCTCCATTACGATTGCCGCACCTTTGTTTGATCCAAGCGCATCATAAGCCGCCTGCTGCAGATTTGCATCCAATGTTGTTACAACTGTATCTCCTCGATTCTTCTTTTCACTGAATTCATTCTGCAGTTTTTCAAGAAAGAATGCATTTGATGTCAGAAGCTCAAAATTCTCTACCGATTCCAGGCCCGTAGTTCCAAGTTTGGAATCACTGTATCCGATCACATGAGCAAACACTTCTCCATAAGGATACTCTCTCGTCTCTGATCCATCATCCCCAACGGCTGTCTGTGCAAGCACATTTCCATTCTTATCAACAATGCTTCCTCGTATAATCGTATCTGCATAAGCATCCTGTCTTCGATTATATGGACTGTTCACTACAAGTTTTGCCCGCACGACCATAAAATATACAAGATATCCCATCAACGCGATAAAGAGAATCACGAAAAAGTAAGTGACTCTAGCGAACTCTTTGTTCCGAACGCGTTCTCCGCTGTCTTTGCTGCCGCTGTTCCGGGACATCCTCGAATCTCGGTCTGCTTTTTGTTGTTTTCTTACCGGTCGTTCTTCCCGATTCATTTCTTAAATCCCTTTCTCTTTGTCTTGCTCTGTCTCTGTTATCTCCATCATATTCTCTTCGTCTGTCACGTCCATCCTGACGGGATCTTCCTGATTTTGCATTCGAACTGCTCTGGCGGCGTCTTTCATTCTGCCTGCTGCGGTTTCTCTGTCTTGCGCGCTGCATCTCAATCTGATGCTCTTCTTCTGCTTCTTCATCTTCTCTGACAATGTAGAGTCCCTGAATAATCCCAAACATGATCATCGTACTTAACAGAGAACTTCCACCATAACTGACGAATGGAAGTGTTACCGGTTAACGGAATGAACTTTGTCACTCCTCCGATCTGCAGAAATACCTGAAAAATATAGCAGGTTCCCAGACCAAGTGCTACTAATTTATAGAAGAAATTACGCAATTCCATCGCAATATTCAAAAACATCACATAACAGCTGACGCATACAAGGATCAGACACAGTGTAAAAATCAGTCCCATTTCTTCTGTCATTGCAGAGAAGATCAGATCCGTCTCTGCCACTGGAATCGTATCCGGCTGACCACGGAATAATCCTGTTCCAAACCAGCCGCCACTTCCAATCGCAAACAACGACTGGGCAATCTGATATCCCCCCTTCGCTATAAGCTGCAAACGGATCCTGCCATGCCGCAACTCTGACCTTAATGTGGGAAAACAGATGATATCCAACCACTGCAGCTCCACACCCCTGCTGCCACACCTGCAATTGCATATAATGGCTGCCTTGTCGCAACATATAGCATAATCAGATACACAACAAAGAAGATTAATGCAGCTCCCAGATCTGTTGACAATACAAGGATCAGAACATGTGCTGCCGCTATCGCAGTCGTAACAACAACATTCTTAAATTCTGTCGATTTATTCAGGCTTGCTGCTACAAAAAATACAAACAGAATCTTAACAAACTCAGAAGGCTGCAGACTCACAGGTCCAATATTGAAACTCAGCTTTGCTCCTCCAAGTGTTGCTGCAAACAATGCAACGATAAGAAGTGCTGCTCCTCCAACTGCTGCATAGACATAAGTCCAGTTCTCCAGGAAAGTCATCTTCCGGATCAGAACCGGAACAATAAGACCAAAAACAATACCAACAACAACAAATGCCAGCTGACGGATTGCAATTCCATAAGGAGACTTACTCTGTGCGGAAAGCCTTGTGATCATGATCATTCCCGCTGTGATCAACATACACATATTATTGACAACCAGTCTCGAAACATTCGGGTAGATCAGATTGTATAATAAGATGACTGCCATCACAATCACTGCCAGTGCACCATATATGAACATCATCCTCAGATCCTGCGTTGCAAAATACATTGCAATAAATGCAGTGATCTGTATCATAAATAGAAGTACATCCTGACGGATCAATACTTTGTTTTCCTCATCTTCATAACTTCTCGTAAAGATTGAAAAACAGGAAAAAGTATATGCCGCCATCAAGATGATGATAAGGTATTTGGATACCTGAATAATAATATTAGCCATATTTCACCTGCTTCAAATAATTCCTCTGTTGAAATGTCCTGTTGTAAAATCTGTATCTTCTTTTCCTCTGGCAACAGTTTTTTCATCTGTTAACAAAAAATGTATTCAGAACTGTTTCTGTCTGTTCTTTATCCTCCAGAGTAAACTGGATACGACGCATCTTTGGATACAATTCATTCACTCTGTCCCATTCCTGTCTTAGATTGATCGGATTTTCCGTATAAATCACATTATAACAGAGATCACAATAGTTACGCGCAAAGAATTTTTTCGTCTCTTCTGTCTTGAAGCACTCGTACTCCCGGTTTCTTAGAACAGCCTGAAGTTGTTCTCTCAATACACTGTGCAGATACCATAACCGGAATTCTTCCGTAAACAAGAAGTTCACCGTTTCTGATATCAAGTTCTCTTAGTTCTCTGCTGTTAAGCTCCAACGGAGCTGTAAAATCCTCAACTTTTTGCTGGTTCCAAAATTCTTTGCCATACTGATTAAAGATATATAGATTATGGTCTAATATAATCTTTTTTGTCAAATCCTCTTTCTTTTAAGAAAAAGAAAGCTTCAAAATTTCGAATAACAACGCCGTCAATTGGCAATTGATTAAAGTTTTCAAATTGTCTTCCAAACCATTCCTGCGCATTTCTCTCTGAAAATATGTGGAAATACCAGATACAATTCAACTCCGCTTTTTCTCCAAAAATCAATCCTGTCTCTGACATGTGTGTCTGAAAAACCTGTGCCAAACAACCGGAAATCTAATGCAATCCGGCCAATCCTTTGAGTTCCCTGTCCATAAAGTTCCTCTTTCTGATTCAAAAAGTCCTCTGTTTCAATAAACACAGAATATCTGTTCAGATTTCCATTTCCTGTCTCTTCTTTAAATGTTTCTACCTGTGTCGTTGAAGGATTACATTCCCTGTAAAAGCAGTTGCGATCTCTCTTCTCAATCCATCCAGTGCTGCTCTTCTTAAACTATTCAGCTGCTGCATCGGAAGAAATGCATCCTGATCCATAGATATTTCCAGATCTTTCAGGAAAAATAGCGTACCGCCTGTCTTCGCAAGCTGTGTGCGAATTCTCTCTTCCTCCAATGGGCGCTTCTGTGCACGTTCAACTGCATGTTCTGTATATGCTGTATAAGAAAATTCCCTGCAGCAGACCGTAAAAGATGCCGGATATCCAACCTGAAGGCTCAAAAATCCATAAATCTCCTCCTGCCGGTCTTCTTTCCTGTATTTCTGATCCAGACTCTCAATCAGTTCTTCATTTCGGATTCTTCTAAAAACAAAGCCTTCTTTGAAACGCATCCCCTTCGGCACAAGAAAACGTAACTTTTCTCCCTTTGTGATCTTCTTGCCAAGTGTATAATTATCTTTCCCGCTACCGATTTCAAGAACATCATGTGCATGCAGATCTGTCAAAGCCTGAGCTGTGACCTCACGTCCATTTTGCGACAGACATCTGGCTGCTGCTACTCCGGCATGATTCGGACGATCCAGTGCCAGCATTTCTCTTCCATTATGCTGCTTATAATATCCGGTATCTGAATCACCGCGATTATAAAGATCCATCAGGTTTTCGCGGTCTTCCGGTTTCACCGCATAACCACTTTTCCCTTTTTTCAAATATAAATCCACATATTTCCGATACATAGCTGTTACTGCTGCCACATATTCCGGTTTCTTCATGCGTCCTTCTATCTTAAATGAGTCAATCCCGGCTTCAACCAGTTCCGGAATTAATTCCAACGTACAGATATCCTTCAGGCTAAGAAAATATTTCTTCTGACCATCTACTGTATAAGGAAGTCTGCATGGCTGTGCACATTGACCACGATTTCCACTTCGGCCGCCGATCACACTACTCATCAGACACTGTCCGGAGTAACAATAGCAAAGTGCTCCATGAACAAAACACTCTACTTCAAGGTCCGTTGTTTCATGAATCTGTCGAACTTCTTCCAACGAAAGCTCTCTTGCCGGGACAACTCTTGCCGCCCCCTGACTCTCTAAAAACTTCGCTCCTGCCGCACCAGTGATTGTCATCTGTGTACTCGCATGGATATCAAGATCCGGAAAATTGCTTCTGATAAATTGGAATACACCCGTATCCTGAACGATCACCGCATCCAAACCTTTCTCATATAATGGTGCCAGATAATCATACAGTTCTGCAATCTCATGATCTTTTAATAATGTATTTACTGTAAGATAAAACTTCTTTCCATAAATATGAGCACGCTCAATTGCTTCGATCAGTTCATCCTGTGTAAAATTGTTTGCATATGCTCTTGCTCCAAACGTGCTCCTGCCGCATAAACGGCATCTGCACCTGCATTCATTGCTGCCTGAAAACATGCAAAGGATCCGCCGGAGCCAGAATCTCCACCTGTCGGTCTTTTCTCATTCTTCTGTCATTATCCTTCTCTTTATTGTTATATTCACATAATCTATGAGAAACACGCTCCGCGAGTTTTCTCAAGTTATCGCGACAATCGCCAAGGTCTCGTGCAAGCACGGACTTTGGCTCGTTGTTCGCGTAAATGAAAAAGGCTGCCAAAGTGACAGCTTTTTCTCATTTACCTTCTTCGGTTTTTTCATCTCTGTCTCGAGCTTAACAATCTGCATCTGAAGGTCATTATTCTCTTCTTTCATCTTTGCAAGCTCTTTCTCAGCATTCTCAAGTTTGATCTGGGCTGAAATCAATTCATGCTTCAGATCATACATCTCTTTATCCTTGAGCTCGATATCGCTTTCCAGGGAATCTCCCTGTTTCTTTGCTTTAAAATAATCATCTGCAATATTAAGTGCAAGAAGGACATTCCTTGTGTCTGCACTCTGTTTTCTGTATCCTTCACTGTTCGTACATTCTGTGATTTTATGATTAAGATAGGAAGATACTTTCTGCAGATACTCTTCTCCTTCAAAGCCACTGAGAGTATAGACTTTTCCTCCGATTAATACTTCTGTAAAATGTTTTGCTGAACTCATAGCTTCCTCCTCGAGTTTCTATTCTTCTATTATAGACTATTTATCCTCAAAAACCAACTATTTTTTTCAGAATTTCTATACTTCTCTCGGAATTCCAAGATGTTGGTAAGCTAATTCTGTTACAACACGACCTCTTGGAGTCCTCTGAATGAATCCATTTTTCAACAAATACGGTTCGTAAACATCTTCTAATGTGCCTGCATCTTCTGAAATCGATGCGGCAAGTGTCTCAAGTCCTACCGGTCCTCCCTGAAACTTCTCAATCATTGTGATCAGAATGTTACGATCAATATGATCTAATCCGAATTTATCCACGTCAAGAAGATCTAATGCATAATTTGCTACTTCTTTTTGTGATTACACCATCATATTTAACCTGTGCAAAGTCACGCACTCTTTTCAGCAGACGGTTCGCAAGTCGCGGTGTTCCCCTTGATCTTCTGGCAAGTTCCATAGCACCTTCTTCTTCAATCTCTACACCTAGAACATGTGCAGAACGCAGAATGATCGTCTTCAACTCTTCTTCATTATATAACTCCAAATGATGCACTACACCAAAACGGTCTCGAAGCGGTGCAGTAAGCATTCCTGCTCTTGTTGTTGCCCCAACCAGCGTAAATTTGGGAAGATTCAGACGAACAGACCTTGCTCCCGGTCCCTTTCCGATCATAATGTCGATCGCATAATCTTCCATTGCCGGGTAAAGCACTTCTTCCACCTGACGGTTAAGTCTGTGAATCTCATCCACGAATAATACGTCATGTTCCTGCAGACCATTCAGAATTGCAGCCATCTCGCCTGGTTTCTATTGCCGGTCCGGAAGTAATCTTCATATTTACACCCATCTCATTCGCTATGATTCCTGCCAGTGTTGTCTTGCCAAGCCCCGGCGGTCCGTAAAACAGCACATGATCCAGTGCTTCGCCCCTTGCTTTCGCTGCTTCTATATAAATACTAAGCGTCTTCTTTGCTTTCTCCTGTCCAATATATTCTGATAAAAGCTGCGGCCTTAACTGTCCCTCTATCTTACTGTCTTCTTCCAGATTCTCTGTCGTTATAATTCTCTTCGCCATAACCGACCTCTCATTTCATAACTCTTTACTTCAAATTTTGTAACTGTTCAGAGCAGATTCTTTAACGCTTCTCTCAAAAGATCTTCTACACTCGCACAATCAACAGATACCTTCTTCACTGCACGTAAACTCTCTGCACTTCCATAACCAAGTGCTGTCAGTGCCTGTACCGCTTCCGCCTGCATTCCGGTATCTGTCGCCTCAATTTCTTTTTTGACTGTTCACTGCCATGTGCTGCCTGTTCCAGAACATCCTCAATGCTCATCTTATCTTTCAACTCCAGAATCAGCTTTTCCGCGGTCTTCTTCCCAATTCCAGGAGCTGATGAAATTGTTTTTACATCTCCGGCCAGCACGGCAAAACGAAGTTCATCCGGAGAAAGGCAGGAAAGAATATTCAACCCGGCTTTCGGTCCGATCCCGCTGACACCGATCAACAGTCTGAAAACCTGAAGATCTTCGCCTGTTAGAAATCCATATAATTGCATTGCATCCTCACGCACGTTGAGATATGTATGAATTTTCACTTCTTCCCCAACTGCCGGAAGCATGGATAATGTCTGCTGCGACATATAAATTCCGTATCCGATTCCACCCGCTTCCACAATCGCTTTCTGCTCTGGACTGCTGCCAGTTCACCTCTAATATATGATATCATCTTCCTCTATCCTTTTCCCGCTGCACCAAAACCGCAACGCTTCCATAATAATTATACCAGAGAAATTCCCGGATCCTTTTTTAAAACTTCTTTTGCCACAAGTCCGATCAGCAGCCCGGTCACTTCTCCTGCCACTAACAAAACCGGCAGATAATACCCCACCTGATATGTCTGTACAACAACCATTGCAACAAGAAGCTGCCCGATATTATGTGCTGTACCTCCACCAATACTGACTCCGGCAACACTGAACCTGTCTGATTTCTTAAGGAGAACCATAACAAAGGAAACTCAAAAGTCCTCCTGATAAACTATATAGAATACCAAACAGATTTCCGAACATGAAGCCCGATAAAATAATCCTTGTCACGGAAAGTGCCAGTGCCTCTTTTTATCCCCATCTTGTACAGAACAAGAACTGTCATAAGATTCGCCAGACCAAGTTTTGCTCCCGGTATTCCGAAATTAATCGGAATCAAAAAGTTCCACATAGCTAAAAATCAATGCCAATGCTGTAAATACGCCAAATATCGCTACTTTTCTACCGTGCAATCTCATCCACCTCCGGTTCTCTCCACCACGGATCGTTACTACAGTCTGATTCGGCAGGCAGATTATACTTTCCCCATCTCTTGAAATTGCTCTGTGGTTTACACAAATCTGATCCGGACAGTCAGCATCTTCCATACGAACCTTTCCGTCCTTTATGAGTACTTTATTCTTATCATTTACATCAATTTCCTGATCCTGTTCCAAGCGGTATCTTCCATACAACTCGCCATTTACCTGAATCTCTACTTCACTGTATTCATCTGTAGTTTTTAAAAGCTGTAAACCAATCGTTAAAACAGCTACAAAAAAATAGCTGCTGCAAGTATCCAGTCATTCTTCTTCATTCCGCACCATCTTTCTTCCATAATGGTTTTGCTAATTCATCATAGCACAACCATATTTTGAATGCAACCACATGTTCGATTGTATTTTTATTCAAACCTCGTTATAATAAACACATCATTCATTTATATTAAGAACGGAGATTTTATGAAACACAAAAAATACTGGCTTGTTTCCTTACATTTTCTTTTCTGCTGACCGGATGTTCCACAAAAGATCAGTCACAGTCGCTTTCTATGACAGGAACCTATTTCGACACCGTTGTTAAGATTGAAGTCTGGGGAGCAGATTCTAAGATCATGGATGGCTGCAAAGATATCTGTGAGAAATATGAACAACTCTTAAGTCCTACGATCGATTCCAGTGAAATCAGTCAGATCAATCAGGCACAAGGTGCCTCCGTTTCTGTATCGAAAGAAACTGCTGATTTAATTGAACTGGGAAAATATTATGGGGATCTTTCCGGAGGAAAATTTGATATCACAATCGCTTCTGCCAGTGATCTTTGGAATTTTCACAATAATGCGGATCATAGCATCCCTGACGCAGAGCAGCTGTCCGAAGCAGTTACTCATATCAATTATAAAACTATAGAGGTCAACGGAACAACGGTAACAATGTCAGATCCTTATGCAAAGATTGATCTGGGTGGTATCGCCAAAGGCTATATTGCAGATCAGGTAAAGAATTATCTTGTAGAAGAAGGAATAGAACATGCCTATATCAATCTCGGTGGTAACATACTGACACTCGGTGGAAAAACGGATGGTTCCAACTTCCGGATCGGTATCCAGAAACCATTTGCAGAAGACGGAACAGTGATGGCTGTTCTTCCGGTATCTGATAAGTCCATCGTATCTTCCGGAAATTACGAACGATACTTTAAGAAAGACGGAAAGATTTACCATCATATCCTTGACCCTTCTACAGGATATCCAATAGAAAATAACTTAAACCAGGTCACAATCATCTCTGACAAATCGGTTGACGGGGATGCCTTAAGCACAACCTGTTATGCGCTTGGACTGGATGAAGGATTAAAACTTATCCGAAGTATGGATAATATAGAGGCTGTATTTATTACCGATGACAATACGATTTATAAAAGCAGTGACTCTGTCGATTTAATCACTGATATTAATAATTAAAGAAAAGGAAGCTGATCGTTTTAAATCTTCAGCTTCCTTTTTCTGATCTCTTTTTCAATAAGATCCTGTCGTATTATTAACGTAACGTAATAATCTTTCTCGGGCATTTTTCTACACAAACACCACACTCTGTACATTTATCTGCATCGATATGTGCAAGGAAATTCGTTACAGTGATTGCTCCTGCTTCACAGTTCTTCTCACAGAGACGACATCCGATACATCCGGCCTGACAGATTGTCAGCTGTACTTTTCCTTTGCATTGGAATTACAGCGTACAAATGTCTTCTGCTCATATGGAATCAGCTCGATCAGGTGTTTTGGACATGCTGCAATACATTTTCCACATGCTTTACATGCTTCTTTGTCAACAACAGCAATTCCATCTACTACATGAATTGCATCAAATGGACAGGCAGCAACACAAGAACCGAATCCAAGACATCCTGAATTACATCCCTTTGCTCCTCCATTCTGCATCATGCTTGCCATCGTACAATCCTGAATACCTGTGTAATCATAATCTAAAATTGCTTTTTTTCGCAGGTTCCGGCACATTTTACAAAAGCGGTCTGTCTCTCCTGTGTGCCTGCTGCAACACCCATGATATCACCGATCTTTTCAGCGACAGGTGCGCCTCCGACCGGACATCCGCCGACTTCGGCTTCTCCCTTTACGATTGCAGCTGCAAGACCGGAACAGCCTGCATATCCACATCCACCACAGTTATTTCCCGGGAGAACGCCTAAAATCGCTTCTTCACGTTCATCTACTTTTACAGCAAACTTCTTACCTGCGATTCCGAGGAAAACACCGATGAATAAACCGGTTCCACCGACAACTACTGCCGCCAAAATAATTCCTGTCATACTCATTTGCTCTTCCTCCTAAATTAATCCCGAGAATCCGAAAAATGCAATTGCCATCAGTCCTGCTGTAACAAGCACGATCGGAGTCCCCTGAAATGACTCACTGATATCATTGTATTCAATCTTCTCGCGAATTCCGGCCATCAGCACAATTGATACAAGGAATCCGACAGCTGTAGCAAATCCATTTACGACACCTGTGAGAAGCCCCATACCTGCACTCATGTCATCATAGTAGCCATTCTGTACGTTTGTCAGTGCTACTCCGAGAACTGCACAATTCGTTGTGATCAGCGGAAGATATACACCGAGCGCATTGTATAATGATGGCATCGCCTTCTTTAAGAACATCTCCACAAACTGTACAAGTGCTGCGATAACAAGAATAAACACAATCGTATTCAGGTAAGATAATTCTCCTCCCATGATATTTGGATTTCCGAGAATAAACTTATAGATCAATCCAGTTACAAAAGATGCGATCGTAATAACGAATACAACCGCTCCACCCATTCCGGCAGCAGTCTTCACATTCTTGGATACACCGAGGAACGGACATATACCAAGAAACTGGATCAGGACAACATTATTTACAAATGCTGAACCAACTGCAATTAATAATAATTCTTTCACTTTCTGTCCCCTCCTTTATTCGTTCTTTGCGTCTTCTTCGCCTGTCGGGAAGATCTTTCCACTGCAGGATGAAGCATTCCCGCAGCTTGCACAGCCTTCTCCGCATCCGACTGTCTCCGGAACCTTCTTTCCTTTCTTTGCCATATTGTTCTTTACTTTATTCTGTAAAGCAACAAGACCTGCAAGGACAAAGAATGCTCCCGGTGCAAGGATGAAGATTGTCAGTGGCTCGTAAGATTCCGGCATAACACGGATATCAAAGATTTTACCTGCACCGATCAGTTCTCTGACAATACCGATTGCTGTAAGACCCACAGTAAATCCAAGTCCCATACCAAGTCCATCGAAGATAGAAGGAACAACCGGATTCTTGGAGGCATAACTTTCTGCACGTCCTAAGATGATACAGTTTACAACGATCAGAGGAATATAAAGTCCCAGTGAATCATAAAGGCTTGGAACAAATCCTTCCATCAGGAACTGTACAATTGTTACGAAAGAAGCAACAATAACGATGAATGCCGGCATTCTGACAGAATCCGGAATAATCTTTCTCAACATAGAAATCAACATGTTAGACATGATCAATACAACTGTTGTAGAAAGTCCCATACCAACACCGTTGATTGCGGATGTTGTTACCGCAAGTGTAGGACACATACCAAGCATAAGAACGAAGGTCGGATTTTCTTTTACAAGGCCATTATACAGCCGTTCTGTACATTTATTCATTACTTCCGCCTCCTAACTCATTTTGAAAATATACAAGTGCAGAGTCTACTGCATTTGTCACAGCATTGGTTGTGATCGTAGCACCACTGATGGCGTCGATCATGTCATCTCCTGACTCTCCTGTCTTTGTATATGTAAACTTTTCTACATTCTTATCTTTAAACTGATCTTTGAAATCTGCTTCCTTAGCTTTCATTCCAAGACCTGCTGTCTCACTGATACTGAGCATCTCAATACCTGTTACTGTTCCATCTTCCCTGATACCTACAGAAATATCAATGTCTCCGCCGTATCCTTCATGTGATGTAACATTTACGACATAACCAACCGTCTCACCGGAAGCGTCTTTTCCCTCAGCCACCTCAGAAATATCATCTGAAGTGTATCCATTTTCTTTCAGAAGAGCAGAAGCTGCATCAGCATCAAATTCTGTATCCGATTCAAATGTCTCTGCATCTGAAAGAACAGAACGAAATGCTTCCTGTTTTGCCTCCTCCTGTGCTTTCGCGATCGGATCTTTTGTCACACCATATACAACTCCGAGAAGGAGACCTGCAACAACAGTGATTGCTGTCAAAATCAACGTGTTTTTAACAATTTTATTCATTACTTTTCTCCTCCTTTACCAAATGGTTTTGGAAGAGTAACCTTCTCGATCAACGGAACTAAAAAGGTTACTGATGATGATCGCATAGGAAACACCTTCTGCTGATCCACCAAAAAGACGGAACAGACCTGTCAGACATCCAAGACAGATTCCAAAAAGGATCTTTCCTTTGCTCGTGATCGGAGATGTTACATAATCGGTTGCCATAAAGAATGCACCAAGCATCAGACCACCACCACAAAGATGCGCTGTGATGTACTGAGGATCGAATCCATGTCCTCCAAACAATGTGATAAAAATCACAAATGTCACAATGTAAGTTCCAGGAATTCTAAGATCAATTACACCCATAAGAATCAGGAACATTGCACCGATCATAATTGCAACTACAGAAGTCTCTCCGATTGTTCCTCTGATATTTCCGAGAAGCATAGACAATGTATTCACTGTTTCTCCTGCTTTCAGTTCTGCTAGAGGAGTCGGTCCTGTCACTCCGTCGTAAACAAAATAAGTCATCTTTCCTGCAAAACAGATCAGCAGAAAACAACGTGCTCCCAATGCAGGGTTCATAAAGTTCTGTCCAAGTCCACCGAACAGCTGTTTTACAACAATGATCGCAAATACTGCACCAAGCACACCCATCCACCACGGGAGTGTCGGAGGAAGGTTCAATGCCAGAAGAAGTCCTGTTACAACCGCACTGAAATCATTGATCGTAATTGGCTTATGCATTAATTTTTCATAAAGATACTCAGATAAAACAGCCGCTGCCGTTGTAACAACTACAAGAATCCAGGCATTCTCATGACGGAAATTCCAGATTCCGAAAAATGTAGCCGGAAGAAGTGCGATCACAACATAAAGCATAATGTTGCTGCTTGTCACTTTATCACGGATATGCGGCGAAGAAGATACGTTATATTTCTCGTTCACTTTACTTCAACCTCTCTTATTTCTTCTTTCTATTCGCCAATGCTGTCTTACGCATTGAACCAATTGCCTGTTTCAGCTGACGTTTCGCCGGACAGACATAACTGCAGGAACCACATTCCACACATTCCAATCCATTCCATGCAACAAAAGATGCCTCATCTTTTCTCTTTGAAAAGTCTGCAAGTCTGGATGGAATAATTCTGCTTGGACAGATCTCCACACATCTTCCACAGTTAATACATGCAGTCTCAAGACTCTTTGCCACAACGTCTTCTTTAAAAAGCAGAATAGAGGAAGAAGTCTTTGTAACCGGTGCATCCATTGTCACCATGGCAAATCCCATCATCGGTCCTCCGGAGATCAGTTTCTGCGGTTCCGCTTTCAAACCTCCTGCTGCCTCAACCAGCTCTCTGTGGTTTATTCCAAAAGGAGCCATAAAGTTTCCTGGTTTTTCGACTGCATCGCCGCTCACTGTAACAACACGTTCCATCAACGGTTTTCCTTTGATTACCGCATTGTGGATTCCAATCAAAGTCTCCACGTTATCAACAATACATCCTGCATCTGCCGGAAGCATGGTAGAATTGATTGCTCGTTTTGTCACTGCATAGATCAACTGACGTTCTGCCCCCTGTGGATATTTTGTCATCAATGCTTTCACATCAATTCTTGGTTCGCCGGCAACTGCTTTCTGTAACTTTTCAATACAATCTTTCTTGTTATCCTCTACAGCAAAAAACACCTCTTGCATTTGGGAATAAAGAAAGGATGACCTTCATTCCGCTGACAAGATCTTCTGTATACTGAGCATTCTTCTGTAATCTGCAGTGATATAAGGTTCACACTCAGCACAGTTTGCAATAATATATTCTATCTTATCCGGTTCCTTCGGAGAAAGCTTTTACCTTTGTAGGGAATCCTGCACCACCCATTCCTACGATTCCGGCATCTCCAATCTTATTAATGATTTCTTCCCTTGTCATCTCTTCCAAAGGCTTTACCGGTTCATATTCAACTTCCTTATACTCTCCATCGTTTTCTACAACAATGCACTCCACCTGGGATCCAGTTGGATTAAAACGTTGTTCCAATCCTTTCACTTTACCGGAGACAGATGAATAGATCGGAGAAGATACAAATCCTCCCGCTTCAGCAATCAACTGTCCTTTCAGCACACAATCGCCTTTCTTAACTACCGGTTTAGCCGGTGCTCCTATATGCTGCGAAAGTGGATAGACCAGTTCACCCTGAGGTACTACAGGTCTGATTGGCTGATCCTTTGAAAAACGTTTTCCATCATCTGGATGGATTCCGCCTTTAAATGTCAAAAGCCCCATCTCATTTCCTTCCTTTCTTTTATCATTGTCATTACAACAATAATATTTTAATTTTGTAATACTTATTTTACTAGAATGCGCTCTGAAAATCTAGCAAATATGTAATAATTCTTGTATCTTTCGCTATACATCTTGTCGAATTTTTAACAGAAAAAGAACCTGCCAATGGCAGGTTCTTCTAAAAAAATAATTTATATCTTATTCCTCTGTCTCTCCAGCGTTGTCAGCCTCAAGAGCTTTCATGCTCAGACTGATCTTCTTCTCTGCTTCGTTAAGATCAACGATCTTAGCTGTGATTTCCTGTCCGATTGCAAGAACATCAGATGGTTTCTCAACATGAGCTCTTGAAATCTGGGATACATGAAGAAGTGCGTCAACTCCCGGTGCAAGTTCTACGAATGCACCAAAGTCTGTCATACGTGCAACTTTTCCTGTAACTACTGTACCTACAGCGAAATCTTCTGCTGCATTTACCCATGGATTTGTCTCTGGGAATTTCAGGCTGAGCGCAATCTTTGTATCATGAATGTCTTTTACAAGAACTTTCAGTGTATCTCCTACATGGAATACTTTCTTCGGATTGTCAACTCTTCCCCATGACATCTCAGAGATATGAAGAAGTCCGTCAACACCACCAAGGTCAACGAATGCTCCGAAATCTGTTACATTCTTAACAGTTCCTTCTACTGTATCACCAACATTGAGTTTCGCGAACAGCTCTTTCTGCTTCTCAGCACGCTCTGCTACAAGAAGCTGTCTTCTATCACCGATCACACGGTTTCTTCTCGGGTTGAACTCGCTGATTACGAATTCGATTTCCTGTCCTTCATACTTGCTGAGATCTTTCTCATAAGAATCGGAAACAAGGCTTGCCGGGATAAATACTCTTACTTCATCAACTGTTGTACAAATACCGCCGCCAAGAATCTGTGTAACTGTAGCTTTCAGCACTTCGTGGTTTTCATATGCTTCGCGCAGTCTCTCATTTCCTTTTTCTGCAGCCAGTCTCTTATATGTAAGAAGAACCTGACCCTCTCCGTCATTTACCTTCAGTACCTTAACTGTCATTGTATCACCTACGGATACAACTGTTGTAAGGTCAAGAGACTGATCGTTGGAATATTCGCTCTTTGTAATGATACCGTCTGCTTTATATCCAATGTTCAGGATAATCTCATCCGGTTTCACGTCGATTACTGTACCTTCGACAACCTCTCCATTGTGAATTGTTTTAAATGACTCTTCTAACATCTGTTCAAAAGATAATTCTGACATTATTTTGAACCTCCTCAATTATATTGTTGGGCGTGGATGCCCCTGCTGTAATACCTACTGTTTCCACTGACCCTAATTGATTCAAATCCAAATCGTCAAGTGTCTGTATATAGTACGTATCCTTACATGCTTTGCGGCATATTTCAAATAACTTCTGGGTATTGGAACTATGTTTGTCACCAATCACTATCATAGCATCCACCGTCTCTGCTATGCTCTGCGCTTCTGTCTGGCGCTCCTTCGTAGCATTACAGATTGTATTTAAAACACTTACATCATAACTCTTTTTTCAAGAATTTCAACTAATTCTTTAAATTTATTGTAATTAAATGTCGTCTGGGCAACGATACAAATCTTTTTTCCCTGCTCACAAGAATTATTTTCTGCTTCTTCCTTTGTCTGAAAGACCTCTACATGATCTCCTGCCCATCCCTTAATTCCCTGAACCTCCGGATGTTCCGGATTTCCAATGATAATAATATTCTCGCCCATCTCACTGTGTTTCTCTCCAGATCTTTCACCACTTCTTCATTATGGATAATCGGACCATACGTATAGATCGGAAGATTCTGATTCTCTTTCACCTGTTCGTAAACTGTATCCACTGCACGCTTAACGCCGAAACAAAATCCAGCTGATTTCGCCTTTATTACTTTCATTCTATCCAACTCCTGCAAATTTATCTATGACAATATCTGGAAATCGTGTTTACAACTTCTTTCAGTGTCATATCCGAACTGTCAACAAGTATCGCATCCTCTGCTTTTTTCAGTGGCGCGATTTCTTTCTTGTCATATCACGGTAGTCTCTTTCTTCAATATCTTTCTCTATCTCTTTCAGATCGCACTGTACGCTCTTTTCAACAAGCTCTTTATATCTTCTCTTTGCTCTGATTTCTACGCTTGCTGTAAGATAGATTTTTACATCTGCATCTGGAAGTACATGGGTACCAATGTCTCTTCCATCCATGATTACATCCTTCTCTCTTGCAAGCGTTCTCTGAAGTTCCAGGAGTTTTCCTCTGACTTCCGGAATCGCAGATGTCATAGAAGCCATATTTCCAACTTCTTCTGTACGAAGCTTTGCTGTAACATTCTCTCCATTTACATAGATCTGCTGGATTCCGCTTTCATAACCAATCGTTACTTCCACATCTTTGCAGGCCTCTATAATCTTTTTTCTGTATCTTTTGGATCAATTCCAAGATTCAGAAAGTGAATGGCCAATCCACGGTACATTGCGCCGGTATCTACATAAATATATCCGTTTTCTTTTTGCAACCTGCTTTGCAATTGTACTTTTCCCTGCCCCTGCCGGTCCATCGATTGCTACATTATATCCCATTTTTATTCCTCCATCTTTTCTTTCTACATTCCATTTTCAAATCTAACAGTAACATCTATTCTTCCTGTCACAGGATTCAGACATTCCCCAGTAAAATTTCAATCACATCCTGCGTTAATTCCGGCAAGATACCCTGTTGACCACGCAATCTGAAGATTATATCCTCCGGTCACTGCATCAAGATCAAGCACCTCTCCGGCGAAATATAATCCTTTCATTTTTTTTGATTCCATTGTTCCCGGATCGATCTCTTTTTACAGATACTCCTCCTTTTGTAATGATTGCTTCATTATAACCACGAAGCCCTGTCAGAGTCATTGTAAAATCCTTGATCAGATGAACCAGTCTCTGTCGTTCTTCTTTTGTAATCTCATTCACTTTTTTCTCAGGTTCGATCTCTGAGAGTTCTATCATAACAGGCTTTAATTTTGCCGGAAAGAGTGAATCGATCGAGTTTTTATACTGTTTATTATGGTTTGCATCAAACTCTCTGAGAATCCTTTTATCAAGCTGTTCCTCACTCAATGCAGGTTTTAAGTCTATATGAAGTGTAAGTTCTTTTTTTCTTAAAGTTTTTCCCACCACACTGCTCGCGCTCAGAATAACCGGTCCTGTCACACCATAATGTGTAAAAAGCATTTCTCCGAATTCTTCGTAGAGTTTTTTTCCCATCTGTGATACAAATTTCTATATTTCTAAGAGACAGTCCCTGCAATTCTTTCGCATACCATTGTCTGACTTCCATCGGTACAAGTGATGGAAGGAGTTCTGTCACTCTATGCCCTGTTTCTTTCGCAAAACGATATCCATCGCCTGTAGAACCCGTAGAAGGATAGGAAATACCACCTGTCGCAACGATCACAGCATCTGCCTTCATTTTCTTTCCATTAGTTAATAAAACCCCGCACACTTTATCCTGTTCACAAAGCAGTTCTCTCACCTCTGTGTGAAGAGAAACAGCTACTCCTAATGATTTTAACTCTCTTGAAAATGCTGCGATCACATCAGAAGAATGATCTGAAACAGGGAAAACCCGTTCTCCACGTTCAATTTTCGTCTTCACACCAAGTTCTTCAAAGAAATCGATCACCTGCTGATTTGTAAAACTGTAAAATCCACTGTATAAAAATTTCGGATTACTTGTCACCGCCGTAAATAAATCTTCTATATCAGCGGCATTCGTTATATTGCAGCGTCCTTTTTCCTGTAATGAAAAGCTTTTTCCCAAGCTTTTCATTCTTCTCAAGCAACTGAACATTCTGACCATTTCTTGCAGCAAAAACTGCCGCCATCATCCCGGCAGCCCCGCCGCCCACTACGATCACATTACTCATGCTCTATTCTTCTCCTTTATTCTGTCTGTAAGACTCGTTCGTTCCTGCGCTGCCACCTTCCTGGCTGCTTTCTTCTCCGCTGTAAACCTGATATTCACCCCAGATTTTCTCCAGAGTCTCTAATGTCGAGACAACTTCTTTCTGTTTTTTTCATACAGATTGCAACAATCAGAGCATTGATCACACTCAATGGTGCAACAAGTGAATCGACAATAGATGCCATATCACTTCTTGCGATCAGATTGCAGGAAGAATACTGATTCATAGGTGAATGGATACTGTCAGTAAGTGTGATTACTTTTTGCCTTTCTGTTGCTTGCAAATTCCAATGCTTTAAGCGTTCTCATAGAATATCTCGGGAAACTAATCCCAATAATCACATCTCCTTCCCCGATTCGAATGATCTGTTCAAAAAATCTCGCTGGAACTGTTTGTATTTACTGTAATTACATTGTCGCATACAAGATTCAGATAAAATCCCATAAAAGAAGCAAGTGGTGCACAGCTTCTGATTCCCACAACATAGATTCTCTTTGCTTCTAAAAAGGGTATCAATCGCCCAGTTAAATGCCTTATGATCGATTGCAGACAAGGTCATCTTGATTTTCTCAATGTCTGACTGAAGAACTGTTTCAAGGATCTCACTCTGTGTAATTCGTCCATAGGTCACTTCCATACGCTGGATTGAATTCAACTTATTACGGACAAGTTCTTCCAATGCTTTCTGAAATTCCGGGTATCCCCTATATCCAAGCTGGGTTGCAAATCGTACAACCGTAGATTCACTGACACCCACAATCTCTCCAAGACGCGCCGCTGTCAGAAATACAGCCTTATCATAATTTTCTTTCACATATTCTGCAAGGCGCTTCTGCCCCTTGCTCATCTTCTCATATTTTGCTTCGATCCTTCCTTCCGATCAGCTCATTCATATTCGCTTCAATATTGCGTTCTGATGTTTCCATTCTTTTTACACTATTCCTAATCCCTAAATATTTCATTGTCCGTCCAGCAGCTTCAACAGATACATAAGAGTTCTGTTATATCTCTGCTTTGCTGATTACTTCACAGCCCGCGTGTACTCTTTCAGCCAGATTCGTTCTTCCTCTGAAAGGTAAGGGGACACTTTTTCATAAACCTGCTTATGATAATGATTCAGCATTTCTTTCTCTTCTGTATTCATTTTCTCCGGCAAGATTGCATCTAGATCAATTGGTACATAAGTAAGAATTTCAAAATTCATAAACTGTCCATACTCATTCTTAACTGTTTTTTCTGACAAGCAGCTCATTTTCCAGACGAATTCCATGGGAACCCTCAATATAGATCCCAGGATTCGCACCTCTGCTTGTCGACAATTACTGTATCTTTGGAGATTGCCTGATACAAACGATAATTCATAATTTTAGAATCCAACAGAACTTTATCTTCTGATGTCATTCCTGAAACCACGCGATAAATATCTTCATATGGATAAATTTGTATCTGATTCTCTGCAAATAAATTCACTATTTCTTCAGAAAATTTCTGGCTGTTCGCAAACAGCTCAACTGAATTATTATAAACGATTGCGTAAGAAAGAACAAGTGGACAATATGCAATATCATTACCTCTTATATTGAAAAGCCATGCAATATCATCTAAACTTGATAAAATATGAGCATTGCATCCATTTTTCTTTCATTTTTTCTCGAATTCGTTTTAATTTGGATTCAATATTCTCGCCCGAATATTCGTCTTCCAACAAAAATGCCGGCTCTGTAGACATTTCAGGTCTACCTGTCCGGTGTCTGGTGCAAGATCCAGACGAAATTCGATAGATGCACCTTCCCCTTCTGCGATCTGTCGATATTTTTCCCCTTGCGCATAGCTCACAGTACGCCCATCAAACCCGAGAACAGCTCCTTCTTCGAGCTCTTTCTTTAAGAATTCTTCGATTGTGGGAACTTCCGGCTCACCCGATTTATAGAGTGTGATCCCACTCCCCTTCAACTGGGCTTCTGCCTGAATAAAGTATCTGCCATCTGTCCACAGCCCAGCCTTCTCTCTTGTAAAGACTTACTGAAAACTTATAAAAAGTTATAAACTTCCATGTTTCATTCCTACTTCAACGAGTATGCTTTTGACGATATAAATATCTATCTACTCACAAGTTCTTGTACTCTCCATAGGCGTAAATTCCGGATTAACGTACCCGTACATATTTGCACTAACGTTTTAGTCTTAGCTTGCAAATTTTTCTCCATAAGCCTTGAGATTTATAGATGCCTGGAAATCTCTGTCAATCACGGCCACAATAAGCTGGATCCCTTTATCATTGCATTTACATTCAAGCTGTTTTCTAAACGCAAAAAATCCTTGTCCCTGAACTGCTTTGGATAGATGTCTATTTTTCATCATTCCTCTGACATTCAGATCTTCGATACAGATAAATCTTGGTTTTCGATTTACGATCTCAGATATGGTCTGATTCAAATAGTTTTTACGGATATTTGTTAATCTGTGATTTCGT
>VOFI01000317.1_pt1 | contig 50952 bp, 54 predicted proteins | sample 5384131 | NCBI WGS metagenome assembly VOFI01 (sample SAMN12384728, study PRJNA508395) | human gut metagenome | isolation source: healthy gut H | host: Homo sapiens
CGGACTCGTCGCCGATCTCGTACATGGGGAAGTCCACGATCCAGCAGAAGGCGTACTGCTCCTTGTCCATGTGGCCGGGAACGGCGGCGCCCAGAGTCTTTACCAGCGTGCCGGCGGTCTTTTGGGCAGCGCCCAGCTTGCCGGCGGACAGGGCCACGAAGTCGTTGGGCTTCAGACCCAGGGCAGAGACCACAGACTCCTTGATGGGCTGGACAAACTTGGCGATGCCGCCCACGATTTCGCCGTTTTCGTCCAGGCGGAACCAGTAGGGCTTGCCGCCGGAGACCACCTCCACATCCGCCAGGGTCTTGTCGATGAATTTCCGGGTCTCGTGGAAATCGCTGACCTCCACGGCCTTCACCACGTTGCCCTCGAAGGGGCCGAAGCCGCAGGCGCCCAGCAGGTCGGTGACGTCCTGCACCGTCAGGTCGATCCGCAGGTCCGGCTTGTCGGAGCCGTACTTCTCCATGGCCTCGGTGTAAGGGATACGCATGAAGGGCGCGGAGCTGGCCCGGTCGTATTTGCCGTACTTGGCAAAGATGGGGGGCAGCACGTCCTCCAGTACGGCAAATACGTCATCCTGAGAGGCAAAAGCCATCTCCATGTCCAGCTGGTAAAACTCACCGGGGGAGCGGTCGGCCCGGGCGTCCTCGTCCCGGAAGCAGGGGGCGATCTGGAAGTACCGGTCAAAGCCGGAGGTCATCAGCAGCTGCTTGAACTGCTGGGGTGCCTGAGGCAGCGCGTAGAACTTGCCGGGGTGGTTCCGGGCGGGCACCAGATAGTCCCGGGCGCCCTCCGGGGAGGAGGCGGTCAGGATGGGGGTGGTGATCTCCAGGAAGCCATGCTCTGTCATGGCCTGCCGCAGGGCGGCCACTACCTGGCACCGGAGGATGATGTTGTTCTTCACCGCCGGGTTCCGCAGGTCCAGATAGCGGTACTTCAGGCGGGTGGCCTCGTCGGCCTCCCGGCTGCGGTTGATGGGGAAAGGCAGCTCGCTGTGCTGGCAGCGGCCCAGCACCTCAATTTTGCCGGGTACCACCTCGATCTCGCCGGTGGGCAGCTTGTCGGTCTTGCTGTCCCGCTCCCGGACAATGCCCTCCACGGAGATGGTGGACTCCTTGTTGATGGACTTCAGCAGGGCCACCATGTCGGCGGTCTCCGCCACCACCTGAGTGGTGCCATAGAAGTCCCGGACCACGGCGAAGGCCAGCTCACTGCCTACCTCCCGGAGGTTTTCCAGCCAGCCGCAGATCTTTATGGCCTTGCCGGCGTCGGAGAGCCGCAGCTCTCCGCAGGTATGGGTGCGATTCTGTGTCATGATTGTGGATTCCTTTCTGTGTGGAAATGTGATTACAAATAGAAATTTATATAAAAAATATTACGAATTGGGATCATATTTCGCTGTCAGAGCCCAGAGCTGTTCCCCAAGGCCCCTGCCAACGGCCTCTCCGTCCGGGACGGTGCAGCCGTAGAAGTCCGCCTGTCCCGGAGCAGCATAGGACCACTCCCGGACGGTAAAGTTCAGCACAGCAAAATCGCCATCTGTACCGGCGAGGGAGAGGGAGAACATCCAGTCTCCCGACTCATAAAAGACGGACCCATGGCTGGCATTCACCGCCTGAGCAAGGGGCTTGATTAGCGGGTCTGTCAGAGAACGGCAGAAGGAGAGGTCTTGGAGCTGTTCCAGCAGGGCCGCCCCCTCTGGGGAAGTGAGGGGCACCGACACCGTGGCGGTCTCTGGCTCCTGGGCCCAGTCCCCCAGGGAGCGGATCAGGACGTTGATCTCTTGGAGTTCCTGGTCCTTCATCAGGTCCGGCAATGTTACCGGGCGGCTGTACCGGATCGCGGCAACCAGCAGCAGGACCAACAAAGGCACCCAGACACGCTTCCGGTTCTTCATAGAAACACCTCTAGTAAATACTGCTTGTATTTTTTATAGAAAATATTTCTGCTTGGACTGCTTGAGATGCGATTTGGTTGTCTCCACAGGTGAAATTCGGCGTTAAAGTATCTCTGTGGGGCAGGGAATTACTCCTGGATGACGGTGCCCTTTTCCCGTTCCGCGAGACCCGCCTTAATGCGGTAGACGGTGGCGGCGGGTTCCAGCTTTGTCTGCTCGCCGGTGGCCATGTCCTTGCAGGCCACCACGCCGGAGCTGATCTCGTCCTCCCCCAGAAAGATCACATAGGGGATGCCCAGCTTGTCGGCATAGGCGATTTCAGATTGTCGTACCGGCCGCCGGAACAGACGGAGCCGATCTCGGGGTGATCCAGCAAGGTGGTCTCGTAGACGGTGCCGGTGTAGTAGTCCAGGCCCCGGGCGATGGTCAGGTCCACGGCGAAATTCTCCGCCGGGACGCCGAAGTCCGCCAGATACCGGACCACCGTGTTCAGCTCCTCAAGACCCTGGTCGAAGATTTCGTTCCGGCCCCGGTAGCCCTCCAAAGCGGAGAGAACGGCGTCGTTTCCGCCGGAGATGGCGATAAACTTCAGGATCTCGTCGGCGTCGGACGGAGTCACGGCGAGGTCGCCGGTGAGGATGGCCTTCACCTTCTCCGGCCCGATCTTGTCCAGCTTGTCTACGGTGCGCATGATGTCACCGGACTTCTCCGTCAGACCCAGCATGGCGTAGAAGCCGTTGAGGATCTTCCGGTTGTTCACCCGGATCTGGAACCGCTTCAGTCCCAGGGTGGAGAAGGTCTTGTAGATGATGGCGGGGATCTCCGCCTCATTGATGATGGAGAGCCTGCCATCTCCGATGATGTCGATGTCCGCCTGATAGAATTCCCGGAAGCGGCCCCGTTGGGCCCGCTCACCCCGGTACACCTTGCCGATCTGATACCGGCGGAAAGGGAAGGTCAGGTCGTTGTAGTGGAGGGCCACATACTTTGCCAGGGGGACCGTCAGGTCGAACCGGAGTGCCAGGTCCGCGTCGCCCTTCTGGAAGCGGTAGATCTGCTTTTCCGTCTCGCCGCCGCCCTTGGCCAGCAGCACCTCGCTGGACTCGATCACCGGGGTGTCCAGGGGGTGTGAAGCCATAGAGGGAATAGGTACGGCGGAGGATCTCCATGATCCGCTCCATCTGCTGCTGTGGTCCGGGCAGCAGTTCCATAAAGCCGGACAGTGTCCGTGGGGTCATTTTAGCCATCGTCAAAACTCCTTTTTCGTGGGATGCGGGTCGCTGCCCGGGATGCACCGCGGGCGCAAAATGATAAAACGCTCCCGTCCCGCGTTTGGGACGAGAGCGCATTGCTTCGTGGTGCCACCCAAATTCAAGGCCTATAGAGCCTCCTTTTTGCCTCCTGTGCTACGGGGAGGGTGCCGTGGGCGTCTCCGCCCCCGCTCCGCCGCTGTCCTTCGTCCAGGCCGGCCGGGCCGCTCTCAGCGGTGCGCCCCTCTCTGTGGGGCCGGCGATTGGAGTACTGCTGCGGCATCCGCGCGGTGCAAATGAATCAACAGGGTGATTGTATGCGCTTTGGGGAAAAATGTCAAGCGATGGGACGGTTGGAGGGATTGACGATGTTGCGCCAATCCAGATCGCCGCGGGCCAGACCCAGCACCAGCATCTCCGCCGTGGCCAGATTGCTGGCAAAGGGGATGTTGTTCTGGTCGCACAGCCGGGAGATATAGGAAACATCTCCCACCATAGCCTCGTTGTTGGGGTCGTTGAAGAAGAGTACCAGGTCGAATTCGTTGTATGCGATCCGGGCGCCGATCTGCTGGCTGCCGCCGTGGGCGTAGGACAGGAAGCAGTGGACATTCAGGCCCGTGGCGTCGGCCACCATGTGGCCAGTGGTGTTGGTGGCGTAAATGTTGTGGTGGGACAGGATGCCGGCGTAGGCGGTGCAGAACTGCACCATCAGCTCCTTCTTGTTGTCGTGGGACATGAGGGCGATGTTCATGAAAGACTCCTTTCTCTATCTGATCCGCAGCAGGGGGACCCGTTCCCCCTGGAGGCGTTTCGCAATGTTGCGGTAGGCAGTCGCGGCGCTCTGGCCGTCCGCCAGCAGGATGGGCACACCCCGGTTCATACACAGCGGCAGGGCGTCATCCTCGGGGACCACTCCCAGCAGCGGCAGGCCGGCCTTGTCGATGGCATCGTCAATGGTGGCGTGGAGCTGGCGCAGCAGCTTTTTGCGCACCCGATTCACCACCAGGTGCAGGGCGCCTGATGGGAAGCGATCCAGCTCCATGACGGTGTGCTGGGCGTCCCGCAGGGAGGAGGCGTCCGCAGTGGTCACCACCACGCAGCGGTCCGCGGCGCAGGTGGCCAGCTGAAAGCCCCGCCCCAGGCCCGCAGGTGCGTCCAGCAGACAGAAGTCAAACCGCCTGCGTACCTCCCGCAGCAGATCTGCCATCTGGATCTCCGTCACCGGGCGACCATGGGGACGCGCCGGCGCGGTCAGCAGGAAAAGGCCGGGGATCTTGGGGTGTTCCACAGCGGCCAGTTCCAGGGAACAGCGGTTCTGCGCCACGTCTGAGAAGTCCATCAGCGTCCGGTCCGACAGGCCCAGGGCCAGATCCAGATTCCGCAGACCGATGTCGCAGTCCAGGCACAGCACCCGCCGGCCAGATAGGGCGAGAGCCGCGCCTACACCCGCCGTAAAGGAGGTCTTTCCGGTGCCGCCCTTTCCGGATGCGACGGCAATGCACTGTCCTGGAGACGTCATCAGGCGGCACTTCCTTTCAACTGCTCACAAATGTATTATAAGGGATTCTTCTTGATTTTTGCAAACATTCTCGGATATTTTTCCGGAGTTTTTTTCACTTTTTCCACCACGATCAGCCGGTGGCGCACATCTGTACCGGGGATGGCATAGTCCCGGACCGCCTCCACGGCGCCGCCCAGGATCGCAATGGCGTGCTGTGAGGCGGCCAGCTCCGCGTCTGACTCCACGGATTTCATGGCCAGGAACTTCCCGCCGGGCTTTACCAGCGGCAGGCACAGCTCACACAGCACCGGCAGAGCCGCCACTGCCCGGGAGACCGCTAAATCAAAGGTTTCCCGGTGCTCCGCGGCAAATTCCTCCGCCCGGGCGTGGACGCAGGCTACATCGGGGAGGTCCAGCTCCCGGCACACCGTCTCCAGGAACTGGATGCGCTTGTTCAGGGAGTCCAGCAGCGTCAGGCGGATGGAGGGCTCCAGCACCCGCAGGGGCAGACCGGGAAAACCGGCACCGGTGCCGACGTCCACCACGGACTTTCCGGAAAAGGACTCCAGGGTCAGCAGGGCGGCGCTGTCCAAAAAGTGGAGAGTGGCCACATCCTCCGGGTCCGTAATGGCGGTGAGGTTCATCACCTTGTTGGTCTCGATCAGCAGATCCCCATACCGGACCAGAGCAGGGATTCCCTCCACAGGGAGGTTCAGGGCGGCAAGACCCGATTGCAGGCGCTGTTCCATCATGTCCTCTCCTTCAGCAGGTCTCGGATCTCCGCCAGCAGCACTTCCTCCTGCGAGGGCTGGGGCGGGGGAGGAGGAGCGGCCTCCTTCTTTCGGTGGAAGCGGTTGATAGCTTTGATGAGGCAGAAGACCGCAAAGGCGATGATGAGGAAGTCCAGAATAGTGGAGAGAAAAGAGCCGTAATTGATGGCAACAGCGGCGCGCACTTCGCTGCCGCCGGCGTCATACACCGCCTCCCGCAGGACCCATTGCCATTGGGAGAAGTCCGCGCCGCCGGTGAGCAGGGAGAGCAGGGGCATCAGGATATCGTTGACCAGGGAGGTGGAAATTTTGCCGAAGGCGCCGCCGATGATGACGCCCACCGCCATATCCAGCACATTTCCTCTGGCAATGAATTGGCGAAACTCCGCCAGGAAGCCGGTGGTCTTTTTGGTAAGTTCAGTCATGGGACTCTCCTGTGTGAAATGAATGGGCGCCTGTGTACGTATGCTGTAACCATTGGAGCCCAAGGCTTTCAGAGATTTGACCCGAATGGAGCCGCTGGAGGGGCACCGAATGATCCGGAGCAGGGCTGCGCGCCGCTCCAACGGCTGGAAACGGGTTCAACGATTTGTATAAATAAAACAAAAAATTACAAATTGGATTTTTTTGCGGGGACCAGCAATTCCTTGCCGCCCATATAGGGCCGCAGGACCTGGGGGATGCGGACAGTGCCGTCGGCCTGGAGGTTGTTCTCCAGGAAGGCGATCAGCATCCGGGGCGGGGCCACGCAGGTGTTGTTCAGGGTGTGGCACAGCTGCATCTTGCCGTTTTCATCCTTATAGCGGATGCGCAGACGGCGGGCCTGGGCGTCCCCCAGATTGGAGCAGGAGCACACCTCAAAGAACTTCTGCTGGCGGGGAGACCAGGCCTCGATATCGCAGGACTTGACCTTTAGATCTGCCAGGTCGCCGGAGCAGCACTCCAGCTGCCGCACCGGAATATCCAGAGAGCGGAACAGCTCCACGGACATCCGCCACAGTTTCTCATACCAGTCCTTGGACTCCTCGGGCTTACAGACTACGATCATCTCCTGCTTTTCAAACTGGTGGATGCGGTAGATGCCACGCTCCTCGATGCCGTGGGCACCTTTCTCCTTGCGGAAACAGGGGGAGTAGGAGGTAAGGGTCTGGGGCAGGCTCTCAGCCGGCAGGATCTGGTCAATGAACCGGCCGATCATGGAGTGCTCGCTGGTGCCGATCAGGTACAGGTCCTCCCCTTCGATCTTGTACATCATGCCGTCCATGTCTGTCTGGCTCATAACGCCCTCCACCACGTTGCCGTGGATCATGAAGGGGGGGATGCAGTAGGTGAAGCCCTTGTCGATCATGAAGTCCCGGCCGTAGGCCAGCACCGCCTCATGGAGCCGGGCAATGTCGCCCAGCAGGTAGTAAAAGCCGCTGCCGGAGACCCGCCCGGCGGCATCCAGGTCAATGCCGTTGAAGGACTCCATGATATCCACGTGGTAGGGAATGGGGAAGTCGGGGACTTCACATGCTCCGAACCGCTGGACCTCTACATTTTCGCTGTCATCCTTGCCGATGGGCACGGAGGAATCGATCATCTGGGGGATCAGCAGCATATTGTGATGGAGCTTTTCCTCCAGCTCCGTCTCCTGTTTCTCCAGCTCTGCCAAGCGGTCCGCCTGTTCCTTCACCTGCTGCTTGACAGCCTCGGCCTCCGCCAGCTTGGCGGGGTCCTTTTTGGCCTGGCCCATCAGCATGCCGATCTGCTTGCTGAGTGTGTTTCGGTTGGAGCGGAGCTGATCCGCCTCCGCAATGGCGGCCCGGCGCTTGGAGTCCAGGTCCAGGACTTCGTCTACCAGGGGAAGCTTGGCATCCTGAAACTTCTTTTTGATATTTTCACGGACGGCATCCGGATTCTCCCGGATAAATTTGATATCCAGCATGATGATTCTCTCCTCAATTTATTGATGTTGCATGTTTCACGTGAAACAATGGCCAGCCGTTGACTGCTCAACGGGCCTCTGCTGCTTCCTTCAGCTGCGCATACCGCTGGGAGGGAGGGGTGACACCCTCCTCAGCAGTCTCAGGCAGTGCGTCCCGGTATTCAGACGCCTCAAAGGCGTCGATGCTGGCTTGACAGCCCGCCAGATCTCCAGCAGAATACTGCTGCTGAATGGTGTACAGAGCCAGCAGTGCCTGGTTCTCCCGCTGGGCCTCCGCCAAGGCGGCGTCAGTTTCCTCTGCGGAGGACTCCAGCGCGTCGATGGTGGTCTGGGCTTCATCCAGCTGGTTTTGCAGGTCCAGCAGGGCGTCCTGCGTGGCCTGTACCTCCTGCATGGCAGTGACGGAGTCCTGAAGCTCCCCAAGCACCTCGGAGTTGCTCCGCTGGTGCATTAGAAAGGACAGCGCCATCAGCAGAAAGGCCACGATGAACAGGATCATGATATAGATGACAACGGGCTTTTTCCCGGTGGAGGGCGTTTCCTCCGGAGCAGAGGAGGGTGTCTCCGCTTCGTCTCCGCTGCGTTTTTCAAATTTCATGGCAGATCATCCTTTCCCAATCAGGGGGTTTTCGTTTGCTTTGCCCGGAGCATCGCCAGGGCCTCCAGCAGGTCGTTGAGGTCGTCGATGCCGTAGTATTCCAGCTCAATCCGGCCCTTTTTGCGGCCGGTGACGATCCGCACCCCCCGGCCCAGCTTGGAGCTCAACTCCTTCTGCGCCTCCGCAGCATAGTCGATTCCCTTCGGTGCGGGGGCTTTTTCCGGCTTTTCCAGACTCAGCCGCTTGGCCAGGGCCTCCGTCTGGCGGACAGAGAGGCCGCCGGAGATCACGGCGCCAGCGGCGTTTTCCTGCAGGGCGGGGGAGAGGGGCAGCAGCGCCCGGGCGTGACCGGCGGAGAGCTTTCCCTCCTCCACCAGCTTGGCCACCGGCGGCGTCAGGGACAGCAGCCGCAGGGCGTTGGCCACGGCGCTGCGGGATTTGCCCACTCGGGACGCGGCCTCCTCCTGGGTCATGTGATACGTTTCCATCAGGGACTGGAAGCCAGCGGCTTCCTCCATGGGATTCAGGTCCTCTCGCTGGAGGTTTTCGATCATGGCCAGCTCGGCCGCCTTGCGGTCATCGGCCTCCATGACAATGACGGGCACTTCCTGAAGGCCCGCCAGCCGCGCAGCCCGCCAGCGCCGTTCTCCGGCGATGATCTGATAGTAGCCGGAGGCCAGCTTCCGGACGGTAAGAGGCTGGATGATACCGTGCTCTCGGATGGAGTCGGCCAGCTCTGCCAGGGATGCCTCGTCAAAGTGCTTGCGGGGCTGGGAGGAACAGCTTTCCACCTGGGAAATGGGCAGGTACAGGCTGCCGGTGCTCTCCGCCTTCAATACGTCGTCGCCCAGCAGGGCGCCGAGACCCCGGCCGAGGCCGGAGGGTTTCTTGGATGCCATGGGAACGCTCCTTTCCAGAGAATCAGGCGCTTTGCTTTTTCAGAAACTCCGCCGCAAAGGCGGTGTAGGCCTCCGCGCCCCGGGAGGTCCGATCATAGGCGGTGATGGGCTTGCCGTGGCTGGGCGCCTCGCTGAGGCGCACGTTCCGGGGGATCACAGTGGCATAGACCTTGCCGGGGAAGTAGTGCTTCACTTCCTCCGCCACCTGCAAGGCCAAATTGGTCCGCCCGTCAAACATGGTCAGCAGCACGCCGTCCAGTTCCAGCCGGGGATTCAGGGACCTGCGGACGATCCGCACCGTGTTCATCAGGTCGCTGAGGCCCTCCAGAGCGTAGTATTCGCCCTGCACCGGCACCAGGATGGCGTCCGCGGCGCAGAGGGCGTTCAGCGTCAGTAGTTCCAGAGAGGGGGGGCAGTCGATGAACAGGAAGTCGTAGCGATCTTTTACCTTGTCCAGCGCGTCCCGCAGAAGGAATTCCCGGCGCTCCATGCCGATCAGTTCGATCCCGGCGCCGGCCAGCGCCTTGTTGGAGGGGAGAACATCGCCGTATTTGGTGTGCACCAGGGCGGCCTCCACCGGCACTTCGCCGATCAGGGCATCGTAGATTCCCTTGGAGACCGTCTTGTCCACGCCCATTCCAGAAGTGGAATTGGCCTGAGGATCAAAATCGCACAGCAGGATGCGCTGCCCGGCCTCCGTCAAGGCCGCGGCGAGATTCACACAGGTGGTTGTTTTCCCCACGCCGCCTTTTTGATTCACAATCGCAATGGTTTTTGCCACGTGGGCACCTACTTTCTGAAAATACCCAATAAGGTAGAAATGCTTATGCTCATTTATTATAGCAAGCGTGGACGGCCGTTGCAAGGAGAAAAGCGGAAAAGCAGAGAAAAGGAAGAGAAAATGTTTCACGTGAAACAAACGGCAGAAAAAGAGCCGCGGATGTTTCACGTGAAACATCCGCAGCCGGTCACAGCAAAAGACGGCAGCCCCAGGGCGGCAGCTGCAAGTGCAGAACACCGCCGGAACAGGGAAGAGTATCTCCGGTGAGGAGATCAGTGGGGCCAGCGCCTTCCCACAGCAGTGTGACAGTGTGGGAGTCCGGTGAGGCGTTGACGGCTGTGGTCAGCCGCTGGTCACCGTTCTGCCGGGCAAAAATCAACAAAGGACCTGCGGTGTAGAGCCAGGAGATGGTGCCGGACTGCAGGGCTGGATACGCATTCCGCAGGGCACCCAGCCGGGTGAACCACGCCAGCAGGTCCCGGTCTTCCCGGCCCCAGGGGTAGGTTCCCCGGTTCAGAGGGTCCTCAAAGCCCTCCATCCCGGCCTCATCCCCGTAATAGATCATGGGAGAGCCGGGGAAGGTGAACAGCACCAGCGCCGCCAGCCGCAGCTTGGCGATGCCCGCTGCCCGCTCCCGGGGCAAAAGCCGGTAGGAGGCCCGCTCCGCCTTGGTGTCCGGCGTTCGGTCCGCACCCAGCAGCGTCAGGATGCGGGGGGTATCGTGGGTGCCCAAAAAGTTCATGGCGGAGTAAAAGGCCGCCGGAGGATAGTTCTCCCGCAGGGTCTCCATGGCCTCCCGAAAGTCATCGGCATCCCCGCCGGAGAGATAGGCCAGCAGCGCCGTGCGGAAGGGGTAGTTCATCAGCCCGTGGGTCTCACTGCCCAGCAGATACCGCCGCCGCTGGGAGTAGGCGATTTTATTGGAGCCGTCCTCCCACACCTCGCCGATCAGGACGCTGTCAGGGGCCGTCTCCTCCATGGCGGCGCGGATCTTCTCCAGAAACCAGTCCGGCAGCTCATCCGCCACATCCAGTCGCCAGCCGGAAGCTCCGGCACGCAGCCACCGGCGGATAATGGAGTCCTTGCCGTCAATGATGAAATCCACATAAGAGGGAGAGGACTCCTCCACCGCTGGCAGAGTGCGGATGCCCCACCAAGAGTCGTAGGAATCCGGCCAGTGGTGGAACCGGTACCAGCTGTACCAGGGAGAATCCTGGCTCTGGGCTGCGCCCAAAGTGGGGTAATAGCCATCGGCATTGAAGTACATGCTCTGGGATCCGGTGTGGTTGAACACGCCGTCCAAAATCACCCGCATCCCGCTGTCGGGCCTGGGCGCAGAGAGCGCGGAAATCGGCCTCCGTGCCCAGCATGGGGTCGATGCGGGTATAGTCCGCTGTGTTATAACGGTGGTTGGAGGCGGACTCGAAAATGGGGCAGAGGTACAGCGTGGTGACACCAAGGGCCTTCAAATCGTCCAGTTTCGACGTGATCCCCCGCCAGAGTGCCACCAAAGAAGTCCCGGTTGCGGATCTCCCCATCCGGATCCGGCCGCCACTCCGGCGTGTCATCCCAGTCCTCGTGGACCCAGCGCCGGCCAACCAGACCCGCAGGGTCCACGAGTACCAGACGGCAGAAACGATCTGGAAAAATTTGGTATGTCACACCTGCCCCAAACCAGCCGGGCGTACGGCTTTCCTGGTAGACCGTCAGCTGCCAGGACACGGCCTGTCCGTCACTGCGGTAGCCGGTCTTGTCCAGCAGACAGCCGGTGCCGTCCTCCCGCCAGAAGCGGAAGTGATACCAGAGAAGATCGGGCAGCTCCGGCGCGGTCAGTGTGCCGGAAAAGCAAAGCCGCTCGCCTGCGAAGCCCTCCAGGGGTAGTTCCTGCTCCCGCTGCGTCCCGGAAAACTCACAGGAGAGGACCAGTGCGCAGTGGGAAAAGCCCTCCGTGGCCAGGGGGCGGCAGTGAAAGGTGACCGCCGTTCCGCAGGGGACGGCGCCGAAGGGCTCCTTGCACAGGTCGCAGCGGGGATCAAAGACAAAGGGTTCGCTCATGGGGATGCGTCTCCTTACGGAAGCAGTTGGTTTTCGCCGGTGACGGCACTGCCGGTCTCGTCGGCGGTAAAGTAAGCGTTGAGAATATCCACGCCCGTGGTGGCCAGATTGGAGCCCCAGGTGGCGTGCTCAATGACGATGGCCACGGCGATCTCCGGATCGTCATAAGGGGCGAAGCAGACGAAGACGCCGTTTTCGGTCTGGTTGCCGCCCAGCTCGGAGGTGCCGGTCTTGGCGCCGGCAGTGACCACGCAGTTCCGGAAGGCATTGTAAACAGAGCCGCCGGGCTGGGTGTAGCCCAGCATGCCCTTTTTCACCGCCTCTAGCGTGGAATCCTGCATGGAGACCACGTTGGTGGGCGCCGTGTCGCCCACAGCCAGGACCTCCGTATTGTCATAGGACTTCACGGCCTTCAGCAGGTGGGCCTTGCAGTGCTGTCCGCCGGAGGCCAGTGTGGCGATGTAGTTGGCAAGCTGGAGGGGTGAGTAGAGCTGGTTGGCCTGGCCGAAGGTGGCCCAGGGGGTCTGGTCGTGGCCCGCCTCATTGCTGGGCAAGGTACCGGCGTAATCACCAATCTCAATGCCGGTGTGCTCTCCCAGGCCGAAGGCCTGCAGATACTCCCGGAAGGTGTCCATGCCCATTCGGTATCCCATCTCCGCGAAGAAGTAGTTGCAGGACTTGGTGATGGCCTCCGTCACATTGATGAGACCGTGGTTGCCGCCGGCGCAGTTGGCGCCGCTGTGGGTGGGGTCGTTGGGATAGACCCACCGGCTGGGAGAGTAGATCTCCTGGGTGGGAGTAATGATCCCCTTCTCCAGCGCGGCCACGGCCGTCAGGGGCTTGATGGTGGAGCCGGGGACGTACGTCCCGTTGGTGGCGCGGTTTGTGAAGGGGCGGGCAGGGTCATTGTAGAGAGCCGCGTAGATGCTGCTCTGTCGGAATGTGGAGAGATCATAGGTGGGATAAGAGGCCAGGGCCAGAACTTCCCCCGTGCCCACCTGTACCACCGCCACGGCGCCGCCCCGGGTCTCATCCCCATCCTCCCCGGTCATCCGGGTGATGGTGGCGGCCAGGGCGTCCTCCGCCGCCTGCTGGAGGTCCAGGTCGATGGTCAGCTCCACAGTGTTGCCGGGCACCGGCTCCTTGGAGTAATACTCGCCGGTGATCTTGCCGTCCTCGTTCAGGGAGACCACCCGGGTGCCGTCGGTGCCCTTGAGATGGGATTCAAAGGCCGCCTCCACGCCGTCCTTGCCCACATAGTCGTTCCAGTTATATCCCTCGCCCAGGGCCTCCTTTTCCGCACTGTCGTTGATTTTTCCGAGATACCCCAGGATATGCGCCCCGTAGGTCGTCTCGTACTCCCGCACGGAGGAGGGGGTGATCTTGGCTCCGGCGTAGTCGCCGTCGTTCAGCAGGGAGATCAGCTCCGCGTCGATATCCTCCGCCAGCACATAGGCGTCCGTTCTGGCGAGATTTCGGCTGCGGATCTCGTACTGGACGCCCAGCACCAGCCGGGCCTCATCCACGGAAAAAGAGGCGGAGAGGCCGAAATCCTTCCGCATCAGGGCGATCAGCCGCGTGGCGGAGAGACCGGACCCTTCCAGCATGGCGCCGGTCAGCTGACTGGAGGTCAGCTCCTCCAGCAGGGCCTGGGCCTTGCCGGCCTGATCCAGCTCCTCATCCGCCAGGATGTCGTCGGCGGGGTTTTCCCTGTTGCCCTCCTCGTCCGTGGTCTCCAGCAGGGCAGGATGCTCCAGCAGATAAGCGGCCAGGGCGTTCGCGGCCTCGTCCAGATCCTTCAGATAGGTGAGAAAGCGGCTCCTGGCGGCGCTGTCCAGGGAGTCGATGGTGTAGGCGAAGGGGGCGGAGCGGGAGATGGGCAGAGAATCCACCCAGTTGATCCCCCGGCTCTGACACAGCTGCAGCAGCCGCAGGAGGGACTCGTTGGCATCTTCGTCCTTCTCCAGCAGGGAGGCGTCAAAGGTCAGGTTGTAGGAGGAGCGGCTGGACACCAGCACCTTGCCGTTTCGGTCGGTAATGTTGCCCCGGGCGGCCTCCACGGTCTCCGACCGGGCGATGCTGCGGACGGAGCTGGCGTAGTAATAGTCGTAATTGTTCACCTGCGTGTCGTACAGGACCCCGATGTAGACCGCAGCCACAATGAAAAACAGGGCTGCTAGAACATACAGGCGCAGATGATGGGCTTCCTTATGGTCCATAGACAGCCTCCTTCTCAGTCGTCCAGGTGGGTGCGGCGGAACACGGCAGAGAACAGCAACACCACCGGGACCACCAGCAGGATGGAGACGCAGACCTCCCGCAGGAAGACCTGGGCCCCCGCAGCCCAGGCGGCTTTCCCCCCGGCCCACAGCACGACACAGTGAAAGGCGTCTGTGAGGAGGAAGGAGAGCACGGAGGTGACCACCCCACAGAGGAAGCCCGCCGGCAGCAGGCTCTGGGAGATCAGCGCCGCGCATAGCCCCGCCGCGGGAAAGATCAGGGTGTAAAAGCAGGGGATGGACGCCGGCAGCAGCAGGTCGCACAGCACTCCCACCGTCAGGGCGTAGACGGAGGCGGGGAGGGGACCCTCATACATACCCAGGACCGCCACCAGGATGGGGAACACAAAGGGAATGACGCCCCAGAGGGTGATCCGCTGGAGCACCGCCCCCTGGAGCAGGAAGAACACTGCCGTGGCCCCGGCATACAGGGCCCATTTGAAAATGGTCTCATTCCGCGCCAGCAATGCCGGAGCCTCCTTTCCGAACAGGTGGGGACATCCGTCCCATCAGGTCTGGATGTCAAAGGATTTGATGACGAAGACCTCCACCAGACTGTCAAAGTCGGCGGCGGGTTCCAGCACCGCGTAGGAGGCGGCGCCGGAGTCGCTGAGCTGCACCTCCTCCACTGTGCCGACAGAGAGGCCGGAGGGATAATACCCGCCCAGGCCGGAGGTGACCACCAGATCGCCGCCCAGCAGCTGACAGTCCGCGGGCAGATAGTCCAGCCGCAGGCGGTTCTCCCGCATCAGGGAGAAGTCGCCCACCGCCAGCCCCAGGTCCTTGGTGCGGAACACCTGGGCGCCCAGGGAGGTGTCCGTGTCCACGATGGTGAGGACCGTGCACCAGTTGAGTCCCACTTCGCTGACCACACCCACCAGGGCATACGTCTCGTCGATGACGCAGTCGTTCACTTCGACACCGTGATCCGTGCCGATGTTCAGTGTCAGGGAGGAGGTCCAGTTGGTGACCGTGCGCTCCGTGACGGAGGCCGTCTCCAGCTCCAGGTCATAGTTCTGGGGCCGCAGGTTCAGCAGATCCCGCAGGCGGGCGTTTTCCTCATTGTTGGTCTGAGCCAGGCGGTTCTGGGCCTTGAGGATGGCGTTTTCCCGCCGCAGGGCGGCGTTCTCCTCCTCCAGGGCGGTGACGTCCTGGTAGTAGTTCTGCTTGTCTGTGATCCAGCCTGTTACAGCGGTGTAGGCCGACCGGAAGGGGGAGGCGATGATCCCCGCCAGATTGGACAGGGGAGAGGAGGTGTTGGAGAAAAAGGACATGAGGGACAGGCTCACGGCGATCACCGCCGTGGCGAACAGGACCCAGATGCCGTGTTCCCGAAAAAATTTCTTCAAAGGAAACCCTCCTGATCGTTGGTCAGCAGAAGAAATGGACGCCGAACCGCTCCAGCATCCGGCTCAAGCGCAGGACCGGCAGACCCATGACGTTGAAAAAGTCCCCGTCGATGCGCTCCACCAGCAGCGCTCCCTGCCCCTGTACGCCGTAGGCCCCGGCCTTATCCATGGGCTCGCCGGTGCGGATGTAGCCCCGGAGCTCCGCCTCCGCGGCAGGGCGGAAATACACGTCGGTGGACGCGCTTTCCGTCAGGATCTCGCCGCCCCGGCGGACGGTGATGCCGGTGCATACCGTGTGGCGGCGGCCCTGAAGGGCCGTCTGTCGGCAGTGATGATGATTTCCTCTGGTGTGCAGAGAGCGGCGGCCGCGTCGGACTTCTCCCGGGAGATGTACTCCACCGTCTGCCGGGGGGAGAGGCCGGCGGGATAGGTCTCCTCTGTCTGAGGCACCCGGATGTCAAAGTCCGTGATGCCGATGCGCTGGAGCAGCTCCTGCCGCCGGGGAGAGCCGGAGGCCAGTACGATCTTTGCCATGGCCGCGCCCTCACTTTCCGGTGGAGCCGAAGCCGCCCCGGTCGGGCCGTCCAGATGCTCCACTTTGGTGAAGGTCAGCCGGGGCTGGTTTTTCATGATGCGGAACTGGCAGATCCGGGCGTTTTTCTCAATGGTCACATCCCGGGTGGCGTAGGCGGGCATCCGCCACTGGTCACCGTCGCCCCGGTAGGTGTAGTCTACCACGCCCATGGAGTTGGTCTGCAGAATGCCGTAATTCTTAAAGGTGGAGCTGCGGGGGACGATGTGGGCTTCATACCCCTCCGGCAGGGCGATGGCCACCCCCAAGGGGATCAGCCGGAACTCCCCGGCCTTCATAGTCACGGTTTCCGCCGCATGTAGGTCGATCCAGTCGGACTTGCCCTCCACGTAGCACAGCTCGTCGATGTCATCTGTGAAATATTTTACCTTGATCTCTTCCATGTCAAACTCCAAAATAAATACGGTTTGTATAATATAAAATAAAATTTATGAATTGTATAGGAAATATGATGCTGTCAGGCGGTTAACCCCATTGGATGCAGGAGACAAGTCCCGCTGATGGGCGGACAGATGCATCCCTGCTTTTATCAGTGTAAGGTTCCGTGCGGAGGGCTGTACAGCTCAGGGGGCGGAAATCAGGTGGACGATTGCATCCAGCAACAAGGGAACATACATGGCCGCCAGGCAGAGCTGTTCCCAAAGACCCTCACGGGCCACAGCCGTGCCTTGGAAGCGGTCTTTGTCCGAGAGGACAAACAGCGTGAAGAATACCAGCGCCAGCCCCAGGGCGGCAAAGCAGGCCCACGCCATAACCGGGGAGTCTGTCTCCAGCGCCAGCAGCGCCTGCCAGAGGGGTAGGAACAGCAGGGCGAAAAAGCCCAGGGCAGAGGCAATGCCGTGGATCAGGGCAGAGCGATCCGACAGATCTTTGGTGAGCCCGGTGGGAAACAGGGCAGCCAGGATACCGGCGCCCAGGGCGAAGCCGCCCAGGGACACGGCCAATCCCGCCGCCAGCCACCGGGAGGCCGGCGCCGCGCCGACGGCGTAGACGGCGGCAGTGGTCAAAAGCCATATCCCCAGCCACGCCAGCCACAGGCGGTAGACCCGGGCCACGGGACCGCCCCTTCTGCCCAGAACGCTGACCGCCATGGTTCCAGGCCGATAGGCTGGATCCTTCCGGGCCAGCAGGCAGGGAAGCAGAAACTCTCCGCAGAGGGTAAGGATCAAAAGGGTCCAAAACCAGCGGGTATCTATCCAGGCTGCCATTTGATTATTCAACTCCCCGTTCGTAAAGCCCCCGGGTGAAATCCCCCGCGGCGGGCGCGGCATCCAGATAGTTTTGCACGACGGACACGCATTCCTCCGCTGTCTCCGTGGTGAAGCGGAGACGGGCATAGGCCAGTCCCAGCCTGCGGTGCTCCGGCCGGTCCGCCAGATACAGCGGCTTGCTGTTCTGGATTTCCGTCCGGTGGCCGTAGGCGGGCAGCAGGGGAAAAGCGGCGCCGGTGCGGTCGACCAGAACATTGGGCTGGCCGCAGCGGCAGGGGCCGTCCTCCGGGACACAAGGGCCCTGCCGGTCCAGGCGGCAGCCGGTCTCGTTCTGCACCAGGCAGTTCTCCGTAATCATCAGGGGCAGGCGGCCGTAGACAATGGCCTCCGCCCGCAGCACCTTTTTCAGATCCCGGATCTGGGCGAACCGCAGCTCAAAGGACACGCAGGCGCTCTCCAGCTCCTTGTCCTTCAGATAGGCCAGGGACCGGGAATTGAACACATTCAGGCCGTAATCGCCGTAGAGATGGAAGTCCAGGCCCCGCACCAGAGGCAGATGGCCCAGATTTCCGATCAGAACACCGGTAAAGCCCAGAGCCCGGGCCCACTCCAGCAAGGTGCGGAGCGCAGACTCGTCCCGGTCCCGCCAGACCCGGGGCAGAACGGCGCACCACTCCGGGCCTTCTCCCGGGAGAGATTCCAGCCGGGAGACCTCTTCCAGCGGGATATAGACCCGGGCCGGGCAGCCCAGCTCCAGCAGGGCGGGGGAGAGCTGCTCCAGCCGGGTCACGGAAATGGTGAGTCGGGGCGCCTCCGCTGTGCAGTCGGCCTCCGGCAGGGGCGGCACCGGCAGCTCCCGGCGCTTGGGCGGCGCAGTGCGGGCGGCGGTGAGAGCCGCCAGCGCATCCCGCCGCAGGGCATTGACGGCACTGGCGGAGAGGGACAGCCCCTCATCTACCAGGGTGACCACGGTGTCGCAGCGGTAGGCGGTGCCGCCGGTCTTGCGGAGGCGGGCTTCCAGCTCCAGTCCATCCAGGGCCCGGGTCCGGGCGGCCTCCGGCACCGGGCCGGTGACCGTGACGCTGTGGCCGTCCCGGTCCGACACAGTCAGGGTGCAGGGCACCCCCGCGGAAACGGAGCAGGAGAGATCCACCGGCACTGTCCGCAGGCTGTCCCGTTCATAGGCCCGGCGGGCCTCCTCAAAGAGGTCCTTGGGGTCCGGAGCGTTCTCCGGACGGGTGCCGAACATGGCAGCGCCGTGTTTGCCCTGCCAGTACCAGTCGGTGAAGCCGGACCGGGAGAAGGCCTGCTCCAGCTCCGCCCGCTCGTCGGCGGTGGGACCACGGCCCTCCTCCAGCAGGCGGGCGTAGATGCGGGTGATGACGGCCACGTACTCCGGCCGCTTCATGCGGCCCTCCAGCTTCACGCAGGATACGCCTATGGCCCCCATCTCCTCCAGCCGTCCGGCCAGACAGCTGTCCTTCAGGCTCAGGGGATATGCCTTTTTGGCGGGGGCGTTAACCCCGTAGGGCAGGCGGCAGGGCTGGGCGCAGCGGCCCCGGTTGCCGGAGCGGCCCCCGATCAGGGCGCTCATCCCGCACTGGCCGGAGTAGCACATGCACAGCGCCCCGTGGGCAAAGACCTCCACTTCCACAGGGCAGTTTTCACAGATCGTACGGGTGTCCTCCGCCGAACACTCCCGGGCAATGACCACCCGCTCGCAGCCGTCGGCGGCGATCTCCCGGGCACCGCCGGAGGTGAACAGGCTCATCTGGGTGCTGGCGTGGAGGGGCAGATCCGGCAGCGTCCGGCGCAGCAGGCCGAACAGCCCCCAGTCCTGCACCAGCACCGCGTCCACCCCTAGGCGGCCGGCCTGAACGGCTGTCTCCAGCGCCTGGGGCAGCTCCCGGTCCGTCACCAGGGTGTTCAGCGTCAGAAAGACCCGGACCCCCCGCTCGTGGCAGTAGGCCAGGGCGGCGGCGAACTCCTCATCAGAAAAATTTTTCGCGCCCCTGCGGGCGTTGAAGGCGCCCCAGCCCAGGTACACCGCGTCCGCGCCGTTCTGGACCGCCGCCCGCAGAGCCTCCGGCGAACCGGCGGGGGCCAGCAGCTCCGGCCTCATCCCCGGTCCTTCCGGGCCTGGGCGTCCAGCTTCTGCTGGAGGCGGAAGACCTCCCGCTTCAGCTCGCTGACCTCGCTCTGGGCCCTGCCGGCCTCGTCCAGATACCCCTTGATCTGGCCCCGGAGCTGCTCCGCCGCGGCCTGGGCCTTGAAGAGCTCGTCGGCAATGTTGACGGCGGTGAGGACGGCGGCATCCGTGCGGCCCACTTTGGAGCTGTCTAGGACCTCCGCCATTTTATCATTGACGTAGGCGCCCACCCGCTGCATGTAAGAAGAGGACTCCTCCGCAATGAAGGTGAGCTCCTCCCCGCAGATGTTGATGACTACGCGATTTGCCATAAACAACTTCCCCCTCGTCGGTAGATTGATCAGCGGCAGGGCAGATGCCGCCCATTATCATAAATTATAGTATATCATAGGAAAAAAGACAGCGCCACAGAAAAACGGGAGGTTTTGAAAAAATTCACATTTCCGCCAGAAGCTGGGGCAGGTGCGGACTTTTTCCGCCGGGGCTTGTCCTGCCGGGGAAAATCGTGTAGAATAGGGGAAGTTCAAAAAGAGGGGAGGAGCGGAGGATGCCCAGTTGTCTGGTACATACCGGGGATGAGAGCGTCACCCTGTCCGCGGCCACGGTGAAGCGGCTGCTGGACCGGGGCGACGGGGATGCGGCGCTGCTGTATCTGGCGCTGCTGCGGCGGCAGGGCACGGTGCCGCCCCGGTCCCTGGCCGGGGAGCTGCGGTGGGACCGCGGCCGCATCGAGGCGGCGGAGACCGCCCTGCGGGAGCTGGGCCTGGTGGCCCCCGCGGAGACGCCGCCCGCCCCGGCGGAGGAGCGGCCCGTCTATCAGCGCGCCGACGTGGCGGAGCGGCTAGAGCACAGCAAGGCGTTTCAGGCCCTCACCCGGCAGGTGGAGGTGAAGCTGGGCAAAAAGCTGACCACCCCGGACGTGGGGATCCTGCTGGGACTGACGGACTATCTGGGCCTGTCGGAAGGCGTGGTCTATCTGCTGGTGTGCCACTGTGTAGAGCGGGTGCAGCGCCGATTCGGCGAGGGCCGCCGCCCCGGCATGAAGCAGATCGAAAAGAGGGCTACGCCTGGGCCCGCATGGGGATCGACACCCAGGCGGCGGCGGATGCCTATCTCCGGACCTACGCCCAGCGCCAGGGGGTCCTGCCCCAGTATATGAAGGCGCTGCAGCTGGGGGACCGGCCCCCCGCGCCTTCGGAGGAGAAGTACATCCTCGCCTGGCAGGAGATGGGCTTTGGCCCGGAGGCCGTGGCCCTGGCCTATGACAAAACGGTGCTGAAGTGCCATGAGCTGAAGTGGGCCTATTGCAACGGCATTTTGAAGAAGTGGAACGAGGCGGGCCTCCACACGGTGGAGGAGATTCAGGCGGGGGACCGCCCGGCGGCCCGCAGGGGGGACCAGCAGTCCCCCAGGGACACGGAGACGGAGATGCGCAGATATATGCAGGAGCTGCATCGGAACAGGAGGTGATGAGCGGTGGCGTATGACGGAAAGGTGATGCGCTTGGCTCTCCAGCGGTTCGAGGAGGACCGCCAGAGGCGGCAGGCCCAGTATCAGGAGCGGCGGGAACGGATTTTTGCCCGCCAGCCCCGCCTGCGGGAGATCGACGGGGAGCTTCGCTCCACCATGAGCCGCATCATCACCAGTGCGCTCCGCCACGGCACGGACCCCCGGTCCGCGGTGGCAGTGCTGCGGGATGAAAATCTGAGCCTTCAGGCAGAGAAGCGGGAGCTTCTGCAGAAGATGGGCCTGCCGGAGGATGCTCTGGAGGAGACGCCCGCCTGCGCCCTCTGCGGGGACACGGGCTACCGCAACGGCCGGGTGTGCCGCTGCCTGCGGGGCTATTACGCCCGGGAGCAGCAGAAGGAGCTGTCCCGGATGCTGGACCTGGGGCACCAGAGCTTTGACACCTTCTCCACAGACTGGTACCCGGACCGCTATGACCCGAACATCGGCGTCACCGTCCGGCAGCACATGGAGATGATCTACGACATCTGCGCGGATTTTGCCCACCAGTTCGGCAAGCGCCCGGCGAACCTCCTGCTCTTCGGCGCACCCGGACTGGGAAAGACCCACCTCTCCGCCGCCATTGCCCGGGAGGTCAGCGAGAAGGGGCATTCGGTGGTCTATGACACCGCGGGCCACATCTTTGCACAATTCGAGCAGCAGAAGTTCACCCGGGAAGAGGAGGCCGACGACCACGTGGAGCGGGTGCTGAACTGCGATCTGCTGATTCTGGACGATCTGGGATCCGAGATGACCACATCCTTCGTTCAGAGCGCCCTGTACCAGATTGTCAACACCCGCCAGATGGAGCGCCGCTCCACCATCATCAGCACAAACCTGACGCCGGGAGAGCTGGCCCGGCGGTACACGCCCCAGATCGCCTCCCGGATTGAAGGGGAATATACCCTGCTGCCCTTTGCGGGAGAGGATATCCGGAAGCTGAAAAAGGAACGTGCCCGGGGGAATTGAATCGACATGGAAAAAAGGTCCCGGCCAATGGCCGGGACCTTTTTGACTGCTGTTTTCGGATGGTCAGAACTGGGGGAAGTTTCCGCACCACGGCGGCGCAGCGGGCGCAGAGGGTGGGGTGATCCGCGTCGGCGCCCACAGTGGGGCTGTGCATCCAGCACCGCTCGCACTTGTCGCCTCTGGCCTCGCTGACTTCCACGGTGAGGCCGGGGAAGTTGGCACCCTGGCCCACAGTGGAGGCGGCATCGGGCTCCGCACTGGAGACCTGGCAGTCGGAGACGATGAAGAGCTCTGCCAGGTTCAGGCCCATCACCTGCACCAGGGCGGCAGACGCCGCGTCGTCCCCAGCGTGGAGGGCCACGTGGGCCTCCAGGGCCTTGCCGATTTTCTTCTCGGCCCGGGCGGCCTCCAGCACGGCGTTCACGTCGTCGCGCAGCTTTTCCACGGCGGACCACTTCTCCATGGCGGTCTCATCCAGGGCGTAGTCGGTGAAGGGCTTGTTCATGTCGTTGAACACCACGTTCCGACCGTCGTCGCCGCTGCGGTGGGGCATAGAGAGCCAGATCTCATCGCAGGTGAAGCACAGGATGGGGGCCATCAGCTTGGTCATGGTGTCCAGAATCAGGAACAGGGCGGTCTGGGCGCTGCGGCGCTTGGCGCCGTCCTTTTCCTCGCAGTACAGACGGTCCTTGATGATGTCCAGATAGAAGTTGGACATGTCCACCACGCAGAAGTCGTTCACCGCGTGGGTGACCACCAGGAACTCATAGTCGTTGTACGCCTTGGCGCACTTCTCCATCAGGGCGTTCAGGCGGGTGACGGCCCAGCGGTCCAGTTCCTCCATCTCCGCGGGCGCCGTCAGCTGGTCGGCGTCAAAGCCGTCCAGATTGCCCAGGCAGTACCGGGCGGTGTTGCGGAACTTGAGGTAGTTCTGGCTGAGCTGCTTGAAGATCTCGTGAGAGCAGCGGACGTCGGCGTGGTAGTCGGCGCTGGCGGCCCACAGGCGCAGCAGGTCCGCGCCATACTGGTTGATGATCTCTGCCGGGTCCATGCCATTGCCCAGGGACTTGTGCATGGCTCTGCCCTCGCCGTCCACGGTCCAGCCGTGGGTGACGCACTCCTTGAAGGGCGCGCCCTGGCCGAAGGCGCCCACGGCGGTCAGCAGCGCCGACTGGAACCAGCCGCGGTACTGGTCCAGGCCCTCCAGATACATGGTGGCGGGCCAGAAGCCCTGGTCCTTCTTCATGGCGGCGAAGTGGGAGGAACCGGAGTCGAACCAGCCGTCCAGGGTATCGGTCTCCTTGGTGAAGCCGGCTTTGGCACCGCAGTGGGGGCAGGCGAAGCCCTCCGGCAGGATCTCCTCCGCCTCCTTGGCGAACCAGGCGTTGGAGCCTTCGGCGGCGAAGAGCTTGGAGATGGCGTCGATGGTCTCATCGGTGCAGATGGGCTTGCCGCAGTCCTTGCAGTAGAACACGGGAATGGGCAGGCCCCACTTGCGCTGGCGGGAGATGCACCAATCGTTGCGCTCCCGGATCATGGACTTCATCCGGTCAATGCCCCAGCCGGGCACCCAGCGCACATCGTCGCACGCGGCGACGGCCTGTTCCTTGAAGGACTCCACGGAGCAGAACCACTGGGGCGTGGCCCGGAAGATGATGGGGCCCTTGCAGCGCCAGCAGTGGGGATAGCTGTGGATGATGTCCTCGCTAGCGAAGAGCATGCCGCTCTCCTTCATGTCCGCCAGGATGACGGGGTTGGACTCATCGGTCTTCATACCGGCGTACTTGCCGGCGTACTCCGTGTGGCGGCCCTGGTCGTCCACGGGGACTACCATCTCCACGCCGTAGCGCTTGCAGGTCTCGTAGTCATCCGCGCCGAAGCCGGGGGCCGTGTGGACGCAGCCGGTGCCGGAGTCCATGGTGACGTAGTCCGCCAGCAGCAGGCGGGAGGTCTTGGGCAGGAAGGGGTGGTCCGCCAGCATGTTCTCAAAGAAGGCGCCGGGATGGGTCTCCGCCACCTCCCAGGTGTCGAAGCCGCCCAAGTGCATGACCTTCTCCACCAAAGCCTCGGCCATGATATAGGCCTCGCCGTTGGGGGCCTTCACCACAGCGTAGGACTCGTCGGGATGCAGGGCGATGGCCAGGTTGCCCGGCAGGGTCCAGATGGTGGTGGTCCAGATCACGAAGAACAGCTTGTCATAACCGGAAAGCTTGCCGCAATCGTCGTGTATGGGGAACTTCACATACACAGTGGTGCAGGGGTCGTCCTGATACTCGATCTCTGCCTCCGCCAGGGCGGTCTCGTCGTGGGGGCACCAGTAGACGGGCTTGAAATCCTTGTAGATATAGCCCTTCTTGTACATGGCACCGAACACCTTCACCTCCTCAGCCTCAAAGCCGGGGTTCATGGTGAGGTAGGGGTGCTCCCAGTCGCCGATGACGCCCATGCGCTTGAAGGCGTCCATCTGCACGCCCACATAATGCTGGGCAAAGTCATGGCAGGCGGAGCGGAAGTCCGGAATGCTCATAGCCTTGTGGTTCAGCTTGTTCTGCTTGATAATGGCGGACTCGATGGGCATACCGTGGTTGTCCCAGCCGGGGATATAGGGGGTGTAGTAGCCCCGCATGGCGTAGGATCGGGTGATGATATCCTTGAGGGCCTTGTTCATGGCGGTGCCCATGTGGATGCCGCCGTTGGAAAAGGGCGGGCCGTCGTGGAGATTGAAGAGGGGCTTGCCCTCGTTCTTCTTCAGCAGCTCGTTGTACACGTCCTGCTCCTGCCAGCGCTTGAGCATCTCCGGCTCCCGCTTGGGCAGGCCCGCCCGCATGGGGAAGTCGGTCTTGGGCAGATTGATGGTCTTGTTGTAGTCCATATCTTTCCTCCTATTTCCATTCTGTTTGCTGAATTTTTATTGATATTGGGTAATGACGGTTTTACAGCTCCGGCAGAGGTAAGCCCGGGGGCGGACAACCAGCCCCAGCTTTCCACCCAGAAGCAAATCTCCCTTCCTGGCGGGAAGGGGAAGGCCTGACACCTCCTCTGACCAGAAAACGGGGGAGCGGCTGCTGAGAAAGCCCTCCTGCATTTGCTGCTGACAATACGGACACTTCATAAAGCTCCTCCTGTTCCAGCTCCTATTTGCTATCTTTTTTGGAGGTTTCAATCAAGCTGCACGGGAAGGTGACAAGGCCGCATTCCCGGCAGAGCATGGCATGGGAAAATTCCGGGAACGGATCCCGTGTAAACACGCTGGTGGTGTCATCGCCAATGGGGCCCAGCTCCACGGTGTCTGTGGGGGCCCGAAAGAATCGGAGCTCCTGCTGCGTCCAGAAAGGGTAATTCCGGGTGTGCAGAGTTCCCTCTTCCATGTCCTTTCCGCAGTTTGGGCATTTCACCAGAATACACATCCCTTCAGAAAACAAAAACGCCTTGCCTCTTTTTCAAGAGACAAAGCGTTTGCAAACACTCTGCGGTACCACTCTCGCTGCTGCGCCCTTGCGGGAAACAGCCCCTCACAGCCCGCTGCCACGGGCCGATGCTGTAACGGGCATCAATCGTCCACGCTTACTCGCGTCGTCTTTCAGCAGGAGGCTCCAAGGTGATTTTCGCCGCAGCTCCCGTCCGCCTTGCACCAAACGGCGGCTCTCTTTGCAGGAGGGATGCCGGTTACTCGTCCTTTTCCACGCCGGAATGTTCCATTTACCGGACTATCGTATCACATTTTCGCCGTTTGTCAAGGCGGTTTTTGCAAAAGATACCCGTTTTAGCCCGGGGCGACCGTATCCGGGACCAAATCCCATCCCAGCCATCGGCCCTGCGCGTCATAGTTCCGGGCGGTGCGGCTGGCCCGGCAGTAGAGCTCCAGCACATCGTGACAGTATGCGGGCAGGGAGCCGACACCGGTGGACACCATCCGGCAGTTGCCCTCTATGCCGTCCAGGCGGCAGATGCCCTCGGCGTCCAGGGACCAGGAAAAGGAGTTCCCGGCCTGCGGATCGGAGAAGGTGACGGTATAGGTGGTCTCCGCATCCAGCGGCGCATCGGTGGGGACGATCACCGCCCCCTTCGAGGAGGGATATGGGCTGTTCCAGAGAAGGGACCAGAGATCCAGATAGGCCGCCTCCCCGGCACCGTCCATGGTCCAGCCGTCGGGGCCGGTAATGGACACATGGGGCAGGGCGGCCCCGCCAGCTGTGGGATCTGAAAGGGGGACTGTGTCTTCCAGCGAGGCCGGGACATAGACAAGGTCCATCTCAATCTCCAGGGCACCGTCCCGAAACGTCACGGCGCAGAACTGTTCCTGATCCTCGTCCGTGCCGTGATAGCGGTAGATCAGCCGGACCGGGCCGGGCCCCTCCTGCTCCACCGCAGCCAGGAACAGGCCCGATGCGTCGATGTATTCGGACGGCGTCACACAACAGATGGCGCCGTCTGTCCGCCGGAAGTAAAAGGAAAACGCGCCCTGCCACGCGGCGATCTCCCAGACCAGTTCCGCCGTTCCGTCCCCGTCCAGGTCCAGGGCCACCGGGTCCATCCTGGCGGTGAGGACCTGCAAGTCCCCGGCAGTGTCGAACCAGTAGTAATCATAGGAGTAAACGCCGGAGCAGTGCCCGTCGGTCCGCAGCAGAAAGCCATCGTGCCCCAGAATACCGGAGCAGGCGGTAAGGGCGGCGGTTTCCGCGTAATTGGGGCCCTGGTCCGCGCCGCGGTACAGGCGGGCAAATCGGATCCACCCGGCGCCAGGGCGCAAAAAAGCGCCATCGATCAGGCCCTCCGCTGTAACGTAGAGCCTGACGATGGTGTTGTCTTTTAATGTACATTCCGCCAGAACGGATGCCATCTCCGCCTGGTCCACAGGGTCCAGGGTGCCGCCCCCCACCCGGACGGGATTGGCAGACGCCCGGGTATCCACCGGCTCCAGGTCCAACAGGGAGATAATCTGGACCGGCGTCTCTTCATAGAGCAGGGATTCCTCCTCCAGCGTCTGCGGAGGAGGGACTTCGCCGGGCGGAGCGGCGGGGGAGCGGGCGGCGGCAAAGACCGTCAGTGCGGTGGCCAGCAGGAGACACAGCAGTGCTGGCCCGCGTTTTTGCCACATGGATCAAAAAGCCTCCTTAGGCGGCTGAAGCCGCCGGGATATGGACGAAAAGGCCCCGCAGGGTCATTGATAACGGTATTGCTTGCAGGCGTATTGGTCCACGCAGCTCAAAAACATCTCGTGGCTGCGGAACTCCAGCAGCTGGCAGTCCTTCTCCTCGTGGAAGGAGACAATGCGCCGCTTGGTATCCACCCACATGCGCCAGAGCGTGGCGGCAGCCGGATTTTGCTCCATGGAAAAAGGCCCCCTTTGATGTAAAATCTCCCTCTGCTTTATAAGACGATCAAGAATGCCGTTTTGTTTCACGGAGGACCAAAAAATTTTTGAAGCTCCGTGTCAGGAGACTTCGGCCTGGCGCTCCATCTCTGCTGCAACGTCTGCCCGAAAGGCATCCCAGGCCTCCGGATGCTCCACATAATAGAGGGGACACAGCTTCTCCGTCACGTCGTAGTGGCGGATCACGTCAGTGTCCGGATCCAGATCGAAGGTCCGGCACAGCCAGGCCGTCAGCTCCACCACCTGCTGGTAGGCGGCCGGGGAGAATGCCCCGGTCTCGTCCGGGTGGCAGACCTCGATGGCCACAGTGTCCTCGTTGCGGATATTGGAGGCGTAGGCGATCTCCGTCAGGGGAATGCACTGGATGACCTCACCCTCCAGCCCCACGATGAAGTGGCTGGAGGCGTATGTCTCCGTCTCCCCAGAGGACAGGGATTCAAAGTAGTTCCGGTTGGCCTTCGCCGTGGTGCCGGGGTTGCCCACGTAGTGGATCACAATCCCATCGATCTTCTCCAGGGGCGTGCCGGGCCGGGACCAGGGGTTCACGGTGAGGAGGTCCGCCTGCACATAGTCCGGCACCTCCACGCCCTCTCCCGGAAGGCCCCGGCCGGCCCACAGCCAGACGGCGGCGCCCACAGCGGCAAAGATCAGCAGCAGGCATAAAGCGGCAAAACGGGGATTCCGGCGCCGCCGCGTTCTTGCCCCCCTCATGCCGGGGAGACCATGGCGGAAGTGGTGTCCTCCGTGTAGACCACCGCATTCTCACCCGTGTGCGGAACCTCCTGCCAGATGGAGGAGCCGTCCGCCCCATAGTCCTCCGGATACAGCTGCCGGTAGGTGACGAGATCTGCCCTCGTCACCAGGCCGAGGCGCTCCAGGCAGTCCACCGTCTCCGTCATGGCAGGGGTCACATGGACAGAGATCCAGTCGTAACGCTCCTTGTCTGCACTTTCAAAGTCCAGCCCCAGGTCTATGGCATAGCTGCTGCCGCTGTCGCCGGAGAACCAGTCGTAATCCCCCCAGTTCCCGGCGGTCAGATCCCGGCCCACTGCCTTGAGAATGGCGTCACCCTCCCGGCTGCCCAGTTCGTAGCCCTCGCCACGAGTGTCAATGTACAGGCTGCCGCCGCTCACCGTCCAGAAATCGTCATCCAGATGGAGGCGCCGGGCTTTTACAGTATCGCTGTTCACGAACTGGTCCAGCAGATAATCATAGGTCTCTGGCTGGGCCAGTCGGTCCTGGGTAATGAGCAGGGAGTACCAGCGGTCTATCCGGGTGCCGCTTTTCAGAGTATAGGTGAGATTCAGGCCGGTGTATGCCGTGTTGGGGGTCTCATCCTCAGACCAGGTGGAAGATCTGCGGGCCTCCATCTCCCGAACATAGGATTCGTCGGCAACCACCGTTTGATGGAGGGCCCTGACCTGCTCCAGCAGGTCCGCGTCCTTCTCCGGCGTGAGCGTGTAGGTGTTGTCGGCAATCCGGATCTCCAGGGTCTGGATCTGGGAGGCCTCCGGCACCCGGTCCGCCACACCCAGCAGGTCGAAATGCAGCACACAGCAGACCAGCGCACAGCCCGCCAGCACAATGCCCAGGCCCTTCCAGCTGCCCCGGAACACCTTGAAGGCCTTGGCCAGCAGCATGGAGGCGCCGTAATACCCGATGGCCCCTGCCGCCAGCAGGCAGACCACCATGGGCAGCGTGTCGTAGTATTCCCCCTGCTGGAAGCCATACCAGAACAGGGAGTAGAGGAACTGGCCGCCCAGCAGGGCACAGAGCCCTGCCACACCGTACCGGAACACCGGCCGCAGCCAGCCCACGGCCACCACGTCGCCGGCGGTCTCACTGCGGCGCCTGCGGTAGAGGATGAGGGCCAGGGCAGCCAGCGCCAGTCCTACCAGGGCGTAGACGCCGATCAGCCAGAAGCTCTCCAGGTCTGCGGAGGTCAAAAGGCGGGAGGTGTAAGGCGTTCCATCGGGGAACGTCTGCTGGACCTCCACATACTGCCGGGCGCATCGGACGTTGTTGACCAGATACACGGTGGGGGAGAGCCATTCCACCACCCCGGTGTAATAAGTGGAAAAGCCGAAGATGAACCCTTGGGCGAAGGAGGAGATCAGCCAGTCCAGCAGCACCGCCAGGAAGTGGAGCAGGGCGTACAGCGGCGGCATGGCGAAGGCGTTGCCGGTGATGAAGGCCACGAAGGTGGCGCTGGAGAAGTAGAAGAAGCTCTCACCCAGCACTGCCAGGACGGTGACGGCCAGCCCCTTGACGTCAAAGGCCCCGCCGCACAGGGAGACCACGACGCACAGGACTCCGGTGACCGCGTAGGGAATCAGGGTCATGGAGAGGCCGGAGAGGAAGTTGGTGAGGAACAGCCCTTCCCGCCGGATAGGCAGGGTGTGCATCAGCCCCACGCTGCGGGCGTTGTATAGATAGCTCCACACCGCCATGGCACAGAGGGCGGCGTAGACCAGATTGATGACGGGCACGGCGCTCACCGCATCATAGTACATACCGGTGAAGTCCGGTGCGGAGAGGACGTTCCAGCCCCGGTGCACCATATCCAGCAGCACCGCCAGAGGGAACAGAGCGCCGATAAAGGACGCTAGGCCCCACAGCGGCCAGAACCGGGTCAGGTTCTTGCGGAACAGCGTGGCGTTAAAGTACGATGTCTTTGACTGCATAGTCCGCACCTCCCAGCTCATAAATAAAGATCTCCTCCAGGGTCAGGGGCACTGCGTCCACCAGCAGGGGACTGTACGCCGCCAGACGGTCCTCTGCCTCCTGGGCGCTCATCCGCATGATGAAGGTATGGATGCGGCCGATTTGGCTGGCGTGGAGCACCGGCAGGTCCGACGGCACCTCCGTCATCCCGTCGGGGAACAGCACCTGCAGCTTTACCATGTTGTCCTGCAGCTGGGCCAGGGACCGCTCCAGCAGCACGCGGCCGTGGTCCATGATGCCCACGTGGTCGCAGACGTCCTCCAGCTCCCGCAGGTTGTGGGAAGAAACCAGCACCGTGGTGCCTCGCTGGGCCACATCCGCCAGCACCAGAGACCACACCTGCCGGCGCATCACCGGGTCCAGACCGTCCACCGGCTCATCCAGGATCAGGTAGTCCGGCATGCAGCACAGGGCCAGCCAGAAGGCCGCCTGCTTCTGCATACCCTTGCTGAGGCGGCGGATAGGCCGTTTTTCATCCAGCTGAAAGACCTCCTTCAGCTTTTCATACCGCTCCATGGAAAAAGCGGGATAAAATCCGCGGTAAAAGCGCATCATATCCCGAATGGAGGACTGAAGGAAGTAGTACCAGTCGTCAGGGATGGCGGCGATCCGCGCCTTCAGAGCGGCGTTCTCCCACACATCCTCGCCGCCGATGCGCACCGTGCCCGCGTCCTGGCGGAAGATGCCCGTCAGGTGGCGGATCAGGGTGGACTTACCGGCGCCGTTGGGACCCACCAGGCCGTAGACGCTGCCCGCCGGCACCGACAGCGCGGCGCCGTCCAGGGCTGCGAAGCCGTCGAACCGCTTCACCAGGCCATTCACTTCGATCATGACGGACTCGCCTCCTTCACCAGATTCAGCAGCTCCTGCTGGCTTACCCCTAGATACCGCAGCTCGGAGAGGAGCTCCCGCACCTGGGTCAGCAGCTCCGCCCGCCGGGCGGAGTCCGCCGCCGCGTTCGCGGCGGCGAAGCTCCCCTTGCCGGGGACCGAGTAGATGTATCCCTCGCCCTCCAGCTCGTTATAAGCTCGCTGGATGGTATTGGGATTGATGGCCAGCTGGGCGGCCAGCGCCCGCACTGAGGGCAGCTTTTCGTCCGCGCTCAGCGCACCGGTGACGATCAGCTTCCGCAGTCCGTCCCGGATCTGCTCGTAAATGGGCCGGGAGTCCCGATAATTCAGGCTGATCATCCGCTCACCTTCCCTTCCGCGGGGCCGCGGTGCAGCCCCTGCAACTGTATTAACCGTATTAGTACGGTTAGATTATCATGAGAAGAAGCGGTTTGTCAAGCCCATTCGGGGGACAAAAACGGGGAATTTTCCGCCGATCCGGGGAAAACTCCACATTTTTATCTTTACAACTGGGAATTTCTGTGGTATCATGCAACAGCACGTGTATGTGCGGCCCCAGCCCTTCGCTCCGTGGACTTTCACCGATCCCGGGGCGCAGCCCTGCGGGTATATATGAAGAAAGGTGGAAATTTTCATGCTGCGCAAAGAACAGAAGACCGCGATCATCGACGCCAACCGCACCCACGAGGGGGACACCGGCTCTCCCGAGGTCCAGGTGGCCATCCTCACCGAGCGGATCAACGTGCTGACCGAGCACATGCGGAACAACCCCCAGGACAAGCATTCCAACCGCGGCCTGCTGCAGATGGTCGGCAAGCGCCGCCGTCTGCTGGACTACCTCCAGAAGAAGGACATCGAGCGCTATCGTGCCCTCATCGCCAAGCTGGGCATCCGGAAGTGAGTCAATGTGGAGGGTGGTGCGCCTTTGCCGCACCACCCTCTTCCCGCATTCTTTCAACGCCCGCGGGCAGGCCGATCTTTTAGCAGTTGAAGGAGGGACCGGGGATCCGGCCGTTGCTTCAAGTGCTAAATGGTTTGGCTCCCGCGGAGATCATACGAAAAAGGAGACCAGACATGTCAACCATTATCACCAAGAGACAATTCCCCAACTACCACAAGTATACCATGGAGCTGGCGGGCCGTCCGCTGACGCTGGAGGTCGGGAAGCTGGCCGAGCTGGCCAACGCCGCCGTCATGGTGGGCTACGGCGACACCCGGGTGCTCTGCTGCGTCACTGCGGCGCCCCGCCCCCGGGACGGCATCGACTTCTTCCCCCTGAGCGTGGACTTCGAAGAGAAGCTGTACTCTGTGGGCCGCATCCCCGGCAGCTTCAACCGCCGTGAGGGCCGCCCCGGTGAGAAGGGCATCCTCACCAGCCGTGTCATCGACCGGCCCATCCGTCCCCTGTTCCCCTCCGATTTCCGCAACGACGTGTCCGTCATGTGTACCGTCATGAGCGTGGACCACGACTGCTCCCCGGAGATCGCCGCCCTCATCGGCACCTCCGCCGCTCTGGCCATCTCCGATATTCCCTGGAACGGCCCTGTGGGCGCTCTGAAGGTGGGCCTTGTGGACGGCAAGCTGGTGTTCAACCCCGACAGCGAGCAGCGCAAGGTCAGCGACCTGGACGTCACCGTGGTCTCCACCCGCAAAAAGGTGGTCATGATCGAGGCCGGCGCCAACGAGGTCCCCAACGACAAGATGTTCGAGGCCATCAAGATGGCCCATGAGGAGAATCAGAAGATCATCGCCCTGATCGATCAGATGGTCTCCGAGGTGGGCAAGCCCAAGTTTGAGTATCCTCACGCGGATTTCAACCAGGAGCTGTTCGACAAGATCGTGGCGGACTTCATGGACGAGGCCAAGGCCGCCATGGACACCGACGACAAGAACATCCGGGAGGCCCGCTGGAACGCCATGATCGAGAAGTGGCACGAGAAGTATCTGGAGGAATATCCGGATATGGACCAGTACCTGGAGGAGTTCACCTACAAGTTCCAGAAGAAGATCGTCAAGCAGTGGCTTCTGGAGGGCCACCGCGTGGACGGCCGCCAGAAGAACGAGATCCGGCCCCTGGCCGCCGAGGTGGGCGTGCTGCCCCGGACCCACGGCTCCGGCCTCTTCACCCGGGGCCAGACCCAGGTGCTTTCCGTCTGCACCCTGGACACCCTCTCCGCCAACCAGAAGCTGGACACCATCTGGGAGGAGACGGAGAAGCGGTATATGCACCACTACAACTTCCCCGGCTACTCCGTAGGCGAGGCCAAGCCCGCCCGTTCCCCCGGCCGCCGGGAGATTGGCCACGGTGCTCTGGCGGAGCGGGCTCTGGTGCCCGTGCTCCCCTCTGTGGAGGAGTTCCCCTACGCTATCCGCGAGTGGTGTCTGAGGTGTTGAGCTCCAACGGCTCCACCTCCCAGGGCTCCATCTGCGGCTCCACCCTGGCCCTGATGGACGCCGGCGTGCCCATCAAGGCCCCTGTGGCCGGCATCTCCTGCGGCCTGATCCAGGACGACGACGGCTCCTTCACCACCTTCATCGACATCCAGGGCGTGGAGGATTTCCACGGCGAGATGGACTTCAAGGTGGGCGGTACCAAGAAGGGCATCACCGCCATCCAGATGGACCTGAAGAACGACGGCCTCACCATGGAGATCATCAAGGAGGCCCTGGACATCACCTATGACGCCCGGTGCGAGATCCTGGACCAGATCATGCTGCCCGCCATCTCCGAGCCCCGCAAGGAGGTCAGCAAGTACGCGCCCAAGATGCTGACCATGCACATTGATCCCTCCAAGATCCGGGAGGTCATCGGCTCCGGCGGCAAGGTTATCCAGAAGATCGTGGCCGACACCGGCGCCAAGATCGACATCAACGACGACGGCTCCATCTTCATCGCCGGCGTGGACGCCGCCAGCTGCGACGCCGCCAAGAAGTGCATCGACGACATCGTGTTCGTCCCGGAGGTGGGCGCGCTGTACTACGGCCGCGTGGTGCGGCTGATGACCTTCGGCGCCTTCGTGGAGCTGGCCCCCGGCAAGGACGGACTGGTCCACATCTCCAAGCTGGCGGACCACCGGATCGAGAAGGTGGAGGACGCCTGCAAGGTGGGCGACATGATGTGGGTGAAGGTCACCGACATTGACGAGAAGGGCCGTGTCAACCTCTCTCACAAGGATGCTGTGAAGGAGATCAAGGCCAAGGAAGCCGCCGGCGAGCGGATCAAATAACGAGGTCTCCATCCTGTTCCATTCCCTGTCAACTGGAAGCGTCCGGGCGCATCGTGTACCCGGACGCTTTGGACGAAAGACGGCGGCTGCCTCAGAGGCAGCCGCCGCCTTTTTTCGTTGCCTGCAGTTCATCGTTCCCTACTTCGCGGAAGTCTCTGCCTGAGCGGCCCGATACAGGAATGTGGCGATCTGACCCCGGGTACAGGGAGTGTCCGGGGAGAATGTGGTCTCCGTGGTACCGCTGGCGACACCGTTCTCCACCGCCCACAACACCGCCTGGTCAGCGTACCAGTAGAGGGGCTGTCCGTGTCCGTCTCCGTCCCCGAAGGGGACGTCGGCAAAGGGAAATTCTCCTTCCATATCCGGGCTGCCGGCGGCGCGCCACAGGAAGAATACCGCGTCCAGCCGGGTACACACCGCATGGGGCGCAAAGGTCCCGAATCCCCACATATCCTTCTCTGCAGCCCACTGGACGGCTCCGTAGTAGTAGGCGCTGGGATCCGTCACATCCATGAACTGCTGTTCTGCCAGCGCGGGTTTCGGCTCGCCGGCCGCCCGCCATAGGAACACGGCCAGCTGGGCCCGGGTACAGGGCGCATCGGGGGAGAAGGTGGACGCTGTGGTGCCGTTGGTGACGCCGGTTTCTGCGGGCCCACAGAATGGCATCATAGTAGGGGGAGGTCTCCTGCACATCAGTGAAGGGGCTGGCAAAGGCCAACGCGGGCAGGGGCAACCCCAGGCACAGGGACAGACAGAGCGCAAAAACGTGCGCTTTCATGCTGTATTCCTCCTTTTCTGTATCTTTGTGGCTCGTTCGGCGCGGCTGTCAGTCGTGAAAGCAGAACCGGCGGGCGGCATCATGATTTCCAACGGCATTTGGTTTTGATGGCTGCATTATATCACCGCGTACCCGAAAACACAAGGAGGCCCCAGCGCCCGTCCTCGTTCTCGTCAGGACAACTGCGGGGCGGTTACAGCGCCGCGCCCAGCTGCCGGGCGGCCTCCAGCTGCTCCGGATGGGCCTCGATATCCCCGGCGGCCATGTTTCCGCCGGCGTATACAATGCCCGCATCCTTCCAGCCCAGGCAGTCCAGCAGCGCCTTGTAATAGGCCCGCACCGGGGCGAAATTCTCCTCCGTGTCGCCTTCCGCCGCCATCAGAAGCACCGCGTCCTTGACCGGATTTGCCAGATCGGGGCCCAGTTCCGCCACCGCGAACAGCCGGTCAAAGGCGCATTTCAGCTGTCCGGAGATGCTCCAGTAATACATGGGCGAGGCCAGCACCACCACATCCGCGGCCATGTAGGGCCGGATACACGGCGTCCATGCCGTTCCGCTGGACACAGGGGTGCCGGGGATCCTTTCCGCCGCCTAGGCAGCCCCGGCAGCCGTGGATGTCCAGAGCGGCCAGATCGAACCGGGCGATGGTGTGGCCCGCCGCCTCCGCTCCGGCAGTAAACGCGTCGATCAGCGCCGCAGTGTTTCCGTGGATGCGGGGGCTGCCGTTGAGAATCAGAATCTGCTTTGACATCAGAATCGCTCCTTTTTTCTTGATGTCCCCAGTATCCTATGATATTCTCTGTTTGTAAAGTACGCACATCGGTGTAAGATACTAACCAAAAGGAGAGCATAAAATGGAGCCATGCATCACGGCGGGCACCGGGATTGAAGAGACGGGCTTCGGCTACACCATGTCCCTGGTGAGCGGTAAGTACAAGATGATTATTCTCTACTGGCTGGCGGAGTACAGCGTTCTGCGGTACAACGAGCTGAAGCGGCGCCTGGGGACCATCTCCCACAAGACGCTGAGCCTCTCCCTGAAGGAGCTGGAGGCGGACGGCCTGGTGCAGCGGGAGGAGTATCCCCAGATTCCCCCCAAGGTGGAGTACAGCCTTTCGGTGCGGGGGCGGTCCCTCATCCCCATTTTGGACGCTATGTGCATCTGGGGCGAGGAGAACCGTCCCCGCGGGAAGGGAGCGTGAGGCAGATGGATGTGATCGCGGCAATCGCCACTGGAAGCGCCGCCACCGCCATCGGAATCGTCCGGGTGTCGGGAGACGGGTGCTTCGCCCTGTGCGGGCGGGTGTTCCGGGCGGCTGGCGGCCGTCCCTTTGCCGCCCAGGAGCCCCGGAAAATGGTGTTCGGAGAGATGCTGGACCGGGCGGGCCGGGTCATTGACCGGGGCCTTGCGGTGCGGTTCCCGGGGCCGGGCAGCTACACCGGGGAGGACTGCGCAGAGTTTCACTGCCACGGCTCCCCCGTGGTGCTGCGGGAGCTGCTGTCTGCCCTCTTCACTGCCGGGGCCCGGCAGGCCCAGGCGGGGGAGTTCACCAAGCGGGCGTTTTTGAACGGCCGGATGGACCTGACCCAGGCGGAGGCGGTGGTGGACCTGATCGACGCGGAGACCGCCGCCGCGGCCAGAAACGCCGCCGCCCAGCTGGACGGCGGCCTGCGCCGGGTGCTGGAGCCGGTCCAGGAGGAGCTGCTGGAAGTCACCTCCCGGTTTTACGCGGTGGTGGACTACCCGGACGAGGACATTCAGGATGTGCGGCCGGAGGAGATCGCCGCTGCCCTCCGGTCCGCCGCTGGGCGGCTGGAGCGGCTGCTGGACACCTGCCGCCGGGGACAGGTACTGAAATCCGGCGTCCGCACGGCTATTGTGGGCCGGCCCAACGCGGGCAAGTCTTCGCTGCTCAACGCCCTGGCGGGGTATGAGCGGGCCATCGTCACCGACATCCCCGGCACCACCCGGGACACGGTGGAGGAGTCCGTACTCTGCGGCGGGGTCCTGCTGCGGCTCATCGATACCGCCGGCATCCGGGCCACGGAGGACCCGGTGGAACAGCTGGGGGTGGAGCGGAGCCGGAGAGCCATCGCCTCCGCGGAGCTGGTGCTGGCGGTGGTGGATGGTGCGGTGCCGGAGGACCCGGAAGAGGGATCTCTGCTGGCGGATGTGGCCCGGTGCGGAGTTCCTTGGCTCCTGGTGTTCACTAAGCGGGATATGGCAGGGGGGCTGCGGACGGCTGGGGCGGTCTTTCCCGCCGGAGAGGGCCCTCTGGCCCCGCCTGCCGCCGTGGTGTCCCTGTCCTCCGTCACTGGCGAGGGACTGGAGGACCTGGGAAACGCCGTAGCAGCCCTGTTTCCCGCCGGGGACCCGGGGGAGGCGGGCAGCCTGCTGACCGACCGGCGGCAGGAAGACGCCGCCCGCCGGGCCCTGGACGCAGTCCGCCGGGCTTTGGAGGCCCTGGAGACCGGAATGACCCCGGATGCGGTGCTCACAGACGCGGAGGAGGCCCTGGACGCGCTGGGAGAGCTGACAGGCCGCACGGCGAAGGAGGAGATTGTCTCCCGCATTTTTTCCCGATTCTGTGTGGGAAAATAACTGCTAACAGAAAATGCAATACCGGACCCTGGAAAACGTGATTTACAAAATCAGATTTGCGTGGTATACTACCTCTGAATAAAAGCCGTGCCGCACGGCGGAAGGAGTGTATCCGCATGTATGATCTGACGGCCCTGCGGGAGAGGCTGCGGACCCAGCGCCCGGTGCCCTGGGACCAGCTGCCGGACTTCTCCCTATATATGGACCAGGTGCTCAGCTATATGGACCGGCAGGTGATCCGGTTCGACGAGGATGACGGCCTCACCGCCGCCATGGTGAACAACTACACGAAGAGCGGCCTGGTGCCCCGGGCGGAGGGGAAGAAATACAACCGGGACCACCTGGCCTATCTCACCGCTATCTGTGTGTTGAAGCGGGTGATGTCCACCCGGGATATGGATCTGCTGATCCGGGAGGAGCTGCAGGGGGACCGGCCCATCTCCGACGGGTACGCCGCCTTCTGCGGGAGCCTCAACAAGGCGCTGAACGCCGTGGCCGATGAGATGGAGGACCGCACCGGGGAGGAGGAGCTGGCGGATGCGGCCATCCACTTTGCTCTGATGAGCTACGCCGCCGGCGTGGCCAGCAGCCGGTATGTGACGCTGCTGCGCCAGCGGCAGGAGGCCCGGGAGGAGGCAGCAAGCGCCGCCCACGCCAAAAGCAAAGAACGGGCCAAAAAGGAAAAGGAGAAGGACTGAGCATGGATGATTTTGTGATCCTGACAGACAGCTGCTGCGACATGACCGCCCGGATGGCGGCGGATCTGGAGCTGGAGGTGCTGCCCCTGAGCCTGAATATGGAGGACCGGGTGTACCACAACTACCTGGACGGCCGGGAGATCGGCTTCCAGGACTTCTATGCCCGGCTCCGCGCCGGCGCCCTGGCGACCACCTCCGCCATCAGCGTGGGCGTGTTTGATGAGGCTATGCGGAAGATTCTGGATAGCGGCAGGGACGTGCTGTACCTGGCCTTTTCCTCCGCGCTCTCCACCACCTACCAGTCGGCGGTGATCGCCGCCGATGACCTGCGGGAGGCATACCCCGGACGGAAGATCTTTGTGGTGGACACGCTCAGCGCCTCTTTGGGCCAGGGGCTGCTGGTATACCTCTGCGTCCAGGAAAAGCGGAAGGGGAAGACCATCGACCAGGTCCACGTCTTTGCGGAGGAGACCAAGGCGAAGGTGTGCCACTGGTTCACCGTGGATGACCTGAACCATCTGAAGCGTGGCGGCCGGGTCAGCGCTGCGGCGGCCCTGCTCGGCACCATGCTGTCCATCAAGCCGGTGCTGCATGTGGATGACACGGGCCATCTGGTGCCCGTCAGCAAGACCCGGGGGCGGAAGGCGTCCCTGCTGGCCCTGGTGGACCGCATGGCGGAGAGCGCCGTCGACCCGGCGGGGCAGACCATCTTCATCAGCCACGGGGACTGCGAGGCAGACGCTGAGTTTGTGGCGGACGAGGTGCGGCGCCGCTTCGGCGTACAGGACATCTATATCAACTACGTGGGGCCGGTCATCGGCAACCACTCTGGCCCTGGCACGCTGGCCCTGTTCTTCCTGGGCAGCCGCCGGTGAGGACGGACGGAAAAGCGTCCCTTCAGAGGGGCGCTTTTCCCTGGAGATCAAATATAATTCCGCTTCCGGCGGAGAGATGAGGTGACGGCTGTGAAATGGCTGGAGGTACATATCGACACAAACCACACCGGACTGGAGCCGGTGGAGACGATGCTCTCCGCCCTGGGCATCGACGGTGTGGTGATCGATGACGAGACGGAGTTCGAGGACTTCCTGGAGAACAACCGGCAGTACTGGGACTATGTGGACGAGGATTTGCGGCAGGAGATGCAGGGCCGGTCCCGGATCACCTTCTATCTGGAGGCGGGGGACGAGGGCTTCGCCAAGCTGGGGGAGGTCCGCATCGCCCTGGAGGAGCTGAAAAAGACCCGGGACGACTGCGGCACCCTGCTGATGACCCTGGATGACCTGGAGGACGCCGACTGGGAGAACAACTGGAAGCAGTATTACAAGCCCATGGAGATTGGAGACCGGCTGCTGGTGGTGCCGGAGTGGCTGCGGGAGGACCCCAAGGTCCGGGCGGGCCTTGCCGCCGGGCGGGTGGCCCTGGTGTTGGATCCGGGGCTCACCTTCGGCACCGGCAGCCATGCCACCACCCGGCTGTGCCTGACGGCGCTGGAGGAAACCATCCACGGCGGTGAGCGGGTACTGGATCTGGGCTGCGGCAGCGGCATCCTCTCCATCGCGGCGCTGAAGCTGGGGGCGGCCTCCGCCGCGGCGGTGGATATCGACGACAAGTGCCGGGACGTAGCCTATGAGAACGCCGCCCTCAACGGCATCGGGCAGGACACCTACACCGTCCGGATCGGAGATGTACTGGGGGACGCGGTTCTGCGGGCGGATCTGGGCGGCGGCTGGCAGATGGTGGTGGCTAATATCGTGGCGGACGTCATCATCGGCCTTTCTCCGCTGGTGCGGCCCATGCTGGCTCCGGGCGGACTGTTCCTCTGCTCCGGCATCATCGACGACCGGGCGCAGGAGGTGGCGGACCGCCTGCGGGAAAACGGCTGGGAGATCCTGGAGACACGGAGCGCTGAGGGCTGGTTTTCCTATCTCTGCCGCTGAACAGGAACTGGAAAAGAGGGGATCGGATTTGAAAACGCTCGGCCGCCTGGATGGCTTCCTGGGCGGACACATGGCGCCGGTGGTGCTCTGTTGTGTGGCGCTGGGTATTGCCTTTCCGGAGGTGCTCTCCCACCTGAACGGGGTGACGGTAGGGCTGTTCGCCTTCATGACCTTTTCCAACAGCCTGGGCGGCGGCTTCCGGGAGCTGGCGCAGGTGGTCCGCCACCCTCTGCCGGTGGCGGTGATTTTCGGCCTGCTCCACGTGGTGATGCCCCTCATTACCCTGGGCCTGGGGACGCTGTGCTTTCCGGACGCGCCGCTGTTTACCATCGGGCTGGTGCTGGAGTATGCAGTGCCCACCGGTGTGGCGTCCCTCATGTGGGTGGGCATGAGTCGGGGCAATACCGCCCTGTGCCTCTCGGTGGTGCTGCTGGATACACTCCTCTCCCCGGTGGTGATCCCCCTGACCATGAAGCTGCTGGTGGGCTCGGTGGTGGAGCTGGACACCTGGGGCATGATGCGGGACCTGCTGCTGATGGTGGCGCTTCCGGCTCTGGTAGCCATGGTGCTGTACCAGCTGACAAAGGGTGCCGTGGCGGTCACGCTGAAGCCGAAGCTGTCCCTGCCCGCCAAGGCGGCCCTGCTGCTCATCATCACGGCCAATGCCACCGGCTGCGCGCCCTTCCTCCGGAACCTGACACCGACCCTGGTGCGGGTGATGATCGTGGTGTTCTTCCTGTGCCTGCTGGGCTTTTTCCTGGGGTATTGGGCGGGGCGGCTGTTGAAGCTGGACTTCCCCACAGTGCAGACTGTCGCCCTCAACGCCGGGATGCGGAACATCAGCGCTGGGGCGGTGCTGGCCGAGGCCTATTTCCCCGGAGACGTGCTGTTTCCGGTGGCCTTTTCTCCGGTGTTCCTCCAGGCCACCACGGCCCTGATCGTGAAGGCCCTGCGGGCCACCAGGCCCGGCCGGGCGGATCAGGCGGCCTACGAAGCGCGCCTGGCGGAGGAACCGTCCCGGTAATGGAATATGCAGTGTTCGCATGGCGGCCGCCCATTGGGCGGCCGCTTTTCCTGCGGAGTGGGGGACGCCTCGACAGATTCCCCCTGCCTTTTTGGAACAGGACCTGTAAAATAAAGGAAATGAAACGGAGGTGGTCCCATGGACAGGCCGGAACGGAAGGTGCTGTGGCTCCCGGCGGCGGAAATCCGCCCCAATCCCATGCAGCCCCGGCGGACCTTTGAGGAGACGGGGCTCCGGGAGTTGGCGGAATCCATCCGCCGCCACGGTATCCTCCAGCCCCTGACAGTGCGGCGGACCGCGGCGGGCTGGGAGCTGGTGGCGGGGGAGCGGCGGCTGCGGGCAGCCGTGCTGGCGGGTCTGGAGACCGTCCCCTGCCTGGAGGCGGAGGTGGACGGGCGGGCCTCCGCCCTGCTGGCCCTTGTGGAGAATTTGCAGCGCAAGGATCTGCATTACCTGGAGGAGGCGGAGGCCATCGCCGCCTTTCTCCACCAGACGGGCATGACCCAGGAGGCGGTGGCGGCCCAGCTGGGCATGTCCCCCTCGGCTCTGGCCAACAAGCTGCGGCTGCTGCGGCTGTCCCCGGCCTGCCGGGCGCTGCTGGTGGAACACGGATTGACGGAGCGTCACGCCCGCTGCCTGCTGCGGCTGGAGGACGAGGGCGAGCGGCTGACCGCCCTGCGCCAGGCGGCGGCGAAGCACTGGAATGTGGCCCAGACGGAGCAGTATGTAGAGCGGCGGCTGGCAGCCCTCCAGACCGCGCCGCCCGCAGGACGGCGGACGTACATCATCAAGGACGTGCGATTGTTTTTGAACAGTGTGGACCGGGGGTTGCGGCTGATTCGGGACGCAGGTGTGGACGCCCGGACGGAGCGGGAGGAGACAGAGGACGAAATCGTTCTGACGCTCCGCATTCCGAAACAGCGTCGGAAAGAGGCCTGAAACTTCTGATTGTTACGGGATTGTAATCCATTTTCCAGAAAAAACGTGCTAAAATAAAATCCTGAATGCATAAGCTAGGACAGCACGGCTTGTCTGGGCGATCCGACAGAACAACAGGAGGGGCTTCATGGAACCGAATACGAACGAAGCCACCGCGCCGAAGCGGCTGAAAACCGGCGGCAAAAAGCCGATAATTATCATAGGAGTTATTGTGGCGGTATTGCTTGCCGCCTATGTGGGCCTGTGCGCCTATGCCAATTCCCTGGATATATTTTACCCTAACACCACCATCAATGGTGTGGACGTGGCAGGCCTCACAGCGGAGCAGGCCGCGGAGCGGCTGCGGCAGGAGATTCCGGAGGAAACCGTAGAGTTTTATTTACCGCTGGCCGATGAGACCGGGGATGGGGAATCCGCGCCGGAGGGAGATATGCTGTACGGCGCAGACCCCGACGCCGTATGCACCTATCGGGAGCTGGGCATCACAGAGGAACTGGACTATGAGGTCAGTGCCCAATCCGCATTTGATGCCGTGCAGGGCCGGAGCAGCTTTTTTGTCAAGGGCTGGGAGTATCTTGCCTGCCTGGTCGGAGCAGATGGACAACTGGGCGTCGTGCTGGAGCCGGAGGAGGATATCTTCCAGGTAAAAATGGAACAGCTCAGTGAGCAGTTCTCCCGGGAGGCCCAGGACGCCTCCTACGAGGTGACGGAGGATGCCGTCGAAATCACAAAAGCCCTGAACGGGCTGTCCGTGTCCGCCGCAGATCTTGCGCGGACTGCACAGGAAAGATGGACTGGCAGCGGCAATGGCGCGGCGGCCAGCGTGTTTGTGAACAACGCTCGGATCCTTCCCGCCAAGACCCTCACCGCCCAGGAGATCTACGACGATTGCTCCGGCGTGGTGAAGAACGCCTCCTATGACAAGGAGACGGGCGCCATCGTACCGGAGGAGGCCGGAGCGGACTTCGATGTGGACGAGGCCCAGCGGCTGCTGGACGCGGCCGCGCCCGGCGAGACCGTCACCGTCCCCGCCCAGGTGGAGCTGCCCGCCGTCACGGCGGAGGAGCTGGAGCAGGTGCTGTTCCGGGACGTGCTGGGCGAGGCCCGCACCCATGTGGGCGGCACCTCCGCCCGCCGGTCCAATGTGAAGCTGTCCGCCGCATCCATCAACGAGTATGTGATGAACAGCGGCGACGTGTTCTCCTACAATGACGTGGTGGGCCAGCGGACCGCCGCCCGGGGCTATCAGGCGGCTCCCGCCTATGTCCAGGGGGAGACGGTGGACGAGATCGGCGGCGGCATCTGCCAGACTTCCTCCACGCTGTACCTGGCCTGCCTGCGGTCCAACCTGGAGATCACGGAGCGGTACGCCCACCGCTACGTCCCCGCCTATATCACCGCGGGCATGGACGCCACGGTGTCCTGGGGCGGGCCGGACTACAAGTTCACCAACAACTCCCTGTACCCCATCAAGATCGTCACCATCTATGAAAACAATTACCTGACGGTCCGGATCCTGGGCACCAATGTGGACGGCACCAGCGTGAAGATGACCAACGAGCACCTCTCCACCACGCCCTATGAGACGGTGTATGAGGACGACCCCACCCTGGCGCCGGGCACGGAGAAGGTCAAGACCACGCCCTACACCGGGTACAAGTACCGGACATACCGCAATGTCTACGACGCCAACGGCAAGCTGATCTCCTCCACTTACGAGGCCACCAGCGACTACAAGTCCCGCAATAAGGTGATCCTCCGGGGCCCGGCGGTAGAGCCCGCCGACGGCGGCGCCCAGATCCCAACGGACACCACCGATCCCACCACGCCGGCGGAGCCCACGGAGCCCCAGGACCCTGATGTCCCCGCAGAGCCTACAGAACCCACGACGCCCGATAATGGCTGGACCATCCAGACGCCGGAGCAGGACGGCCAGCAGACAGCGGAAGGGCAGACCGGCACCGGGACCACTGGGGAGTCCGAACTTTCCACGGACGTCCTGCCCCAGGACGAACCCTTTGTATGACCGCCAGGGGAATTCTGTCACTATTTGCAGAAAGAGGCAGCCGGATTTCCGGCTGCCTCTTCGTCTTTTTCCGCCCGCCGCATATACTAGCCCTATCTGACGCGGGCGGGAGGACGGCTATGGAAAAACATGCCTTTCATGTCTGGCGGTACGGGGCGCCGCTGCTGGTGCTGGCAGCGGGCGCCGCCGCCCTCTGGCCGTTCCGCCATCAGTTGACGGCGGAGGCCATCGCCGCCTTTTCCCCCCGGCAGACGGTTCTGGCGGCGTCGTTCCTGGTGGGGCTGTACGCCCTCAAGAGCCTCTCCGTCTGCTTTCCCATGTCCGCCCTCACGGCGGCGGGGGGACTGCTGTTCCCCTTCCCCCTGGCGCTGGCGGTGAACCTCTGCGGCACCGGGGTGGCCCAGACCATCCCCTTTTTCCTGGGGCGGCGGGAGCAGGGGGGACTGGAGGCCCTGGCGGAGCGGATTCCCCGGGTGGCGGGCGTCTGCCGGGCCCAGGCGGAGAACCCGTGGCTGTCCGTCTTTCTGCTGCGGCTGGCGGGGGCATCGCCGGGGGACGTGGTGAGCCTCTATCTAGGGGCCTCCGGCACGCCCTACGGCACGTATCTCTCCGCCGGGCTGCTGGGGGGACTGCCCCGGATCGCCTGCGCCACCGCCCTGGGCGGCGCCCTGTGGCAGCCGGGGAGCGGGCGCTTCTGGCTGTCCCTGGCGGCGGGCGGGGCGCTGACGGCCCTCTCCGGCGTTATCTGGCTCCTGTGGCGGCGCCGCAGGAGGGCGTGAAGCGGCGGTTGCTTTTTTCTGCCAAACCGTGTACACTGTTGTCGGCAAGCTCGATCTGTCCAATGAGGGAGATGGTCGGATGCAGACGCTGACACAGCGCCGCAGCGTGCCGGTGGACGCGGCCAAGACGGCGGCGATCTTCGGCACGCTGCTGATCCATGCCTCCGCCGCCGGGGGCTTTGCGGGAGCGCCGGGGTCCTTTGGGTGGACCTCCGCCCTGTTCTGGAACTGCCTGCTGCGCAGCGCGGTGCCGGTGTTCTTCCTGTGCAGCGGCGCGCTGCTGCTGCCGCCGGAAAAGGAGGTCACCGTCCGGCGGGTGTGGACGAAGTACATCCCCCGCATCCTGGCGGCCCTGCTTTTCTGGGCCGCGGCCTATGAGGGTGTGGAGCTGCTGCGGGGCTGGCGCGCTGCGGGCGTGCTGGAGCGGACGGCCCTCCGGCAGGCGGCGCTGAATCTGGTGCTGTTCCATCACAAGAACCATCTCTATTACCTCCACATCATTCTACTGGTGTACGCGGTGCTGCCCCTGACCCGCCGCCTTGTGGCGGCGGCGGACCGGCGGCTGCTCAACTACGCTCTGGGGATCTGGTTCGTGCTGGGGTGTCTGGCCCCCACGCTGAAATTCTTCCCGCCCCTGTCCCTCGTCGGCGGCATCCCTGCCCAGTACCCCATCAACCTGACCTGGTGCGCCGTGGGCTATGGTGTGCTGGGCGATGTTCTGACTCAGGAGGCGCCCCGCCACAGGCCCCGGACCTTTGTTTGGCTGTATTTGGCGGGCACGGCGCTGACCTTCGGCCTGACGCTGGCGGCCTCCGTCAAAACCGGGGCGCTGTATCAGGTGTTCCTCCAGGGGAGCGCCCCCGGCGTCTGTTTGCAGGCGGCGGGGCTGTACGGCTTCTGCGCCGCCCGGTGGCAGAACCGGGACCGCTGGCCCGTGGCGGAGACCGTCTCCAAGGCGTCCTTCTGCATCTACTTGACGCACCTGTTCTTCCTGGACTTCCTGGCGGGCAGGGGCCTCTCCGCCGGGACGCTGCCGCCCGTCTGGGGCGTGCCGGTGCTGGTGGCCGCGGCCTTCGGGGGCGGCTTTCTGGTGTGGCTGGTCCTCCGGCGGGTGCCGGTGGTGAAAACCTATCTGATTTGAGGAGAAAACTATGCTGTATGCCCTTTGCGCCGCGCTGTCCCTGGCCCTGCTGGGCCTGGACCAGTGGGTGAAGCACTATGTCACCGTCAACATCCCCCTGGGGGAGGCCCAGCCCTTTCTGCCCGGGCTGGTAGAGCTGCGGACCGTCCACAACTACGGGGCGGCCTGGTCCAGCTTCTCCGGTATGCGCTGGCTGCTGGTGGCGGTCACCTCCGTCATTGTGATCGCGGTGGCGGTGGTCCTGCTCCCGACCGGGTGCGGCTGGGGTACGTGGTGGACATGTTCCACCTGGAGTTCTGGCCCTCCTACCCGGTGTTCAACGTGGCGGACATCTGCGTGGTGTGCGGCGCCGTGCTGGCGGTAATCTATTACCTATGGTTCTACGAGAAATACGACAAGAGAGGCAAGGCCCATGGAGACGCGGACGCTCCAAGTGAATCCTGAGGACACCGGCACCCGGCTGGACGCCTGGCTGGCCGGACAGCTGCCGGATGTGACCCGCTCCGCCGCCGCCCGGCTGTGCGAGGAGGGGCGGGTCACCGCTGCCGGAAAGCCCCTGGCGAAAAACTACCGCCTGAGCGGGGGAGAGGCCGTGTCCGTTACCCTGCCGGACCCGGAGCCGGTGGACGTGGCGCCCCAGAACATCCCCCTGGATGTGGTGTACGAGGACAGCGACGTGATCGTGGTGAACAAGCCCAAGGGGCTGGTGGTCCATCCGGCCCCCGGCCACCCGGACGGCACGCTGGTCAACGCCCTGCTCCACCACTGCGGGGACTCCCTCTCCGGCATCGGGAGGGGAGCTGCGGCCCGGCATCGTCCACCGGATCGACCGGGACACCTCCGGCCTCATCATCGCGGCGAAAAACGATGTTGCCCACCAGAAGCTCTCCGCCCAGCTTCAGGACCACACCCTGGCCCGGATTTACCGCTGCATCGTGATCGGGAATCTCCGGAAGGACAGCGGCACGGTGGACGCCCCCATCGGCCGCCACCCGGCGGACCGGAAGAAGATGGCGGTGGTGGCGGGCGAAAAAGCCCGTGCCGGGTCTCCAGGGCCAGTGCCTTCATGCGGTGGGGCTGCGGTTTCTCCACCCCCGGACCGGGGAGCTGGTGGAGCTGTGGTGCGACCTGCCGGAGGCGTTCCAGACCCAGCTGCGGAAGCTGGAGAACCGAGGATAGAACAACGCCGGGCCGCTCTCAGCGGTCCGGCGCGTTTGCACCCGGCAGCCGGGTGTCCGGCGGGTCCTGGTCCGGGGTGCGGGGGATCCACAGGGGGCAGGACTGGTCCTCCCGCCGGTCCTTCATGCGGGGATGGGCGCAGTGGCCCAGGCTCAAGGGCAGAAAGCACCCGTTGGGGGCGTTCCGGGCCTGCCGCCCGTCCCGCCAGATGTAGTGCCGGGTAAAGTGGCCGCAGGAGCCGCAGTACACGTCATCCCGTTTCTCATATAGAGCCATTTTTATCACCTCATGAAAATTATATCGGCTACACCGATATAAGTCAATATCGCTTTCACCGATGCGGTATGTTATCGCTTGAGGTGATGGCATCATGTATTTGAGGAGAGTCAAGGAACTGCGAGAGGATTCGGACACACCGCAGAAAGTGATCGCGGAGTATCTCGGTGTGAAACAGAACACCTACTCAGACTACGAAAACGGAAAGATCAAGATACCGCTGGAAGTCTTTTTCAAATTGGCAGATTACTACAAGGTCAGCTTGGACTATTTAGCGGGCCGCACAGACAAGCGATAGAAGGAGGGCACCCATGTTCACAGCCATTCTCTGGGACTACGACGGCACCCTGGCCAACACGCCGGTGAAGAACATCGCCGTCACCAGGGCCGTCCTTGGCCGTCTGGACCCGGCCCTGCTGGACCCACTGCCGGAGGCGCTTTCCTCCCTGGACGCCTATCAGGCCGCCAACTACCGCTGGCGCAACTGGCGGGAGCTGTACCAGCACGCCCTCCGCGTCCCGGCAAACCGGCTGGACGAGGCGGGGGCCCTGTGGGGCCCCTGCCAGCTGGCGGACCGGACCCTGCCGCCCCTCTTCGGCGGGCTTTTGGAGGTTCTGCCCCGTCTGGCCGCCCTGGCCCCCATGGGCATCTGCTCCCAGAACGACAGCGGCAACATCCGCGCCGCCCTGGCCGCCCACGGCGCGGCGGACTGCTTTGCCGCCGTGGTGGGCCACGCGGACGTGGACTTCGCCCGTCAGAAGCCGGACCCCGCCGCCTTCCTGGCCTGCCTGGACCGGCTGGGGCTTCGGGAGGGGCGCTTCGCCTACATCGGGGACCACGCCGGGGACATCGCCTTCGGCCGCAATGCCCAGGCGGCCCTGCGGGCCATGGGCCGGGCGGCGGAGGTGGTCTGCGTGGCCGCCGCCTGGGGCGGCGCCCCGTCCGTGGATTTGGCGGCGGCGGACGCCGTGGCCGCCCGCCCCGCGGACCTGCCGGATCTGCTGGCAGACCTGTGACACAACAGCGGCCCCGCCGGGAAGTTCCCGGCGGGGCCGCTGTCTGCCTGCCGGAGGTTTCTGCTTGTGCTTTGTTTTCTGGTGTGCTATGATATTTTAGTTAAAGTATCTGCATTTGGAGGAACTGATTTGGAACGCGAAAACGTATTGATCCCCCAGGCGGACCTGGACCGCCAGCGGGAGTTTGAGGAGAAGATCCGCGGCCTGTTCGCCGCCCGGGAGGCTCACCCCGCGGCCTGTGTGGACACCTTCGGCTGCCAGCAGAATGTGGCGGACGGACAGAAGCTCATGGGGATGCTGGAGGCAAGCGGCTTCACCCTCACCCAGGACCCGAAGGAGGCCGATCTGGTGCTCCTGAACACCTGCGCCATCCGGGAGCACGCGGAGGACCGGGTGTTCGGCAACCTGGGCGCCCTGACCCACACCAAGAAGGAGAATCCGGAGCAGGTGATCTGCCTGTGCGGCTGCATGGCCCAGGAGCCCCGGGTGTCGGAGCGGATCAAAAAGTCCTATCCCCACGTGGATCTGGTGTTCGGCCCCCAGGCCCTGTGGAAGTTCCCGGAGCTTTTGTGGCAGGTGTATGAGACGAAGAAGCGGGTCTTTTCCGTCCAGGACGAGCACGGCACCATTGCCGAGGGCATCCCCGTGGTGCGGGAGAAGGGCGTGAAGGCCTGGGTCTCCATCATGTACGGATGCAACAACTTCTGCTCCTACTGCATCGTGCCCTATGTCCGGGGCCGGGAGCGGAGCCGGGACCCCCAGGCCGTGCTGGCGGAGGTCCGGCAGCTGGTGGAGGCGGGGTACAAGGACATCACCCTGCTGGGCCAGAACGTGAACTCCTACGGCAACGATCTGGATTTGGATTACCACTTCCCGGACCTGCTGGCGGACATCGACCGGATCCCGGGGGAATATCTCATCCGCTTCATGTCCAGCCACCCCAAGGACGCCACGCCCCGGCTGTTTGACGTGATGGCCGCAAGCTCTCATGTGGCCAAGCAGCTGCACCTGCCCTTCCAGTCCGGCAACGACCGGGTCCTGAAAGAGATGAATCGCCGCTACACCCGGCAGCAGTACCTGGATCTGGTGAACTACGCCAAGCGGGTCATGCCCGGGCTGGTATTGACCTCCGACGTCATCATCGGCTTCCCCGGCGAGACGGAGGCGGAGGCCATGGACACCGTGTCTCTGGTGGAGGAGGTGGGGTTTGACGCCCTGTTCACCTTCATCTACTCCCCCCGCCCCGGCACCAAGGCCGCGGCCATGCCGGACCCGGCCACCCGGGCGGAGAAGCAGAAGTGGTTTGACAGGCTCCTGGAGGTCCAGAACCATATGTCCGCCAAGCTCCACGCCGCCTATGTGGGCAAAACGGTGCGGGTGCTGGTGGACGGGGAGAGCGACGACCCGGAGTACCCCCTGACCTCCCGGACGGAGGGCAACCGTCTGGTGCGGCTGAAAGGGGACAAGGCCCTGATCGGGCAGTTCGCGGATGTGGCCGTCACCGGCAGCAACACCTGGGCGCTGTACGGCGAGGCCGTTTAACGGTAGACCTCCCGCGCGAGGAGGAAGGCCCTGCGGGCGTAGGCGTCCTGATAGGCGCTGCCTGCGGCGGCGGAGGCGTCCTCATAGGAATCCAGCAGCGCACGCTGCTGATCGGTGAGGGTGGCGGAAAGCGCGGTCAAGGCGTCGTTCGCCTGCTGGAGGGAGAGGAAGTAGTCCTTGCCCAGAGAGGGGTACAGCTCGTCCTCCAGGGCGGTGAGCAGGATGTCGATGTAATCGGACATAGATCACTCCTGAATTGGTTGACACACGAATGTGTGCTGTTATAATATCACACACGAACGTGTGCGTCAAGAGAAAAGAGGATGCCCGTGACATTTTCTGAACATCTTCTTCAGCTGAGAACAGCAAGAGACCTGAGTCAAAAGGCTCTTGCGGTGGAAATTGGCATCAGTTGGCGGGCCTATCAGACGTATGAGCGTGGAGAGCGGGAACCGACCCTGTCCACACTGATTGCCCTGGCGGATTTCTACGGCCTGTCGCTGGATGAGCTGGTCTGCCGGGAGCGGTAGGGGCGGAACTGTGTGTCCGCCCGCCGGATTTCCGCCGGACCCCTGCAGGACCGTAGGGGCGGTTATCAACCGCCCGGGGGATTCAGCTGGGGTGCCAGCTGGGCAATGCGCCCCCCATTCTCTTTTTGGTTGCGCCAAAAAGAGAACGCGCCGCGCCCGGTGTAAGAGAAAAAGGCGCCGGGCGCGCTCCGGTGCAGTGGCCCTCCGCGCTGAACGGGGGTCGGCGAATCGGTGCCTGCTCCGATTTGGCCTTGCCTTCGGGCACGCTAGGCCCTTCTGCAATTCCCCCGACTGCCGTCCCGTGGCGGATGGTGCGGAGGTCGTCGGGGTGCAAGATCGCATTTGACCAGCTTCTCTTTTCGCGCGTTCCGCGTCGCTACGCGCTGCCCGGGCATTTGTAGAGGCCGATGCCCTCATCGGCCCGCTGCGGAGGCTTTCATCAACCACCGGCCAGCGGCAGCGAAAATCAGCGCGAAAAGAGAAGCTGGATGTATCCCGGACTTCCCCGGGCTGAAGGGTTCCCCAAGGGCCGGGCGTTTCCGTCTCTGACCGCCGCGCGGGATTGCCAA
>VOFI01002662.1_pt1 | contig 50829 bp, 55 predicted proteins | sample 5384131 | NCBI WGS metagenome assembly VOFI01 (sample SAMN12384728, study PRJNA508395) | human gut metagenome | isolation source: healthy gut H | host: Homo sapiens
AGCATCGGCTAACTCCGTGCCAGCAGCCGCGGTAATACGGGGGATGCGAGCGTTATCCGGATTTATTGGGTTTAAAGGGCGCGTAGGCGGGACGTCAAGTCAGCGGTAAAAGACTGCAGCTAAACTGTAGCACGCCGTTGAAACTGGCGCCCTGGAGACGAGACGAGGGAGGCGGAATAAGTGAAGTAGCGGTGAAATGCATAGATATAACTTAGAACTCCGATAGCGAAGGCAGCTTACCAGACTGTGACTGACGCTGAAGCACGAGAGCGTGGGTAGCGAACAGGATTAGATACCCTGGTAGTCCACGCCGTAAACGATGCTCACTGGATCTTGGCGATACACGGCCAGGGTTCAAGCGAAAGTATTAAGTGAGCCACCTGGGGAGTACGTCGGCAACGATGAAACTCAAAGGAATTGACGGGGGCCCGCACAAGCGGAGGAACATGTGGTTTAATTCGATGATACGCGAGGAACCTTACCCGGGTTTAAATGGAGATGGACGAAGTGGAAACACTTCTTCTCTTCGGAGCTATTTTTCTACAAGGTGCTGCATGGTTGTCGTCAGCTCGTGCCGTGAGGTGTCGGGTTAAGTCCCATAACGAGCGCAACCCCTATCGCCAGTTGCCATCGGTTCAAGCCGGGCACTCTGTCGAGACTGCCACCGTAAGGTGCGAGGAAGGCGGGGATGACGTCAAATCAGCACGGCCCTTACACCCGGGGCGACACACGTGTTACAATGGCCGGTACAGAGGGCAGCCACGGGGTGACCCGGAGCGAATCTCTAAAGCCGGTCGTCAGTTCGGACTGGAGTCTGCAACCCGACTCCACGAAGTTGGATTCGCTAGTAATCGCGCATCAGCCATGGCGCGGTGAATACGTTCCCGGGGCCTTGTACACACCGCCCGTCAAGCCATGGAAGCCGGGAGTACCTGAAGCATGCAACCGCAAGGAGCGTACGAAGGTAATACCGGTAACTGGGGCTAAGTCGTAACGTAAGCCGTACCGGAAGGTGCGGCTGGAACACCTCCTTTCTGGAGAAGCAGAACCTGGAACAAGACTGGAAAAGACCAAGCTCTCTCTTGGTACTACACGCTTCGTTCAATATAAAAAAAAGGAAAACAACCCGCCGCAGGCACGATTTGAAGAATAGTCCTATAGCTCAGTAGGTTAGAGCGCTACACTGATAATGTAGAGGTCGGCAGTTCAAATCTGCCTGGGACTACCAGGCCGGAGGGCAGGTAGTAAAAGGGGGGATTAGCTCAGCTGGCTAGAGCACCTGCTTTGCAAGCAGGGGGTCAACGGTTCGAATCCGTTATTCTCCACGAAAGATCCTTGACATGATGGAAAAAGAAGAGTAAACGAGCAAAGCAAACCCATATCAACCCCTAACGTCGCCGGCTCCAAAGAGAGCCGGAAGACGCGGAAGAAAGTAAACAAGGGCGCATGGAGGATGCCTAGGCTCTCGGAGGCGAAGAAGGACGTGATAAGCTGCGAAAAGTTACGGTAAGGCGCAAATAGCCCTAGACCCGTAAATATCCGAATGGGGCAACCCGGCCAGCAATGGCCATACCGCCAAGCGGTAAGCCAACGCGGGGAACTGAAACATCTAAGTACCCGCAGGAAAAGAAAATAACAATGATTCCGCCAGTAGTGGCGAGCGAACGCGGAACAGCCCAAACCACCCGTGTTACGGCACGAGTGGGGTAGAAGGATCCACGCTACGGCAAAAATAAGTTAGCAGAATACGATGGAAATCGTAGCCAGAGACGGTGACAGCCCGGTACGCGAAAACGGACAGAAGCCCAGTGGACACCTGAGTAACCCAGGACACGAGAAATCCGGGGCGAATCAGCGGGGCCCATCCCGTAAGGCTAAATACTCCCGAGAGACCGATAGCGAACCAGTACTGTGAAGGAAAGGTGAAAAGAACCTCGAACAGAGGAGTGAAACAGACCCTGAAACCATGCGCCTACAAGCGGTCGGAGCATGTTAAAATGTGACGGCGTGCCTTTTGCATAATGAACCTACGAGTTACTCTCGCTGGCAAGGTTAAGCGATTCAGTCGCGCAGCCGAAGCGAAAGCAAGTCCGAACAAGGCGTACAGTCAGCGGGAGTAGACGCGAAACCAAGTGATCTACCCTTGGTCAGGTTGAAGGTTGGGTAACACCAACTGGAGGACCGCACCGATAAGCGTTGAAAAGCTTACGGATGAACTGAGGGTAGGAGTGAAAGGCCAATCAAACTGGGAAATAGCTCGTACTCTCCGAAATGCATTTAGGTGCAGCCTCGAAGTAAAGTGATAGAGGTAGAGCGACTGATAAGATGCGAGGGCTTCACCGCCTATCAAGTCTTGACAAACTCCGAATACTATCACTTGATCTTCGGGAGTGAGGGCATGGGTGCTAAGGTCCATGTCCGAAAGAGGAACAACTCAGACCACCAGCTAAGGTCCCGAAATAAGGGCTAAGTTGAATAAACGAAGTAAAACTGCAAAGACAGCTAGGATGTTGGCTTGGAAGCAGCCATTCATTTAAAGAGTGCGTAACAGCTCACTAGTCGAGGAGTTTTGCATGGATAATAATCGGGCATAAGCCCTTTACCGAAGCTGTGGATGTCGTAAGACATGGTAGGGGAGCATTCCGGCGGCGACGAAGGCCGTCCTCGAGGACGACTGGAGCTTTCGGAAAAGCAAATGTAGGTATAAGTAACGATAAAGGGGCGTGAAACCCCCTCGCCATAAGACTAAGGATTCCTGATCAACGCTAATCGGATCAGGGTAAGTCGGGCCCTAAGGCGCAGCCGAACGGCGTAGCCGATGGAAAAAACGGTAAAGATTCCGTTACTGGATATAGGAGCGATGTGGAGACGGAGAAGTGACACACCCGCCTGCCGACGGAAGCGCAGGTTAAAGGAAGTAGGTAAACGCCGGGTAGGCAAATCCGCCTGGCGTGCCGAAGCTGACAGTATCGAGAGCCCCCGGGCAATCGAATAGCGGTGGTAATCAGGCTCCCAAGAAAATCCGCTAAGCATATTCTATATCCACCCGTACCCCAAACGGACACACGTAGTCGGGTAGAATATACCAAGGCGCTCGAAAGACTCACGGTTAAGGAACTAGGCAAATTGACCCTGTAACCTCGGGAAAAAGGGTCCCCAGTAAGATGGGGCGCAGAGAATAGGTCCAGGCAACTGTTTAACAAAAACACAGGGCTGTGCAAAATTTCAAGATGAAGTATACAGCCTGACACCTGCCCGGTGCCGGAAGGTTAAGAGGAGAGCTAATCGCAAGAGAAGGCTTGAATTGAAGCCCCGGTAAACGGCGGCCGTAACTATAACGGTCCTAAGGTAGCGAAATTCCTTGTCGGGTAAGTTCCGACCTGCACGAATGGTGTAATGATCTGGACACTGTCTCAACCGTGACTTCGGTGAAATTGTAGTATCGGTGAAGATGCCGATTACCCGCAACGGGACGAAAAGACCCCGTGAACCTTTACTGCAACTTAGCATTGCGTTTGGGCATTTGATGTGTAGGATAGTCCGGAGGCTACGAGTCGGCGACGCCAGTCGTCGAGGAGCCGCTGTTGAAATACGGACCTTCGAATGTTTGAGCGCTAACTCGCTGTAGCGAGGACACTGTTTGGTGGGTAGTTTGACTGGGGTGGTCGCCTCCAAAAGCGTAACGGAGGCTTCTAAAGGTACCCTCAGACCGATTGGTAACCGGTCGGAGAGTGTAATGGCACAAGGGTGCTTGACTGAGAGACCCACAAGTCGATCAGGTAGGAAACTAGAGCATAGTGATCCGGTGGTTCCGCATGGAAGGGCCATCGCTCAAAGGATAAAAGGTACACCGGGGATAACAGGCTGATCCCGCCCAAGAGCTCATATCGACGGAGCGGTTTGGCACCTCGATGTCGGCTCATCACATCCTGGGGCTGGAGAAGGTCCCAAGGGTTGGGCTGTTCGCCCATTAAAGTGGCACGCGAGCTGGGTTCAGAACGTCGTGAGACAGTTCGGTCTCTATCTGTTGTGGGCGCAGGAAATTTGCGGAGATCCGACACTAGTACGAGAGGACCGTGTTGGACAGACCCCTGGTGCATCGGTTGTTCCGCCAGGAGCACAGCCGAGTAGCTAAGTCTGGAAGGGATAAGCGCTGAAAGCATCTAAGTGCGAAGCCCACTCCAAGATAAGATTTCCATATAGGGACGTCAAAGACGATGACGTAGATAGGCCGCAGGTGTACAGGCAGCAATGTCACAGCCGAGCGGTACTAATAGCCCGAAACTTTCGGAAGTGCGAGACGTCGAGGGTAGATAAGGGAGGCAGAGATTGCGAGAGACTCTTTTTTTTCGTCAAGGATCGCGACATTCAGGCGGTTACAGCGCGGGGGATCCACCTCTACCCATTCCGAACAGAGAAGTTAAGCCCCGCCACGCCGATGGTACTGCGCAAGTGGGAGAGTAGGTAGCCGCCAACTTATAGGAGAGAGAGCCGGAGAGGGAGACCCCCTTCGGCTTTCTCTCTTCTTGTATATAGGACTCACAACGAGGCAAGGCAGGAGAGACACATGAACGCCCCCAAAGTCACATCGTTTCCATGATTACCCCTCTCCCCCAGCCGTGTCCCGCAGCAAAATATAGGGGAGCTGTCCAAAGGGCGGAGGGGTTAAATATACAAACAAAAATCCTTTCCTATCTTTTCACCTCTACCCCTCAGAAACGGTGGTTTCTTCGGTCTTTTCCTGTCGTCCCCGACGCTACTCCATACCTCTGATTTTCGGCTCATAACCCTTTGATAATATATAATATATAGATTTTTTTGAAAATGGATATGTTGTATTTTGTTTATTATTTATAATATTTACATTTGTAACCTCTCGTTTCAGCGTAGATGAGCTTTGGTCTATATCCGTGCTCTTCGATTTGTTTTTTGAAAATCCAAAATTCACTATAAATTTTAGTTTATGAAAAGAGGTTTACTTTGTATTTTATTCGTAGTTTTATTAACTGTGAATGTGTCGGCGATCGTTGTTTCGGAATCGACGCCGGTCGTATTGATTAACGAGGATTTTTCCAAATTTGTCGATGGGTCTGAAACAGCTCCTACGGAACAGGATTTGGCAGATGAAAGTACTGGCGCAATCGATGCCCAATATACCCAACAAGCGGGCTGGTCTGGTATGGGTATTTTTCAGGCTGGGGGAATTTGTGCGATAGCTCCTGTATATAATTATTATTTCTATGAAGGTGGTTATTTGAATACTCCTAAGGGGGATTATTCGGGGGTGATTACTTATTCTTTTCGAGCTCGTCTGCAAGAGGGGGAGCAATCGAAAATAAATGTAGTGATGGGTGAAGGTTATAACACTATCGATTCTTATGCACATACACTTACCACTGACTGGCAAACCTATACGGGAGAGTTTAAAAAAGGTACTTTTAATCGTTGTTTTATTCAGTTTTCTGCTGGTGATGAAGACAAAGTTTTAATTGATGATATAAAGATTGTTCGGATAAAAGAAATTATTCCTACGCCTAAATCGTTGGACGCAACTGATCTTACGCGGGAGGGGTTTACGGCTCATTGGGAAAGCAGCGAGCGAGCCAAAGACTATTTATTGAGCGTGTATAGTAAACGATTCCCTGATGGGAAGGCTCCGAAAACAGTGAAGGAGACTTTCGATACCGTTAATTGTACCGACTCGTTGATTAGCTCTGGTAATCCTCAATATCCCGAAGGTTGGGTTGTCGATGTCGTTACTCATGGGACTCGTCATGTGTATACAGATGAAGGCAATTACAATTCTGCTTCGGTTGCATTGGCATTTGATGCTACGGGAGACTCTATCGTAACTCCGTTGGAAGATGATCCTATGGATAGCTTTTCGTTTTGGGGTAAAACTATGCTTTCTGGAAATAGCTCAAAAATTCATGCTGAATATTTTAATGGAGTAGAGTGGAAGGACTTGGGTTATTCTTTTGCTTCTTCGCTTCAAACGGGGCGCTATATCGATCTTACCTCTTCTCTACCGTCCGATTGTTATCGGGTAAAGATATGGTTCGAACAGAAGAATAACGGACGTGTCGCTATCGATGATATTTCTTACAGTTGTATGCCTGTCAGAGAAAATGTATATGTTTTCGAAGATAAGAATGTAGGGAGTGTGACGTCTTATGCCGTGGAAGGCTTAGACGAGGATTTGGATTACTATTATTATGTAAAGGCTTCTTCGGAAAATGGAGTGCAGTCTGAACCATCTGACGAAATCGCTGTAATAGGATTGGTCGCTCCTGTTGTGGCTGCCGCTACCGATGTAACAGAATCGTCATACACGGCTCATTGGGAAAAACACCTAAGGCCGAGGGGTATAGAGTGAATAATTATAGTGTTTATACGGCGAGAGAAGACGAAGAATATGTCGTTTTGGAAGAAGATTTTTCGAAAGTAACGACTTTGGCTACACCAGAAAATCCAGACGAGTTTGAGTCGAGTTCTCTTGTGATTCTAGATGAATATACTTTGTTGCCCAATTGGTTATTTAGCGGCGGACTTCGTTTGGCAAACGGTATGCTTGGAGGGTATGGTTGGCAGGCGACTCTTCAAACGCCCGAACTGGTGCTGAATAACGATACCGTATTCGAAGTGACAGTAACAGCATGGGCAAAGGTTTCGAGTGGTTGGACCGATTTATATATCTACTCTGAAAACGATACTAAAACACTGACTTTCGAGAAATCGGAATCTAAAATATTTACGGTGGAAATGAAAAACGGTATTGAAAAAGATTGCCTCCGTTTCGCTACCGATGGCGGTGCTCTTTTCTTTATCGATAATATTGTCGTTAAACAAAAGTTGAAAGCGGGTGCTCAGGTGTCCAGATTGGAAAACAGTGTTATTGTGAGGGACCCCGAAACTATTTCGTACTCCTTTACTGGATTACAATGCGGACAGTATAAATATGGTTATGAGGTATCGGCCTATCGTTTGCTGGGCGATGATTTGGTCGAATCGGAATTTTTCGGACCGGCAGATCGTGGAATATATCCCTTCGGGGGTAAATTCACTCTCTGTATCTGGTGCTAAGGTTTATGCCATAGATGGAAAGTTGTATGTGCAAGCCGAGGTTCCTTCTAAGATAGAGATTTATTCTATTTCGGGAATGTCGGTATTGGAAGATTCTGTCGGGGTAGGAGAAAACCAATATGATCTATTACCCGGATTCTATATTGTGAAAGTCGGGAGTAGAACAACGAAAGTTCTGGTGAAATAAATACTTCCTGATAATAGATCGGCCCGGTTTTCCGGGCCGATTTTTTTGTTTTAAATCTGTAAAAGAAAAATCGAAATCTTTTGTTTTTCAAATAAAAAGCGTACCTTTGCAATCCGATTATTACCCAAATTTGAGAAAAATTTGAATAGTAGTCATGTCTTCTTTGGCCGGAAGCATGAATGCTATGTATATGTCAAGTATTTAATAATTAAAAGAATAAGCAGTGGATACTTTAAGTTATAAGACCATTTCTGCAAACAAAGCGACCGTTAAAAAAAGAATGGCTTGTGGTTGATGCAACCGATCAAGTTTTTGGGCCGTATGTGTGCAAAAGTTGCTAAAATATTGCGTGGTAAATACAAACCGTGCTATACTCCTCATGTGGATTGTGGCGATAATGTAATTATTATCAATGCCGATAAGGTGCAATTAACGGGGAAAAAATGGACGGATCGGGTTTATTTGAACTTTACAGGTTATCCCGGTGGTCAAAGAGAATTGTCTCCTGCCGATTTGATGAAAAAAAGGAGAATCGAGATTATTCAAACGTGTACTGAAAGGTATGCTCCCTAAAAATAAATTGGGCGCTCAATTGTTGAGAAACGTTTATATTTATGGAGGAAGCGAGCATCCACATGCTGCACAAACCCCTAAAACAATAGATATTAACACCCTTAAATAAGTAATATGGAAGTAGTTAATGCATTAGGCAGACGTAAAGCCGCAGTAGCACGAGTATTTGTTTGCGAAGGTTCGGGTGTAGTTACGATAAACAAAAGAGAGTTGGCTGTTTATTTCCCCTCTTCAATACTTCAATACATTGTAAAGCAACCGCTTGAAAAATTGGGCGTTGCAGAAAAGTATGATATTAAAGTGAATCTGAATGGCGGTGGTTTCAAAGGACAGGCCGAGGCTCTTCGTTTAGCGATTGCCCGCGCATTGGTAAAAATCAATCCCGAGGATAAACCTGCTCTGAAATCGGAAGGCTTCATGACTCGTGACCCGCGTACCGTTGAACGTAAGAAACCGGGACGTCCCAAAGCTCGTAAGAGATTCCAGTTCAGTAAACGTTAATATGCGACGGCCTGAGGCCGAAGATATATTTGTGTTTAGTATCCAAACCGCAAGGACTTTTCTTTTCATAGGGAACTACCTTGTGGTTGTGTAAGTAGAATGTAAACAAATTAAACAAAGAAAAAAAAATGTCTATTACTAATTTTGACCAGTTATTGGAAGCCGGTGTTCATTTCGGACACTTGAAAAGAAAATGGAATCCTGCTATGGCTCCTTATATTTTCATGGAGCGTAACGGTATCCACATTATCGACTTGTATAAAACCGTAGCAAAGATCGACGAAGCCGCAGCTGCATTGAAATCAATCGCTAAATCGGGTAAAAAATTCTGTTCGTCGCTACTAAGAAACAAGCCAAACAAGTTGTCGCCGACAAGGCTTCTGCTGTGAATATGCCATATGTTATCGAGCGTTGGCCGGGTGGTATGTTGACTAACTTCCTACGATTCGTAAGGCTGTGAAGAAGATGTCTACCATCGATAAAATGGAAAAGGACGGAACGTTTGACAATTTGTCTAAGCGTGAAAAATTGCAAATCTCTCGCCAACGTGCCAAGTTGGAAAAGACTTTGGGTAGTATTGCCGATTTGAATCGTCTGCCTTCCGCTTTGTTCGTTGTCGATGTTTTGAAAGAACATATTGCCGTGCGCGAGGCCAATCGTTTGGGTATTCCCGTATTTGCTATGGTAGATACCAACTCGAATCCGAACGATGTAGATTTCGTTATTCCGGCTAATGACGATGCTTCGAAATCCATCGAAGTGGTTCTCGATGCTGTATGCGGTGCTATTGCCGAAGGCTTGGAAGAACGTAAGGCTGAAAAAGTGGATGCTCCTGCCGAGGGTGAGGATGCTCCTGTTAAGAAAGAACGTAAAACTCGTATCTCTCGCAAGAAAGCCGAAGATGCAGAGGTTGCCGAAATAACGGACGAAGCTCCTGCCGCTGAAGTTAAAGAAGTAGAAGAATAAAAAATAATCAAAGACAAAGAGTGGAGCCTTTTCTTTGACTTCACTCTTTGTTCGTTTCTAATTATAAAAATAGGAGATTAAGTATATGGCTGTTACAATGGCTGAAATCAGCAAGCTACGTAAACTTACGGGAGCCGGCATGATGGATTGTAAGAATGCTTTGACCGAGACTAACGGTGATATCGAAGCTGCAAAAGAAATTATTCGTAAAAAAGGTCAAGCTGTCGCTGCTAAACGCGAAGACCGCGAAGCTTCGGAAGGTTGCGTTTTGGCTGCTGCCAAAGGCGATTTCGCTGCTATCGTAGCTTTGAAGTGCGAAACGGATTTCGTTGCTAAGAACGATTCTTTCGTAGCCTTGACTAAATCTATTCTCGATGCTGCCATCGAGGCAAAAGCTACCGATCTTGAAACCGTAAAGGCTTTGGTTGTCAATGGTACTCCCGTCGCTAACTTGATTGTCGATGAAATCGGTAAAACCGGAGAAAAGATGGAGCTCGGTTACTACGAAGCTATTTTGGCTCCTTATACCACCGCTTATATTCACCCGGGGAATAAATTGGCTACGATTGTAGGTTTTAACCTTGCCGATACCGATTATCAGGTAGCTCACGATGTGGCTATGCAGGCTGCTGCTATGAGCCCTATCGCTGTTTCTCGTGATGAAGTTCCGGCCGATGTGGTAGAAAAAGAACTTGAAATCGCAAAAGATAAGGCTCGTCAAGAGGGTAAGAAAGAGGAAATGCTCGATAAGATTGCTCAGGGTCGTCTGAACAAATTCTATCAAGAAGTTTGTTTACTTGAACAAGCTTTTGTGAAAGATCCCAAGCAAACTATTCAACAGTATCTTCATTCAAGCAACAAAGAACTTACAGCTGTTGCTTGTAAGAGAATTACTCTTAATGAGGAATAACGATATAAATTTTTGATAAGAAAAAGCCGTATCATTCGATACGGCTTTTTTATTGTGGTAAATTGTAGAGATAAAGAGAGATGGAAAGACGTCTGGCTGCTCTACCCATTTTCAAAATATTCCCTCTTTCTTCTTTTATCTATTGATGGTTAAAATAAGGAGAATTATATTTAGGACTTTTTGGAGTGCACCAATTAAGTTATATACTAATGGCTTCTACTACTTTTTATTTATTGTACGATAATTTTTGTAGCGGTGTTTTTTATCGAGACTATATAGAATCCGGCAGGTAGGGCTATGTTGCCACTCCCGATTATATGTTCAGTCTTAACGAGTGTGCCGTTTATCAGGTAGATGTCGATTTGTTCGGGCATTTTTGTGTCGAAACAAAGATGACCTTTCGAACTCCATATTCGTATATTTGTCGGAGACAACATGTTTTCAACGGACGACGTCGTATAATAGTCGCTGATGTGGATATTATCAATGTCTATTCCAGCCGTCGAGTTCTCTGTTTTGCCTATTTTTATTCGTAGTTCTCCCGGATGCATCACTTTGAATTGGTATTCGGTCAACTCTTTTTTGATTGGAATACCGGTTTGAATGGGTTCCCAAGTTTTTCCTTTGTCATCGGATATGTATACACCGAAGGACCCAGAACCTTTATCATCTTTTATATCGGGCAGCCCATAAGCGTATGTACCCGATTCCGTTGCTTTTATCTTCGAGCATGTAGATGTATCCGGGTTCGCCGGAGGTCGATTCGGTAAGGCGTAGGTGGGCTGCTGCATTATCCCATTTTCATATCGTTGGAGCTGTCTCCGTATGTAGCGCCTACAATTTCCATCGGCATGTTTCGGCACTGGCATAGATTCCTCCTCCATACATTAAAGTGCTATTGGGAGTATAGGCTTTTTCGTTTCAAAAGTTTCATAAAAGTTCCAGTATTTCGTTTCGTCTGTGACATTTTCGCCGGGTGCTATCCAATCTGTGAGATTCTTAATTCCCGGCAGGGTGAAGTAATCGGTTAACGTTCCTTTTTATGGTCAGTTGCTTGCGCCAATATTGTGGATTTTCATCTAAATTGTACGAATCGACATAGTCCTTGATTTGTACGGGCATCATCTTGCTTAAATCGATTTCATCGATTTCGTCGGCGATGAGGTAGGCCGAGGTTCCATCGAAGGGCGGTGCAATGTTGTAGAAGTGTTTATTGTTGGAGTAGTCTCTGTATTCTCCGACTATATATCCATTTATATAATAGGATTTCCGGTCATTCTTGGCAAGAGCTTGCGATACGGTTAACGGGGAATCGGCCGAAAGTCCTGTTCCCGCTATCAGTGAAAAAACAAATGCCGATAGTGCGATGGATAATAATGCTTTTTTCATTGCAGTAAGGTTGGATTTTGATTACAAATGTACCTAAAATTTAAAGATACAACAATCATTTGAAGAAGATAGACCACTGCTTATTTCTTATGGAGTGTCTTGGATAGTATATGAGAGAAAGTATAGATGAAAAACGGAACAGTTTAAAATGAAAAAATTGATTGTCATCACGACAACCAATCTTTGTTAACCTTAATTCTAATACCATGAAAAACACATTGCAAATGTACGCATATAATTTTATATACAAACAAAATACCCAAGAAAACGATAATATTTAACATTATTTTTGTGATTTCCGGTTTTTATAGCAATATGTTGGATCTGTGTTACAAAAAGTGTTACATTCTGATTCGCTTATTTTATATGTAACATGATTCTATTTAAATTTTGTAAGGAATCGACCCATTGGCAAACGATGTTGTTATAAGATAAAAATTAAAATGGGAGATTATGAAAACGTTTTTGTGGAGTTTTATTTTGTTCGCAGGGCTTGCCGGATTGAGTGCCTGTGATGAGGACGAACGGGTGGACTATCAATACTTGCCTGATTCTGTTCATCAATTTGTTAGTACTTATTTTTCCGATGTAAAGGTAGTTAAGGCCGAAAAAAGAAGAATGAAGAGCCCCGTTACAAAGTTTGGTTGAGTAACGGATTCGAATTGAAATTCTATAAGGACGGCGGGTGGCAAAAGGTAGATGGAAACTTGCAAGTGTTGCCGTCGGCTTTACAAATAGATATTTTGCCGGGTAATTTGTTGACTTATGTCGCTACACAGTATCCTACTGCCGGAATTGTCGAAGCGGCTCGTTACGATTGGGGATATGAAGTGGAGTTGAACACGGCTCCTCTCGTAGAATTGGAATTCGACAATAACGGGAATGTGACGCAGATCGATAGGGATTGACCCGGTTATTTGTCGGAAGGTTCCCGGTTTTCTATCCGTCTTCTGGTATAGGTTACAAACGTATAAGGATAAGCGTGTTTCTCGTCGGCCGGCATTTCTTGCGAATTTGCGATTTCCCACTCCGATGGGTTTATGGTCGGGAAGAATGTGTCGGCGTCGTCGAATGTATGGTGAATGTGTGTGATATACAGCGTGTCGGCTATCTTGATGGTTTCGTTGTATAGTGTCGCTCCCCCCATAATGAAAATTTCGTCTTCTGTCGTGTCTTGTATCGGTATTTCGTCAAGCGTATGGACGACAGTAACATTCGGCCACGATAGTGCCGTGTTATGTGTCAAGACGATATTCTTGCGGTTAGGTAAAGCGCCGTTGGGTAATGATTCGAAAGTCTTTCGCCCCATGACGACGGTATGTCCCGACGTGAGTGTTTTGAAATGTTTCAAGTCGTTGGGCAAGTGGCATAACAGTTGTTGGTCCCGGCCAATGGCTCCTTTTTCGGCGACGGCTGCGATTAATGCTATTTTACTCATACTTATACGGCTACTTTTCCTGCGATATGGGGGTGAGGGTTATAATCCGTCAATTCAAAGTCTTCGTATTTGAAATCGAAGATGCTTTTTACGTCGGGGTTCAGTTTCATTTTAGGCAGGGCTCGCGGTTCGCGGCTGTTCCCGCACTTGCTCGATATGGTTGTTGTAAATATGGGCATCTCCGAGTGTGTGGACGAAATCTCCGGCTTCGAGCCCGGTCACTTGTGCGACCATCATGAGTAATAGTGCATAAGAGGCGATATTGAAAGGCACTCCGAGAAAAATATCTGCACTGCGTTGATACAGTTGCAAACTGAGTTTACCATTTGCTACATAGAACTGGAAAAAGCATGGCAAGGGAGGTAGGTTCATTTGGGGTAGGTCTGCCACATTCCATGCGCTGACAATGATGCGACGTGAGTCGGGATTGTTTTGTATGGTGTGGATAGCCTCTTTTATTTGGTCGATATGTCCGCCGTTATAATCGGGCCACGAGCGCCATTGGTATCCGTAGATATGCCCTAGGTCACCATTTTCATCCGCCCATTCGTTCCAAATGCGGACTCCGTTCTCTTGCAAATATTTCACGTTGGTGTCGCCTTTAAGAAACCACAACAGTTCATGGATAATCGATTTCAAATGCAGTTTCTTCGTGGTGAGGAGCGGGAATCCGTCTTGTAGGTTGAAACGCATTTGATAACCGAAAACACTATGAGTGCCTGTCCCTGTGCGATCTTCTTTGAGGACGCCGTGGTCGAGCACATGTTGTAAGAGGTCGAGATATTGTTTCATGTCGTAAATGTAGTTTTATTTGATTTGCAGTAATCTGCTGAATCCGAGGCAAGCGACCGAGAATCCCAGCTTACAGCCTCTCAGCATGCTACCGTTGTCATCGGGTGCTATTTTGAAGTTGTGGAATTGCTCCCGATTGATAAATAGCTTTGTACGAATCGATGCGGTAAATATTTCACGATGACCGCGCCAGAATGAAGGAACTAAGGATATTGTCGTGGAGAACCGGTAGTCGAAACAGATTCCGGCCGTCAATTAAAATTCGTGTAGGACAATGTCGTTCTTTCGTTTCTCCCTTCTTGAATTTTTGCTTGATCGGAGTATCCCGACCATATACACCCGACATAAGGCATAAGGGCGAAATACTTGGTGGAGATGAGTTGTTGTCCTATACCTAAGGATATAGAAGTATAGGTGTTATGTCCGTTTCGAAGCCATGTATCCGTGATTTGTCCGTTGGAAACTGTAATTTCCTGACGGGTACGGGCTGTTCCGGCAGAAAAGTCGCAGAGCAGATGTGTATTGGCATAAGCTAAATCGAATCCGACATTGATTTGCCAAGCGGGATCCCAATAGTCGGCAATGCTTCCGACCGGGAAGGAGGCGCCGGTTCCTAAATAGAACCCGTATCCGAATCGCCGCGGAGAGTTCGAGGAATGGACGGAGCCGGGTTTTCGATCAGTTCTTTGGTTACGTAGAACTCCCATTCTTGCAGCTTTATCTCGTTCTGTCCGTTTTCGGTTTCTTGTTCTGCTTTTTTGCTTTGTTCTGTGTATAGGTCCATGTATTGCCGGGTGCGATTGTCGGCGGCAATACCCACCACTCCGAGATTTAATTCGGTTTGTAGTCTTCGCCGATACATTTCAAGCAAATCGTATTTCAGCTGGAACAACCGCAGTAAGTTCTCGTTTTTTGTATTTGCCGGTCGGCGAAAGAATGACGTTTGTCGAAACAGGCTTGCGCTTCGGGACGAATCGTGCGGGTGTTTCCATCTCGTTTTTCTGTTTTTTCGATTCTTAGGAAAGCGTTAAAAGCCGAGGGTACTCCTTTGAGACTGAGAGTATCTTGGAAATCGTCCCATGTCAATTTCCCTTCGTCCCAGTACTTATAGTTGATAATATCTTCTGCCCGGGTATATTCGACGAATGAGAAACATATCAGAAAGAAAGTCAAAAGCCGTTTCATAAGTATAGAATTAGAGGGATTCAAGAATACGTTTCAGTACGACTTGTGCCGAGATTTCCCGATTGGCGGCTTCGGGGATTACCAATGATTGCGGACTTTCGATAACATCGTCCGAAACAATCATGTTGCGACGTACCGGAAGACAGTGCATGAAAAAAGCGTTATTGGTCAAAGCCATTTTTTCGCTATCTACCGTCCATGCCCGGTCTGTGCTGATGACTTGTCCGTAATGTGGGTCGGCATAGGCTGCCCAGTTCTTAGCGTAGATGAAGTCTGCCCCCTCGAAAGCTCTTCGCTGGTCATATTCCACATGGGCATTGCCTACGAACTGAGGGGCTAATTCATACCCCTCTGGGTGGGTAATGACAAATTCGTAATCGGTTTGGTTAATCCATTCGGCAAAAGAATTAGGTACGGCCTGAGGTAGAGCCTTCGGGTGAGGGGCCCATGTGAGGACTACTTTGGGGCGTTCGGTTTTTTATGTTCTTCGATGGTGATGAGGTCGGCGAAACTTTGCAATGGATGCCGTGTAGCTGCTTCCATGCTGAATACCGGTCGGCCTGAATATCGAATGAACTGATTGAGAATTTTTTCTTCATAGTCGTCGCTTTTGCTTTCGAACCGGGCGAAAGAACGCACGCCTATCACGTCGCAGTAACACCCCATGACCGGTATAGCTTCGAGTAAATGCTCCGGTTTATCCCCGTCCATGACTACACCTCGTTCGGTCTCTAATTTCCAAGCTCCTTGATTGACGTCTAAAACTATGACATTCATGCCCAAATTCATAGCTGCCTTTTGTGTACTTAGGCGAGTACGGAGGCTGGAATTGAAGAAAATCATCATCAAGGTTTTATCCTGCCCCAAAGTGTTTGTAGGCAAACCGATTGGATTTTACTTCGAGAGCTTCTTTAACAGCAGCTTTTAAATCTCCGAGGTCGTGTACGTACGTGAAATGTCTCATAATGTTTTATTGACGGGTTTGTCCGTTACCGGAAATAATATATTTATAAGTCGTTAGCTCGGGTAGAGCCATAGGACCTCTTGCATGCAGTTTCTGTGTGCTGATACCTATTTCTGCCCCGAATCCGAATTGTCCTCCATCGGTGAATGCGGTAGACACGTTGGTGTATACGCATGCGGCATCGACTTCGTGAGCGAAGCGTTGTTGTGAATTCGTTTTTCGGTGATTATACTTTCGCTGTGTTTCGAGGAATAGTGAGCTATGTGAGCCAAAGCCTCTTCAAAGGAGTCGACGGTTTTGATGGCCATCTTATAATCCAGAAATTCCGTCCCGAAACTATCGTCGGTCGCTGGCTGCAAGAGGGATTCCGGATATTTCCCCGCGAGTGCACCATAGGCTTTCGGGTCGGCATATATGAGTACGTTTTTTTCGGACAACGGCTTACAGAGGCTTGCAAGGTCGGATAATCTCTCCCTGTGAATAATCAGACAGTCGAGCGCATTGCATACGCTCACCCGACGGGTTTTGGCATTGAACACGATATTGCGGCCTTTTTCTAAATCTCCGTCACTGTCGAAATAGGTGTGGCATATCCGGCTCCGGTTTCGATAACCGGTACAAGCGCATGTTCGCGTACATAATTTATCAATCGACTGCTGCCTCTTGGAATGATAAGGTCGACTTGTCCCACGGCGGTTAATAACTTGTCGGTAAAGCTGTGGTCGTTAGGTAGTAAAGTTGCTGTGTTAGAGTCTATTCCGTAACTTATTAACACCTTGTTGATAATGTTGATAATGGCGTTGTTGGAATGTTGGGCATCACTACCTCCCTTCAAAATACAGACATTCCCCGATTTCAAGCAAAGAGAAAAAACGTCGAAGGTTACATTGGGACGGGCTTCGTAGATAATGCCGATGACTCGAACGGTACAGATACTTTTTTCGATGCGCATGCCGTTGGGCCTGTCGAATGAAGCCAATATTCTGCCCAATGGAGAGAAGCCCTGCTACCTTTCTCATATCGGAGGTTATTCCTAAAATTCGCTCCCGCGAGAGCATTAACCGGTCGTATTTGGGGTCTATCTTCGGCATAAGAGCCAAGTCCCGACAGTTTTCCTGCAAGATGTAATCGACTTCTTTCTCGGCTTCGTCGGCAACGGCAAGAAGTATTTTATCGATAGTCTCGGTATCGACGAGATTCAATTTGCGGGCAGCGACTCGTGCGTTTTCGAAAATATGTGATACATCGGCGGTCATAGCTCATAATGTGTGTAAAGCAAAAGTAATCTTTTTTTCGAGTATAGTTGTATCGGAATCGTTAAAGTTAGTCGAGATAGAGATAATCGTAGTGGACGAAAGGTTTCGCACCCTGATGTCCGATAAATTCTCGGGCTGTTTCGCTGTCGAACGCAATGCGGCCTACTCCTATGGAATTTCCATCGGGATCGATGATGCGGACAATGTCGTCCTTTTCGAAGTCTCCTTCGATACGGGTGACTCCGACCGGCAATATACTGACGGCTTGTTGCGAGTGTATCGCTTTCACGGCTCCGGCATTGATATGTAATTCTCCTTTGGCGAATCCCTCGGAGTGGGCGATCCAACGTTTAATGCTCGATATGGGGTTGGCAGAGGGAATGAATCGCGTGCAAATCGCCGAGCTGTTTTCCCGTAAAAGATCGGGCAAGATATTTTCTTTCTTGCCGTTGGCGATGATGACTTCTATACCTTCGTCCGCTACCTTACGGGCGATGTTGCATTTGGTAAGCATACCGCCCCGCCCGAAAGAGGATTTCCCCGACTGTATGTATTGCGACAGTTCTTGACCGGGGTGAATTTCCGGTATGACTTTACTGTCCGCTTGTCCCGGAGCCCCGTTGTAAATACCGTCGATATTGCTGAGAATGACGAGGGTTTCGGAGTCCATCATGGCAGAGATGAGTCCCGACAGTTCGTCGTTGTCGGTGAACATCAACTCGGTAACCGAGATCGTGTCGTTCTCGTTGACGATAGGGATAACCTTATTTTCAAGCATAACCTCCATACATTGTTTTTGTGTGAGGTACTGTCGCCGGGTCGAAAAATTTTCTTTGGTCGTGAGCACTTGTCCGCAAGCTATATTGTGTTCCCTGAATAGCTCGTAATAACGATTGATGAGTTTGGCTTGCCCCACAGCCGAGAATAATTGTCTGGCAGAAACTGCGTCGAGCTTGCGGTGTATTTTCAATTCGCTGCGGCCCGATGCCACAGCTCCCGACGATATGACAATAATTTCGACTCCGGCTTTGTGCAGCTCGGCGATTTGGTCGGTGAGAGCCGACATGCGGGTGATGTCTAGCGTACCGTCTGGACGAGCAAGAACGTTACTCCCTATTTTTACGGTAATACGTTTACGTTTGTAACTCATGGCTGCATGGCGAATTGTTGAATCGTTTCGATGTAGTTGTTCCATTCGGGGTCGCTTTCCGCTCCAATTTTTATCGGCAGCGGCGGGTATTCGCTGAAAGTCTCGTTCAAGACGATGGAGAATTTTTCGGCTGAGATTCCGTAATATTCATAGCGGGCGGTTTTTTTCCTCCTATATGAATGGCGGTTAGTATTGCGATTTCTTTCTCTTCCAATATATCGCGCAGTTTCTCGTTGAGGCTATCGAGCGCTTGCGTCTCTTTTTCGGTGGGCATGCCTTTTTCACCGCCCTGATATTCCCATACGAGAGCGATACGTGTGGCGAATTTTCCCGATTGCCTGATGGCATCGAGAAATAGTCTCCCTCGTATGATTAAAGACTTGTTTTCAAATTCTGTTTCGGCGACGAACCAATCGTTACTGATTTGCATGGGACGATCGTTTTACGTTATTAGACTTTGTCTTTGTCTCGTATTTCTACTCGGCGTATTTTCCCGCTGATGGTTTTGGGCAACTCTTCGACGAACTCGATAACCCGAGGATATTTATAGGGAGCCGTGACTTTTTTCACATGGTCTTGTATCTCTTTGACAAGAGCTTCTCCCGCTTTGTCTTTTGTATGCGGCCGATAGTACGATAGTAGCTTTGACAACTTGTCCTCTGATTTCATCGGGGACTCCGGTCACGGCACACTCCACTACGGCGGGGTGGGTCATTAGAGCGCTTTCCACTTCGAATGGACCGATACGGTAGCCCGACGATTTGATGACATCGTCGGCACGACCCACGAACCAGAAGTATCCGTCCTCGTCGCGCCAAGCTACATCGCCTGTATAGTAAATACCGTCATGGTAGGCTTCATACGTTTTTTTGAGGGTCACGGTAATATTCCTTGAACAGTCCCAAAGGTTTCCCGTGATCGGTGCGGATAACGATTTGTCCCTGTTCACCATCTTCGGCCGAGCGTCCGTCGGCTGTGAGCAGGTCTATGTCGTATTGCGGGTTGCGTATTCCCATCGATCCCGGTTTGGGTTCTACCCACGGGTAGGTGGCGATAGTGAGGGTCGTCTCGGTCTGTCCGAAACCTTCCATCAGTTTTATACCCGTGAGCCGTAGCCATTCTTCGTATACTTTGGGGTTAAGTGCTTCACCGGCTATGGTACAATATTTTAGAGAAGAAATATCGTATTTGGTGAGGTCTTCCCGAATGAGAAACCTGAATACGGTGGGAGGAGCGCAAAACGAAGTGATGTGAAAGTTGTGTATCATTTCGAGTACGTCGGCCGGTTTGAATTTTTCGAAGTCATAAACAAACACGTTCGCCCCGGCAATCCATTGGCCGTACAGTTTTCCCCATACGGCTTTTCCCCATCCCGTGTCGGCCACGGTCAGATGCAGGCTGTTTTCGTGCAGGTTATGCCAAAAGGAGCCGGTGATGATGTGCCCTAACGGGTAAAGTGAAATCATGGGCGACCATTTTGGGCTCGCCGGTGGTTCCCGATGTGAAATAGAGCAGTGAAATATCGTCATTCGTGTTGACCGATTCGGGACGGACGAAAGGAGCAGCCGATTCTATTCCTTTATGGAAGTCGTCCCACCCTTCTGGAATGATGGGCCCGATGGAGACACAACGTTGTAATGAAGGCGAGGACGGTCGGGCCCGGTTGATGTGCTCGACTACAATCCCGTCGCCGCAGGATACAATCATTTTTATGTCGGCGGCATTGCATCGGTACACTATGTCTTTCTCGGTCAGCAGGTGAGTGGCGGGAATACATACGGCTCCCAGTTTGTGAAGAGCGATAATAGAAAACCAAAATTCGTATCTTCGTTTCAAAATGAGCATGACCATATCGCCGTGCCCTATTCCTAATGATTGGAAGTAAGATGCAGTTTTTGTCGCTTTTCTCGTTTAATATCGGCAAATGTAAAATCTATTCTTTTCCCTTGATCGTTGGTCCAAAGCAGTGCTTTTTTTTCGGGAGCTATACGTGCCCATTCGTCTACGACATCGTATCCGAAATTAAAACAATCGGGAACTTTTACCTTAAAATTTTTCATGAAGTCTTCCTGTGAAGAGAAAGACGTTTTATCTAAAAAGCGTTCTAACATAATGACTATGTGGGAATATTCCCTCTTTTTACTTGATGTTTGTGAAATACCTATTGTTACGGAAAGATCATTTAAAATATGATCGCCAGAAATTTAACTTGTCGGTCTATCGCTTTCATACCGTGCGGACGGGTAGAGTCGAATATAATACTGTCGCCTTCGTTCAGCACTAATTCTTTTTCTCCGATACGTAGATGCATGCTCCCTTCGAGAACAAGGTTAAATTCTTGTCCGGGGTGGGTGTTGAGCGTGAATGGCGCTTCGGGAGCCGATGGCTCGACCGTGACCATGAAAGGATCGGCTTTGCGATTGGCGAATCCGGCGGCCAACGATTGATATTTATAGGCTTTTGTACGCTCTACGGCGACACCTTTGTCTTTTCGGGTAAGGAAATAAGAGTTCATTCGGGGTTCGTATCCGAACATCAATGCCGGTAATTCTACGCCGTAGTGCTTGGCTATCTGGTGCAGGAAACTGACCGGAATGTCTTTTTCGCCCGACTCGTAACCTAAATAGGTTTCCAAATCGATGTTGCAGGTCGATGCAATATCTTCGGGTCGAAGGTCTAGGGCATCTCTAAGGCCAACGAGCCGTTCCGCTATTTGTCGTATCTCTTCGCTCATGATTGCAAATATTTAGAAAGAGGTTTTAATATCTCTTACAAAAAAATAGAAAAAAATGAGAGAGAAAAAAGAAATTTGTTATACAAATAGGGTGAGTAATTGAACTTTGTAACTTTTTATTAAGAGAGGAGGAAGACCAAAAAGGGTGCTATTTGCGCATTTTTGAATGTTATGTGCATTCTCTATTCTTCGGGAATTTCTTGTGGTATGTATTGATAAGCTCCGATATCTACACTCGTGGAACGAAGGTTCCCATACATATCTTTATCCAATGGGAAGATCGCGAAATCGGGGTTTCCTTTCCCGATAGCATCGGATTTATCCGACCCGATTCGATAATCGTAGTAGTAATGTTCTTCGCCGGTGGCTTTGAAAAACGGTTGTCCGTTCCATACGGTATTGATGAAATTGTCATCGTCTTCTCCGTTGGAACGGAGGAGGCAGGAACGGAAATATACATGGCTGCCGGTGAGGTCGATCGAGGGAATTTCCGATGTATTACCGTATAGTATGCTGTTGTTGAACCGGGCTCGCAGAAGGGCGGGACCTCCCGAAATCGTATCGGCCGGGGCACAATAGCTCATGTTCACGATGGGCGAGGTGATAATGTCGTAGAAATAGTAGTTGACGATCGTGCAGTGGGTGAAATCGGCTATTCCTCCTGTCAGCGAGTATAGCTCCTCCGGCATCGGAAAGCTCGCTGTTCCAACAATTTAGTCGGCTGTATACCGATGTGATGAGATTACCCGACGAGTTGCGTATGCGGGAATTCGCTATTTCGAGACGAGGCTCTTCCGAAGCGCACGAATCAATACGATACCCGAAGTCATTCCTCGTACATAAGCGTACGATATTTTATTTCCGAAACTTTCGGGATAAAAACGGATACCGCCCCATTGCCCGCCGAGATTGTCGTAAGGCAAGTCTGCAAAGAGCCGGTCGAGTCGATCGCCTCGTATTTGAACGGGGGCTTCCATCGACCCCTCGACTTGTAATTTCCCTTGTACCAACAGCGAAGCTCTATGGTGGAAATGCAGTCTTGCACCGGGTTCTATTTGTAATGTCGTTCCCGGAGCCACGACTAAACTGTCGTAGATGAGGTATGGCCGTTCATCGGTCAGATGGGTATCGGTCGTGAAGGTTTCCCCTCTTTTGATGATAACGTCCTGTCCGTAGGCAGTCAGCTTTACGTCTTGTTGGACGCCGTTGGTTACAAAGACGATCGAATCGACGATGAAAATGGGATTGTCCTGATTGGTAGGATCGATATTGGCTTCTACAAATACATATAGGCTGTCTTTCCCTCGGATTTCGACATTGGTGAAATTATCGCCCGACATACCGTCCACATTGATATGAAAGCCCGAATGTTCGGCATCGGCAAGTTTGATGGAAGAGATGTTCAACGATTTCTTGTTCCGGTTGTAAATGCGGAATGAACGAGTTGATGTACCTATCGTGGTGAATACGGTATCGAAAGCAACCGTATCGGTGGAGAATGCGAGTACATGCGACGGATTTGTGGTGAAATCGTCATCGATGCAGCTCGTCAGGCATGTACCTGTCAAGATACTCAGTAAAATTAAAGCAAAAGTTGTCGCTTTCATTGTATTATAAAAACGATATCGGTGCATCTTTATTGCGGAAGGCTGACGATTTTCTTTCGGGAGAGTGGCGTTTTGATTTTGTAATTGCAATATAGAATGTAACTCGATAAAAAGAACAAGTATGTTTGTACTACTTGCTCCTTTCACTATCTTTGTAAGTACGAAGATAAGCTGCGGTTCGGGATAGGCAAGTCGGAAATGTGATTTCTTTTTGCCTCTGCTCTCACCTTTTGCTATATTTGTAATCGGATAAATAACGAATAAATCGATGGCTATGTTAATGACTACGACTCCTTCGGTAGAAGGGAAACAGATTGTAAGATATTTGGGAGTTGTGACAGGTGAGACTATTATCGGGGCGAATGTGTTCCGTGATTTTCTTGCAGGGGTAAGAGATTTTTTTCGGAGGCCGTTCCGCTTCTTACGAAGCGGTTTTGAGAGAGGCCAAAGATACGGCTCTTGAAGAAATGGCTCGACAGGCCGAAGCATTGGGCGCAAATGCCGTGGTGGGTATCGATTTGGACTATGAGACTGTCGGCGGATCGGGTAGTATGTTGATGGTTACGTGTAGCGGGACAGCTGTCAGGGTCGAATGACGTGACCAATTATTCCTAATCGGGTATGAAATATTATCTTATCGCCGGGGAGGCTTCGGGCGATTTACATGCCTCAATTTGATGAGAGCTTTGCAACAGGAAGATGCGAACGCTGAATTTCGTTTTTTTGGCGGTGACTTGATGGCTTCTTGTGGCGGTACGCTGGTAAAGCATTATCGGGATATGGCTTATATGGGATTTATTCCGGTGTTGATGAATCTCGATAAAGTTTTGGCGAACATGCGTTTGTGTAAACAGGATATTGCCGTATTTCGTCCCGATGTGGTTATATTGATAGATTATCCGGGTTTCAATCTGAAAATAGCCAAATATGTGAAACGTCGTTTGGGTATTCCGGTTTATTATTATATTTCTCCTAAGATTTGGGCTTGGAAGGAATGGAGGGTAAAGAGTATCCGTCGGTATGTAGACCGACTTTATTCCATTCTTCCGTTCGAGGTTTCGTTTTATGCCAAGCATGATTATACGGTGGAGTATGTAGGAAATCCTACGGTCGATGAATTGGCTGTGCGGCCTTATGCCGATGAGAGTTTCGAGGATTTTACGGCGGAGTGCGGCTTGGGGAAAAAGCCCATAATAGCTCTGCTGGCGGGTAGCCGGGTAGCCGAGATTGATCATAATCTGCCTTTAATGATAGAGGCCGCAAAAACGTTCCACGACTATCAGTTGGTTATCGCAGGGGCTCCCGGTATTTCTCCCGACCAATATGCTCCTTATTTGCAGGACCGTTCGGTAAAAGTTGTTTGGGGCAAAACTTATCGTTTGCTTCAACAGAGTCGGGTGGCATTGGTCACATCGGGAACCGCTACGCTCGAAACCGCTTTGTTGCGAGTGCCTCAGGTGGTATGCTATCGACTGGGAGGAGGCAAGTTGTTTTATAAAACATTCGAGAAAATCTTGAAAGTACCGTATGTTTCGTTGGTTAATTTGATAGCCGATAGTCCTGTCGTATGCGAGTTATTGGGCTATCGGGCGACTCCTGAGAATCTTCGTCGAGAGTTAACTTCGTTGTTCGAAGAGACTACCCGAAAGAAAATGTTGGCGGGATATGATCTTGTTGCCGAGCGATTGGGTGCTCCCGGCGCTCCAAAGAATGCCGCCCGGTCTATGGTTGCCGTTTTACGAACAAGGTGACATGTTATTACAGTGTGTAGAGGAGGAGTTTGAGACCCTTTTCCGTGCTATTTTTTCGGGTATGGTTGATAGTGCTCAACCTTCGGAATCCATTCAACCCTTTTGAGTCGGTGTTTTAAGGTATGCAATGAAGGCGGCGAAAGAGGTAAATCGCACTTCGTTCGTTGCGGTGTGTAACGACAGCGAGTCGTTTCTTTCGACGGTGAGGCGGGAAGCGATGCATCGGCTTCGCAAGGTGATATGCGGCAACCGTAATTGTTACGATTCAGAGCATTGACTGTCCAATGGAGAAGCGTTTCGTCCGTCGCATCTACGACAATTTCTTTTTCCCATTGAACCGAAGGGTAGTAACTGCCATGCGCCCGGTCGAAACAAATTTCCTTACGGTCGAACAAGGTATCGAGTTCTCCGTTCAAAATGAGGTCCTCGGTTATTCCGCTACGCATTCCGTGCCCCTTCCGTAAAAGCCATAGGCAATCGGCGAGCACCAGCGCTTGTTCTATGTCGTGAGTCGACAGTAGTATCGCTTTGTTTTGGGCCGTGGCGATGTGGTGTAACAGAGTCATGATTTCTATGCGGCTCACCACGTCGAGGAAAGCGGTTGGTTCGTCTAGTATAACCAGAGGGCACTCTTGCGCTAATACTTTTGCGATCATAGCTTTCTGCTTTTCTCCATCGGAGAGTTGCGCCATATAGGAGTGCGCTTTGTGTGAGATGCCCACGGCTTCGATAGCTTCGTCCACTACTTGCCGATCCTGTCGGTCGAGTTTCCCGAAAAATCCCGTATGCGGTTGCCGCCCGAGGGGCGACCAGCTCATATACGGTCAATCCTCCGGTTTGTGTCTTGTCGGTCAGTACAACCCCGATTTGGCGGGAAATTTCCCGCTCTGACATGACAGACAACTCGTTTCCGTTCAACAGGATTTTTCCCGATAACGAAGGTTGGGACGCTGATAAGGTGCGTAGCAGAGTCGATTTGCCCGAACCGTTTGCGCCTAACAGGCAGGTGAGCTCGCCCTTGCGTAGGGAAAACGACAGATCGCCGTGAACTTGCTTGACGTGCCCGTGCCCCGTTTTATATCCGATACAGAGCTGCTGTGCCGATAATATGTTTGCCTGTTCCTCCATCAGTTGAAATATTGGATTTTTCGTTGGTTGATGATGACATAAATAATCACCGGCGCACCTAAGACCGGAGTGATGGCATTGATGGGCAGGATGCCCGATTCTCCCGGCAGGATACAGATGAGATTGCACAGCAATGCGGTTACGGCTCCGCACAGCAAGGTCATCGGCAACAGGGTATTGTGGTTCGATGTCCCCAATAACAGCCGGGCGATATGAGGAACGGCGAGACCGATAAACGAAATGGGGCCGCAGAATGCCGTGGTCGATGCCGTGAGCAGACCGGTGACGATGAGCAGCAGATTGCGGGTGAGTTTAATGTTTACTCCCAGATTGGCAGCATAACGGTCACCGAGCAGCAAGGCATTGAGTGGTTTTATCAGAAGTATAGCGATGATGAGGCCCACAGATACGAAAAGTGCGAAATAGGGCAGTTGCTCGCCGGTGACTCCGCTGAAATTTCCCATGCCCCAAATCGTATAGGAGTGTACCCCTTCGGCCGTTGCGAAATAGTTGAGTAGAGAGATAACCGACGAAGTAATATAGCCTACCATTATGCCGACGATGAGGAGCATGATGTTGTTCTTGACAATGGTCGAGAAAAAGAGTATCGTACCTAATACAGTGACTGAACCGAGAAAAGCTCCGGCGATGACAGCAGTGAATCCGGTGAGGGTGGTTGCCTCGGACACGCCGAGTGTCCCTCCCCAAAATAACATGACCAAAGCCACTCCTAAACTGGCTCCCGTATCGATTCCTAATATCGAAGGTCCGGCGAGCGGGTTGTTGAATGCCGTTTGAAGAAGCAGCCCGGCAACTGCCAATGCGGCTCCCGACAGGAGTGCCGCCGCCATTTGCGGTAATCGGGATTCCAGCACGATGAATTTCCAGACCTCCTTTTCAGGTTCTTTCCCGCACAGGATATCCCATACGGCCGAAGCCGGTATTTGTACCGACCCGAACCATAAATTGGCGGCACATAATGCCAAAAGTAACAGGACGAGAACGACTATTAGCCGTTGTTCATGTTGCTTGTTCGGTTTGTCGTTCATTCGGATAACGGTTGATAGTAGCGGAATCGATAGTCGGGGAACAGGCCGGGGGTGGAACAATGCAGCGAGTTCCTGTAACAACAGGTCGGGACGAAACGGAGTCTCTTCGTAGTAGTTGCATCGGGACGAGTCACAACCGTATATCTTTTTTCTCCCGGAAGGCTTTGAACCTTGCATAGGGTGCATATTCCTTTGCAGAGTCCGATAGGAAAGCTCCGACACGTGGAACGATTTAATAAGCCAAATGTCGGCTTTTCCTGCTCGGTTGAATACCGTTTCGAAAGAGAGCGGAATAGACCCTGTTTCTGTATTGTCGCTCCACGGGTAAGCGGCTCCGGCATCCTTGAAAAAGCGGGCCATATAGCTTTTTCCGCCGGGCATATACCATGCCGAACCGCTTTTTAATTCGCTGATGACAACGGGAGCAGAAGAAAGTACACCTATTTTATCTCTCAATTCGGTATAGTTTTTTTCGACTTCCGTAAAAATGGAATCGGCTTCGACCTCTTTACCGTATAACAGACCGAAGAATTTTATCCATTCTGCCCGGCCCAGAGGTGAAGTTTCCAAATAATCGGCGCATTCTATAATGGGTATTCCTATTTTCCCGATACGTCCGTATCAGGCGTTTTCAAAAGGAGATAATAAAATGGCATCCGGATTCAACGACATTACTCGTTCGATGTCGGGCGACATGGAATTTCCGGCATCGGTCAGTTTTCCGTTTTCCGCACGAGAGAGCAAAGCGGGCGTTTTGATATAGGAGAGGTCGCAGACTCCTCCTATTTGCGATAATGCGTCTAATTGCTCCAACAGGCTGCAATGTACCGAGGCATAGACTAATGTATTGGACAACGGAGTCCTTACGACGGTTCCTTGCGGTAGATTCGATGGAACGTTTTGTGTCTTGGGAACGAGGATATATCGGTGCAGCAACCGGGAGCTGTCCCACGGGTTGCTTATTTTTACATCGGTGTAGTCGTCATGACAGGTAATAGAGAGTAGCTCGGCGTACTCGATGATAGAATCGTTTTCGATTTGTTCGTCGCTTTCTTGGGATTTCGGGTTACATTGTACCGAAAGGAGTACGAGCGCCGAAAGAACGAATGTATAAAATATCTTATTCATAACAGTCGGTCGTTTAACGGGGTTGATAACCTATATATTTCCCTGTGAGGTTGTTGCTCATGAGGTATTGTGCGGTTTGAAGCATGGAGAAGGCATATTCCCGCAGCTCTTGGCAGACGGCAGGATTATCGATGTTGCCCCCCCTTTTCGATAGCTCTTTCTTGCGAGAGCAAACCACTCTTGGTTTTCTTTGGGTTATAGATATAGAACAGCGAATCGTTTACGCATCCGATGGCATCGTCGGAGGTAAAGAATGCCGCTTTACGTTTTTCTTGTAGGAGGTTTACCCGAATCCGTTGTCGGTATAGTCTATATTCAGCAAACCCAATACGGTGGGAGCTATATCCACTTGTCCGCCGAGGTCTTCTATCTGTAGGGGTTCGATAAATGAAGGCGAATAAATGAAAAGAGGCACATGGTTGAAACTGAGCGGCATATCGCTGCGGGGAGTCCCCACGATTTTTCCGTGGTCACCGACGAATACAAATATCGTGTTGTCGAACCATTCCTGTTGTTTCGCTTCATCGATAAATTCCTTTAAAAGCATGATCGGCAAATTCGACGATTCGATGTTCGTCGGTACTGCTGTGGGTCTTGAAATCTTTGGGAATAACATACGGCGGGTGGTTGCTGATGCTTAACAATACAGCGAAAAGGGCTGCCCCTCGTCGGCAGTCTCTGTGAGAATGGGCAGGGCGTATTGGTATAGGAAATCGTCTTGGACACCGAAACTGTTGACTACTTTGTCTTTCGGATAGTCCTCTTGTGCAAAGATGCGGTCGAAACCATTGGTTCGCAGATAGCCGTTCATGTTATCATACTGCGACTCATGAGTCATGAAAAAAAGCGTACGGTATCCGTTATCTTGTAAAATGGTGGGTAGTCCGGCGAAGAAAGGAATAACGGCTCCTTTCATGGAATTCCGTTTCATCAGAGCCGGATAGGAATACAAGACGGAGTGTATGGCATGGTTGGTATGAGTTCCCGCCGAGAAAAATCGATTGAAGCAAAGCGACCGGACGGCTATCGAATCGAGAAACGGGGTGAGGTGCTCGGGATTACCGAAATGCCCCAGCAATTCGGCCGACATCGATTCCATGAAAACAAGGACTACGTTTTTACGGCTGGGTTGCCCCGGATTGTCTATTTTTCGAGCAATGGGCGATATGTCGGGAAGCGAGTCCGTGATATTCAGCTCTCTGCGAACCGTAGAGATCGCCTCTTTCTCGTCCATCAAATCGATTTCCCGATTTTCCGATTTGGAAGCCTCTAACGAACTACGCAATAAATTGAACGAGGGGCTTATGCCCAATTGGTTCAAAAATGTATTGTTGCAATAATAGGCCGCACTTACTTTGATAGGGTTGTATCCCATGCGTCCGCGTATACCGAATAAACATACTCCTATTAGAAGAGTCGAGCAAAGGAGTGTAAGCAGCTCGGGTTTCCAATGAAATTTTTCGGCAGATACTCTTTGTATATCGCGACAAGTCCGATGTAATAATATTCGGGAGAGAAAGACGAAAAGGAAAGAGAGACACAGAAACAAGACGAATGCGACGATATAGGAGAATTCACCGAACATAAGTCCCAATGTCGTTCCGGTGTAGCCGAACCAGTTGAAAATGGAAGCGTTGATGTGTTTGAAGAAGTAAGCGAAATAAGGTATATCGGCAGCCGATATGGCGAATGCCACGACATAAAAGACCGAGAAAAGATATGGATTCCCCGGTACAGGTTTTTACCGAAATATCCTATCAGGGAACAGATCGAGACGATAACGAGCGGCAGAATCGATATATAACAGGCTACGACATTGTCGAGCCACAATCCCCGGACGAATGCTTCGAGGCGGGTGAATACCGAAATTTCTTCGCCCATAAGATATTCGTACCCTTGTAGGAAGAGGATCAGACGGAATGCCGTAAAGAGAATAAGTCCCAACACATGTATCGAAATCAGATAGCGCAGGGCATATAAATATCGTTTCATCGGTCGATTATTGTTAAACGCCTCAAAGATACGGAAAGGTAAGTGCAGAGACAAACGAAAATCTTGTTTCCGATTTGGCTATGCCGAACCGCATCGTATCTTCGTTGTGACAAAGATAATAATTTTTCACGAAAGGCCGGTCGATTGTACGGTTGTCGTTCGATTTATCTCGCCGTAATGTGGAAACAGCCTTGTCGTATTTCGTATTTGATGTAGCATTTGTGTTCTTTGCGTAAATCGTACAGAACCTCGCCGAGTAAAATTCGTAGTCGGTCGGAGGGTACGAAATAGGTCGAGTCGGTTACGTTGTATCGATTGTAGGCTATGTCGAAAGTCGTGCCGTAACGGTGTGCCGAGTTTTCGCTGGCGTTTGTATTTCGTCGGCGTAACGACTTTATCGATTCATCGGAACGCAATGCGCTGGTGAGAATAATTTGTCTTCCTCCCGAACCTCGGTTCGTTAACGAGTCTTGGAAGTTTTTGCCTATCTTCATGAGCAACCATTTGGTTTTGGGAGTCAGATATGGGATCGAATGAGTCAGTTTATCGACGGTGTAGTATTCACAACTGTCTATTTTAGCAAGTTTCCAGAATCCCAAATTCCGGGCATCATCGAGCGATTCCAATGGTTCTATCCCGTTCTTTTTGGCAACAGCAAGATGTTTGTCGTTCAAGTCGTTGAATAGTTTGCGGAAACTGGAATATCGTACAGGACTCTTTTTCCAGCCGGTTGTGCGCGGTTGGGGTTGTTGTTTTACTTCGAATGTATCGATAAGAGAACTTTCCGGGTAATCAGATTCGACCTGTTTGCCTTTGCAACCAGATAAAAAAGACAGGAATATAACGATCGTAAAAAAGAGAAATGAGAACCGTCGCATGATGTAAGGTTTTTCCGGAGAAATCATTTAGCCGGATAGCCGACAGTCTGGGTCAATACTACTTTTTGTTTTTCGTTCAGCTTTAATATTTTTGCCAATTCATCGCCGTTGAACGAGCCGCGAACGACTGTACCCAAACCGACTGAGGCACAATAGAGATAAATGTTCTGGGAGATGAATCCGCAATCGACGAACATCATGTCGTTACCCGGCGCTTTTTCCAAATTGGCAGTAAAAATAATGTTGAGAGGCGCAGTGTGTACGAACGGTTGCATGCCTGCGTTTTCCCGGAAATCTCCTTTGGCGATTTCCGCCAGTTTATTCTGTTTGGCATCATAGAGATAGACCCCTTGTGCCATGACGATATATAGTGAAATTTCTTGACGATTCATGGCCGAAGGCGCCGTACGCTTGTCTTCTCGGTTGTATCCCCATGCCGCCCACAATAGGTTGGAAAGGGTTTGTGAGTCTATATTCTTTTGTGTATCGAAGTCGCGTGTCGAGGCGCGTTTGGAGAGAACCTGCAAGAGAGGTTCTCCGCCCTGTTTTTGCGGGGAGGGGAGTTTTATGTCTTGTGCAATCGAGAGTAAGCTGCTTGTTACGAATAGAGATAATAGTAAACCTTTGATTTTCATAATACTCTGTTTTGTGTTTCGAACAAAGATAAAAAATTATTCGGTAGAGTGTGGAAATAAAAATGTGAAATTTATCAAAGTCAAAGAAAATAAAAGAGTTACATACCGAGGTAATTAGATGGAAAGTTGTACTTTTACGCCGATTTTGCTGCAATAATGTGGAGTGTTTATGAAGAAGAAACTATGTATAATTCTGGGTTTTATTCTTGTGGCCTTGTTTTCCAACGAGAAAATACAAGCGCAGGAATCAAAACCGGGAATCTTGCCCGATACTTTACAAGTGAGTTTATTGACTTGCGGACCCGGAACGGAGGTGTATGAATTGTTCGGTCATACGGCGCTGCGGGTGAAACAGCAGAGACCCGGAGGTTTCGATTATGTTTTCAATTATGGCATGTTTAATTTCGATGTTCCGGCTTTATCTGGCGGTTTACGAAAAAGGTGAAACCGATTATTGTTTAGGAATAAACGATTTTCCCGATTTCTTATTAAATTATCAGTTTCGGGAATCGAAGGTCGATGAACAGGTGTTGAACTTGACACCCATACAAAGCAGAGCCTTATTCGAGGCTCTGTTGGTTAATGCCATGCCTCAGAACCGGGTTTACCGGTATAATTTCCTGTTCGATAATTGTGCTACCACAAAGAGCCGGGGAGTCTTTGCCTACTTTTTCGTGAGGAGATAGACCGATATGCGGGTATTTGCCCGTGGTTGATTTTTCGGTATCGACTTGGCATTGGGAAGCGGTTTGGATAGGCCGATGACTTATCGGGAACAAATGTTCGGTCCCGAAATATTAGAGAAAAGCTTTTTTCCGAGGCGGTCGTTCAAATGAGTCCCGACTCGGCGGCTGTCCGTTCGTTGGTGAGCCGAACGGAGGTGCTGTACGATCCTGAGGTTCCGGCGTGTCCTCCCGAAACACCATTTTATTTGACGCCACTTTTCGTCGCATGGTTGTTTTTCTTCTTTGTCGCGGCTGTGTCGGTATATGATATTTCCCGAAAAAGGTATTCCCGGGTATTCGATACAGTCTTGTTTTCGATTTACGGATTGGGCGGCTTAGTCGTGTTTTTCCTTATGTTCGTTTCTGTTCACCCGGCGACTTATCCCAACTATTCAGCGTTTTGGTTGCATCCCTTTTGGCTGTTGATGGCTCTTTTTATTTGGTTTAAATCTCTTAAAAGTATCGTTAGATACTATCATTTTGCTAACTTTGCAGGGTTGTTGTTATTTGTGGCCCTTTGGCACTGGATTCCACAACAGTTTAATGCCGCATTTTTTTTCCGTTGGTGTTGGTATTGGTAATTCGTTCGTTTACCTATTTGGCGGTATCCGTTCGTTTGAAAAAAACGGAGAAAAACAAAGATGAAAAATAAAGTATTAGCGACAATTCTCTTTTCTCTGCTGGTCGTGCCGTTGGTGCAGTCTGCTGACAACAGTCCTCGTTTGGTGGTGGGTATTACGGTCGATCAACTGCGTACCGATTATTTGGAAGCCTTGCAACACCTTTTCGGGGAAAAGGGGTTTTAAACGGTTGATGCGAGAGGGGAGTTGTCTGTGAAAATTTGGTTTTCGATTTCCCGAATATCGATAAGGCTTCGGCAACGGCTTTACTCTGTATACGGGAACAACTCCGTTTTTTCATGGCATTCCGTCGGAGCGTTTTTCAATACGGCATTTCTGCGGGAAGAGTTTATTCTGAACGACCCGTCAAGATAGGGAATTATACCGATGAAACTTTTTCACCTGAACGTATTCGTACTTCGACGCTCAGCGACGAGGTAAAAATCGTGAGCGGAGGATTGGGACGCGTGTATGCCGTAGCGCCCGATGCACAGCAGTCTATTATCAGTGCGGGACATGCGGCTAATTGCGCTTTCTGGATTAACGATAGGAATGGCAAGTGGGCGACGACCACTTATTATCGTGATGTTCCCGCTTATGTCGAACAATTCAATTATGTGCGTTCTTTATCGGCTCGTATCGATACGCTTTCTTGGACTCCGGTTTATACGCCCGACCGTTATACGGCCATACCGTATCTGACGAATGATTTTTCTTTTAAACGAACTTTTGCCCGAGACGGCCGTGATAAGTTCGTGCAGTTTAAGACGACGGCTTTGGTTAATCAGGAGATTACCGATGTTGCCGTGGAGTTCTTGGATAAAGGACTTTTGGGACGCCGTGGTGTCCTCGATATGCTGAATGTCGGTTATACGGCCGGCGTGTATCTGAACAAGACCATACAGGACTACGGCTTGGAGTTGCAGGATACTTATGTGCGACTGGATAGGGATATAGCGCGTCTGCTCGATGAAATAGACAAGAAAGTGGGTTTTGCCAACACGGTCGTTTTTGACCTCTACGGGATATTTCAAGGGGGGGAGGCGAAAAGAGTCGCCCATTTATAATATACCTTCGGGAGAATTTTATCCCCCGGCGTGCAGTCTCTTTGCTGAATGTTTATCTGATGGCTCTTTACGGTCAAGGAGATTGGGTGATAGGTTACCAGAATCGACAGATTTTCTTGAACCGGAAACTGATTAAGGAGCGTGATATCGATGCCGATGAAATGCGTAATCGGGCAGCTTCGTTTCTGATTCAGATGACGGGTGTACAAGACGTTTATACATCGCAACGTCTTGCTGAGTAATGGAACCGATCGTGTCGCCGCCATGCGAAACGGCTATTATCCCCAAACTGTCGGGTGATCTCGTGCTGGATTTGTGTCCCGGTTGGGAGGTCGTCTATGAGGATGCGAACGATACCCGCGAATATGTTCGTGTCAATGCTGTTCCTGCACCGTGTTTTATTTTGGCACACGATGTGAAGCCGGTGCGTATCACCTCTCCGGTGCGTGCGACGGCCATCGCTCCTACCGTTTCTCGCCTTTTGCGGATTCGTTCGCCGAATGGTTCGGCCGATGCTCCGCTTCCCGAAATACAATACTAATTCATTCCTTTTTGCGGAGTTAGCAAAATTTGCACTATTTTGCAGGGTATGTTATACCTTTGCCTTATGGGTAATTTTTAACGAATAAAACAAATACTTTATATGGGATTTAATGATTTATTAAAAAAGCTGTTCGGTAATAAGTCGCAGCGCGATTTAAAAGAAATAGAGCCTTACATTCAGAAAATAAAGGCTATTTCGCCCGAACTTGAAAAATTGTCGAACGATGAGTTGCGTCACCGTATCGATATGGTGAAACAACATATTCAGGATTCGGTGGCCGATGACCGTAAACGTATCGCCGAACTGAAAGAACATGTAGAAACGCTCGATTACGATAAACGCGAGTCTACATGGGAAGAAATCGATAAAATCGAGAAAGAGATATTGAAAAAAATAGAAGATGTTCTCGACGAATCGCTTCCCGAAGTTTTCGCCGTGATGAAAGAGACGGCGCGTCGATTCAGCCAAAATGAAACTGTCGAGGTTACGGCAAATGATTTTGACCGGAGCTTGGCGGTAGACCATGATTTTATACATATCGAAGGCGACAAAGCTATTTATGCCAATCACTGGATGGCCGGTGGTAACGAGGTTGTTTGGGACATGGTACACTACGATGTGCAGCTGATCGGCGGTGTCGTGTTGCATAAGGGTAAAATCGCCGAGATGGCTACCGGTGAGGGTAAGACTCTGGTCGCTACGCTCCCTGTATTCTTGAATGCTTTGTCGGGCAATGGCGTACATGTGGTAACCGTGAACGACTACCTTTCGAAACGTGACTCCGAGTGGATGGGGCCTCTTTATATGTTCCACGGTTTGTCGGTGGATTGTATCGACAAGCACGAGCCGAACTCCGAAGCCCGTCGTAATGCATATAACGCCGATATTACATTCGGTACGAACAATGAATTCGGTTTCGACTACTTGCGTGACAATATGGCCAGCTCTCCGCTCGACTTGGTACAGCGCATGCACAACTATGCGATTGTCGATGAGGTCGACTCTGTGTTGATTGATGATGCACGTACGCCGTTGATTATATCCGGTCCTACCCCCAAAGGCGATGACCAGATGTTCGAGCAGTTCCAGCCCAAAGTGGAAGAATTGGTGAAGATGCAGCGAAACTTGGTTACGAAGTTGTTGGCCGAAGCCAAGATTAAAATAGCTTCCGATGATAAAAAAATTCGTGAGGAAGGAGCCGTACTGTTGTATCGTTGTTTCAAAGGATTACCTAAGAACGGGGCGCTTATCAAATATTTGAGCGAACCGGGTATTAAACCTTTGTTGCTCGAAACCGAGGCTATCTATATGGCAGATAATAACCGCCGTATGCCTGAGATTACGGACGACCTCTATTTTGTAATCGACGAAAAGAATAACGGTATCGATATGACCGACAAAGGTCTCGACGTGATGACCGGGAAATCGGACGATCCTAATTTCTTCGTATTGCCGAATATCAGCGAGCTGCTTTCCGACCTTGAAAATCAAGGACTTTCTCCCGAAGAAAACAAGCCAAAAAAGACGGAATCTTGCAAGATTACGCGATCAAGGCCGAGCGGGTTCATACGGTGAATCAGCTGTTAAAGGCGTATACCCTTTTCGAATTGAACGACCAATATGTGGTAATCGACAATAAAGTGAAAATTGTCGATGAACAAACGGGGCGTATCATGGAAGGCCGCCGCTACTCCGATGGTTTGCACCAAGCTATCGAGGCGAAAGAAAGCACGTTAAGGTAGAGGCCGCTACGCAGACTTTTGCGACGATTACTTTGCAGAACTATTTCCGTATGTATCACAAGCTGGCCGGTATGACCGGTACTGCCGAGACCGAAGCCGGGGAGTTCTGGGATATTTATAAGCTCGATGTCGTGACGATTCCTACCAATAAGCCGGTAGCTCGTATCGATATGAACGACCGGGTATATAAAACCAAACGGGCGAAATACAACGCCGTCATCGAAGAAATCGTGAAAATGGTAGAAGCAGGTCGTCCTGTATTGGTAGGTACGACTTCGGTCGAAATATCGGAATTGTTGAGCCGTATGTTGACTTTGCGTAAGATTAAACACAATGTATTGAACGCCAAGTTGCACCAACGCGAGGCCGAGATCGTGGCACAAGCCGGACAAACAGGTACGGTCACGATCGCTACCAACATGGCCGGTCGTGGAACCGATATCAAGCTCTCGCCGGCCGTGCGTGAAGCCGGAGGTTTGGCGATTATCGGAACCGAGCGTCACGAATCCCGTCGTGTAGACCGTCGTCGTGGTCGTGCCGACCGTCGGTGTTGCGTGGTGCGTCTGCCGGTCGTCGGGTAGTGAAAATGCTCGACCGCCTGGGTCTTCGAGATGATGAACACAATTGGTTTCAAGTTCGAGAATGCCCAACGCCGGGTAGAGGGAGAATACGGTTATTGCGAATACGACGATGTGATGAATGCACAGCTACCAAGCGTCACCATGCTTTGATGGGAGAACGTATCGGCATCGATATTATGAATATGTTCTATGACACGAGTCTTTGGCCGCCTGACGGTACGAGCGATTACGAAGACTTGTCGATGGAGATGTTCATTTTTTGCCGTGGAAATGCCTTTCGATGAGGAGAAATTCCGCTCCATGAAAAGAGCGAAGTGATCGACAGCCTTTATGAGGCCGTTGTCGCTACCCGTGTTGCTTATCACGATCGACGAGGCTTGGAAAGAGCATCTTCGTGAGCTCGACCAATTGCGTCAATCTGTGCAAAATGCCAGCTACGAACAGAAAAGACCCGCTGTTGATTTATAAACTCGAATCGTTCAATCTCTTCAAAGAGATGGTCGAGACGATGAACCGGAAAAGCCATCGCTGTTCTCATGCGGGGACAGATTTATATTCAGGAACCGCAAGATGTGCGTGAAGCAGCTCCCGAACGAAGGGAAGATTACAGCAAGTATCGTACTCAAAAAGACGATTATCCCGGTCAGTCGGCACAGGCTGCCGCTGCGGCTGCTCCTCAACAGCCCCGGGTCACCGAGGCCGATTAAGGCTGCACCACGTGTGGGGCGTAACGATCCTTGTCCTTGCGGTAGCGGTAAGAAATATAAAAATTGTCACGGGAAAGGACTTTTAATATTCTTTTTGTGTTAGTAACAATGAAGGCGGTTCCTGCAAAGGAATCGCCTTTTTTATGAAATAGAGTCGGTGGTTTAGTGATTTAGTAAAAAATTCGTAAAGGGAAAACTTGAATTTTAGCGATGAGTCTCTTGTCGATAAACATATTCCGGACATTTCGGTGAAGGGTTGATTCTTGCTTAAATTTCTATACATCACCTGTGTTGCGGAGCCATATGAGAGAAACGGAGGAGCGGTAGCGACGAGGAGAGTGGTTAAAAAAGATAGTATATAGGATTTTTTGACTGTAAGGATTAATCTCCCTCACCCTACGGGCACTCCCTCCCTATATTTCTTTGGAAACACCCCGTAATGCCACGGGACACGGCAGGGAGGAGTTTTGCGACATTCTTTTATCATGTAATTTTTGCCGGTAAGATAAAGAAGTATTCAACCTCCTCCTCTGTTCGTGCTGCGTTAGCAATAGGGGAGAGACCGAAGGAACAGTAGTTCCTGAGGAGAGAGGTTGAAAAAGATTACCCAGAATTATTTTGATTGTGTTTTTTAACCCCTCCGTCACTTTGTGACACCTCCCTATATTTTGCTGAACAAAATACAGGGGAGGAGTTTAAATAACCCTCTATTCATTTTGTGTCACTTCCCTTATGTTTTGCCTTGCAAAACATAAGGGAGAAGGCTTACAGCCCTTCTATCGCATTATTTATCGAATCGTAGCATTACGGGGTGTGGCGTTAGTCATATTAGGGAGGTGTCACAAAGTGACGGAGGGGTTGAAAAAGATTATATGGGGTTAGAGGCATAAACGGACAATCTCCATTAATTATCGACAGAACTGTTTTAGTTTCTCCTTTACTTATAAATCGAGATGAAAGAAATGTTTTGTACAAGCTGGATTTGTAAAATGTTTTAGTTGAAAAAAGCGAAATCTCTTTTTTCTTCTCTTATATATTATAGTATGGAAAATTGTATAACAGAGAAGGTCTGTTGTCTCTCTTGCCAATGAAAAATATATCATAATAAAAATTTTTTAGAAAATTATTTGGTTTATAATATAAACCGATTTATATTTGTGCTGTAATTATAGCATGAAAAGAGAGTATATAGCTATATAGTTTATAAAATAAACCAATTTGTAAATCTAAAAATCGACTTATGGAAGAACAGAAAATGAATGAGAAAGAGAGTTTGGAACTCATCGCTCAGATGATTCGAGTTACAAAACAAAGCATCGGGAGAGGCAGTAGAAATAAATTTTTGATGTATGGCTATACGTCTGCTATTCTGTCGATCGTTATCTATGCTTTGGTTTACTTTACGGGAAACAGTGCGTGGAGTGCCGGTGGTTCTTGATGTTTTTGCCATTTCTTGTCAGTAGCGTACGGGGGAGAAAAGAAATAGGCCGAAAGTAGTGACTTATACCGACCGCATGATCAACGAAACATGGAGAGTCATAGGAGCATTGTTTGTACTTACTGTCTTGACGATGATCGTATTGGGGTTTGTTATCGGTCGTGTCAATTTCGGGTTGATGATGCCGTTGGCTTTGTTGTATTGTGGTATGGGTACGTCGATTACCGGTCTGGTTATCAAGGAATCCAGCCTTACTTATTTCCGTTGCTCGCGCTTGTCACGGCTATTTATATGTTTATGACTATGCCTTCTTTACATACGCCTAGGGTGTGGCAGCTCTATTTCGGGGGATCGTTTGTCGTCGTGATGATTGTTCCGGGACATATTCTTAATGCAAAGTGTAAAAAGATATGTTGAAAGAATTAGATCCATTGTTACACTCGCAGTTGAGGTTGGCTGTCATGTCGATTCTCTTGTCGGTAGATGAGGCGGATTTTGTTTATCTGAAAGAAAAGACCGGGGCGACTTCCGGAAACCTGAGTGTGCAGATAGATAAATTATCGGCAGCCGAATATATTCGGGTCAGGAAAGAATTTGTCGGTAAGAAAACAAGGACATCGTGCCAAATAACCGAAAAAGGAAGGGGAGGCTTTCGAAGCTTATGTAAATACTTTGAAAGAGTATCTTAACTGATAAAGAACTATTCTCTATTCCAAGACAAAGAAACCCCTCGTCTTGTATTCATATAGGCGAGGGGTTTATACGATTTCCTTTTCGAATTTTTACAGCAGCGCTTTGATTTTAGCTTCCAAATCGGCTTTTGAAGCAGAACCGACATGTTTGTCCACTAGTTTACCCTCTTTGAAAAAAGAGCAAGGTGGGGATATTGCGAATACTATATTCTGCACTTAAATCGGCGTCATCGTCAACATTGTATTTCCCGATTATCACTTTGCCTTCATATTCTTCTGCAAGTTCGTCTACCGAAGGTGCGATTGCGCGACAAGGGCCGCACCATTCCGCCCAAAAAAATCGATAACTACCGGTTTGCCGGAGGCAATCAATTCTTTGCATTTTCATCATTGATTTTCAATGCCATAATTTTATTTTTTACTGTTTTATTGTTTCAATTTATTTTACAACAAAAGTAGGTAATCTCTGGTTGAGTCGCAAACGATTATTCATTTATTTTGAAAGAGACCTCGTCGTTCTCGCTTAAAAATCGATGAGTTCTTCCGTTATCGTCGGTTTGCGCCTCGATCTCAGCCGTACCGATTTATCCAACTCCGAATCGTATATTTTGAAACTCAATTCTGCCTTGTGCTGGTGTGCCGGGGGCATAAATTCGGAAAGTGTCTGTATGAATCCGTTTTTTTACCAATCGGGCCGGTAGCTCGATTGTGATGGAATTAAGTAAAGTACCTTTTAATTCGGATAGTAGCTTTATCTCCAAAATTTTCAAATCGATACGGCCGGGGGTGAATTTCGATGGTTGACAGCGTGCCCTTATCCACACGAAAGTTCCGTTATTGGCTCCATACTTTCCGTAGTCTATGAAGTCTTGGCCGAATAAAGGTATATCTTCGGCTCCCCGAATAGTCTTCTATTTTAAGGAAGCCATATTGGCCGCCTCTTTTTCCCGATTCCCGTTCGGTAGTCGACAGCCACTCCTCCGAATGTCAACTCTTTATTTAAGAGGGATTCTCGGTCTTTCAAATCGGTCATGCGGGTATTGCAGCCGTACAATAATTCCAATTTATAGGCATCGAGCGGGTGTGCCGAGAGGTACATGCCAACGAGCTCTCTTTCCTTGTCCAAACGCTCGATGTCGGAGAGAGGCACGCCCCGTGGGATTTCGGGCGGGGTCGTTACGATGGGAGCTACGCTTCCGAATAAAGACGTAGCTTGGGACATTTTGTCGTTTTGTACTTTTACACCGTAACGTACCAATGTTTCTAAGAAAATTTCTCCTTTGCTGTTCAATGCAGTGAAATCTTCCCGATGAATTTCTTTTTGAATGAATCGAAGGCTCCGGATATAGCCAATGACTCTATCGTTTTTTTACCACAAGCCGAAAGATTGACTCGTTCCACAAAGTCGAATATTCCCTTATACGGGCCGTTGGCTTCGCGCTCTTTGACAATGGCTTGTACCGCCGAGTCGCCGACTCCCTTGATTGCTCCTAATCCGAAACGGATATTCCCTTTCTTGTTTACCGAGAACTTATACTGGCTTTCGTTGACATCGGGACCTAAAACTTGAATCTTCATGGATTTGCACTCGTCCATGAATTTCGTGATTTCCGTGATGTTATTGAGGTTTCGACTCAACACTGCCGCCATATATTCAGATGGATAGTTGGCTTTCAGATATGCCGTTTGGAACGCTACCCATGAGTAGCATGTGGCATGGCTTTTATTGAAAGCATAGGAAGCGAATTTCTCCCAGTCGGCCCATATTTTTTCGAGTACTTCTTTTTTTATGTCCGTTTTCTCGCCGCCCGAAATGAAAAGGGGCTTCAAAGCATCCAGTTTATCTTTCAGTTTTTACCCATCGCTTTACGCAATCCGTCGGATTGACCGCGTGTGAAATTGGCGAGCAAACGGGAGAGCAACATGACCTGCTCTTGATATACCGTAATTCCGTAAGTATCTTTTTAGATACTTTTCCATGATAGGAATATCGTACACGATAGGTTCTTTCCCATGCTTGCGGGCGATGAATTGCGGTATGTATTCCATAGGTCCCGGACGATAAAGAGCGTTCATGGCGATGAGGTCTTCGAACGTCGTGGGATGCAGTTCCCTCAGATATTTTTGCATACCGGCGGACTCGAACTGGAATGTTCCGGTCGTCCGTCCGGCACTGTATAATTCGTACGTCTTGGGGTCATCGATAGGAATAGAGTCGATATCGAGGTCTATGTGACGAGTTTGGCGAATATTCTCGACGGCTTCTTTGATAATGGAGAGTGTCTTTAATCCCAAAAAGTCCATTTTTATCAAGCCGGTATCTTCTATAACGCTGCCTTCATATTGGGTAACGAGCATTTTCTCTCCGGTCTCTTTATCGTCGGCCGTACTCACCGGAACCCAATCGGTTATATCGTCACGCCCGATGATAACGCCACAGGCATGAACGCCGGTATTTCGCACGTTTCCTTCGAGCATTTGGGCATACTTCATCGTATTGGCCAATAGTTCGTTACTCGAATTGCAAGCCTCCTGCAATTCTTTCACGTTCTCGATGCAATTTTTCAGGTTTATTTTCTGGGCTTTCCCGTTCTTTTCGGGTAAACGGTCGGGAATCAAGCGAGTCAAACGATCCGATTCGGGCAACGGTAGTTTTTGTACACGGGCTACATCTTTAATCGCCAATTTTGTAGCCATCGTACCATAGGTGATGATATGCGCCACTTTTTCGGCTCCGTATTTTCGGTTACCCATTGCAATACCCGCCCACGACCGTCGTCGTCGAAGTCCACATCGATATCGGGCAAGGAAATACGGTCGGGATTAAGGAATCGTTCGAATAGCAAATCGTATTTCAAGGGGTCTATCTGCGTAATTTTCAAACAATAAGCGACAACCGAACCGGCGGCTGAACCACGTCCGGACCGACCGATACATCGAGCTCTCTGCGGGCTGCATTGATGAAATCCCTGTACAATGAGGAAGTAACCCGGAAAACCCATCGGTTTTCATGATATGAAGTTCGAAAGTGATTCGCTCCATAATTTCGTCGGATAGTTCCTCTCCGTATCGTTCATGCGCTCCTTTGAAAGTCAATTCTTTCAGGTAATCGGCTTCCAACTTGATACGATACAGCTTGTCGTAACCGCCCAAATTTTCTATTTTCTTGTGTGCTGCGGCTTCGTCTAAAACGACATTCCCGTTTTCGTCCCGAGTGAATTCGTTGAACAAATCTTCTTCGGTAAATTTTTTTCGATACTCTTCTTCTGTACCGAAGTTTTCGGGAATCGGGAAAGTGGGCATCAAAGGCGGGTGGTCGATGGAATAAAACTCTACCTTGTCGAGAATTTCCAACGTATTGGATAGAGCCTCGGGCACATCGGAGAAGATGTCGTTCATCTCCTGTTGGGTCTTTAACCACTCTTGTTTGGTATATAGCATGCGATTGGGGTCGTCCAAATCTTTACCCGTACTCAAACAAATGAGGCGGTCGTGAGCTTCGGCATTTTCTTCTTCCACGAAATTGCAGCGGATATGTTTCGTGGTTGGCTCTCGGTACGGTAGCTTTGTGGCGTTGTAATTCGAGGTAATAATCTTCTCCGAAGATATTCTTGAACCATAGGATAGCTTCCTCGGCTCCTTGAATATCGCCGGTAAGGATTCTTCTCGGAATCTCTCCACCCAGACATGCAGAGCAAACAATCAACCCTTCGTGATATTTTTCGAGTTCGTATTTGTCGGTACGGGGACGGGAATAAAATCCGTCGGTCCAGCCTTTCGATACCAATTTGACCAGATTGTGATAACCTTTCAGGTTCTTTGCAAGGACAACCAAGTGATAACCACCCTCGTCGACAGCTCCCCGACGAATAGAAAAGCCATCGACCTCGTTGACGACGGCAGTACGTATTTCCCTCGGTGTGGCATCCTTGTCGGTAAGCCGACGACGGGCTACGTACATTTCACACCCGAATATCGGTTTGAATATTTTGGCTTCGAGTTTTGCCTTTTCTTCTTGCAGGGAGGCCAATTCTTTTTCTTTGTCTTCTGCCTCTTCCGCACCGCTTTCGATGGCTTCGATTCGTTTCTGTACACCTTTAATGGCATCTTTTGTCGCTCCGTTTTTCTTTTTTACCAGATTGAAAAACTCTTTTATCCCGAACATATTACCGTGGTCGGTCAATGCCAAACCTTTCATTCCGTCGCGTATAGCCTTATCGACCAATGCCGGAATCGAAGCCTGACCGTCAAGAATAGAATATTGGGAGTGAACGTGCAGATGAATAAAGGGTTGCATAAACAGATAGAATTTAGTTTCAGGGGCTTAAAGTTACGAAGTTATTCGCAGAAAAAAAAAGGACACGACGATAGAAAATCGGCGGGGTTGCATCTTTATCCTTTACCCACGTTCCTGTTTTATGGAACGGGGGTAAAGGATAATGCATTTTAACCTCCTCCACTGCGCACGGTAAAGTGCGATAGGAGAGGTGTCATGAAGTGACGGAGGAATTCAAAAAAGACATTTTTACGATAAAGATACTATTTCTACCGGGCGTTCGTAATGGCCTTCATGCCTTCGGGTGTGACCGTATAGGTATCTTCGATTCCAACTGCGCCTACATGGGGTATGACAAATTTCGGTTCAAGAGCTATGACTTGATTCCCTTCTAAAAATATCTTTCGAGCGCGGAGCTAAGACCGGAGCTTCATTAACTTCGATGCCTACACCGTGTCCGATAAATCCGGCCTTCTGGGTATGTCCCATAAAGTAATTTTCCAATCCGGCCTCCTTTGCTATCGAAATCGCCAGATTATATAAGTCGGCCGCCTGCACACCCGGTTTTGCCCATTTGGCTTACAGCACGATGAATATCGATGGAACACTGGTGGGCTCGATGGGCTAAGTCGGGTAATTCCCCACCGAATAGACTCGGGTCATGTCGGTCATGTATCCGGTGAAATTGCCGCACATGTCTACCATCACAGCCATGCCCGGACGAATGAGCGACCCATTGCAACCTACCGGTATCGAGCAGCTCAATCCGGCTCCTCCCATAGCAAAATCGTACGGTGTGGGAGTATCTGCATTATCGCCGCAAATGACATTGCCCATGAAAATCTCCATGCTTTGTCCGTTTATTCTGAAAAGCCCCAGATTCCCATGCAACCGCAACAAGCGTTCTATTTCTATCTGTAATTCGATATCGGTCATTCCGTTATGATAGACCGATTCGATACGATGATATACTTCGGCATGTTTCACGGCGGACTCGTGCAATAACCCCAATTCGTAATCGGTTTTTACCGAACGTACTTTCCGCATGACAGCCGAGCCGTTCGTTATTTCTGCATCGGGAAATACGGCGCATAACCGTGTGAAATCGCCGTGAGATGCATCACTCGATTGCGAGTTTACGGGGAAGTGGCAGCCCTATTTCGGTGAGTAAAGCCGGTATTTGTTCGGGCTTGTGGATATAATGAACATTTTCTCCTTTCAACCCTATGGGGCGGCGGACGAAATAAATCGCTTCACCCTCCGAAGGTATATAGGTATAACCGTTGAATATCCGGCCCGAAGAATAATATAGATTGGCGTTCGTATTCAACAAAAACGGCATCGGCATTTATCGACTGTAATACCGACTGTACTCTCTTCCACCGTAACGAAGCCTCGGGTTGAAAATTACTCGAATACATTTTTATTTAAGTTTTAAGAAAAATTGGTGAAATCTTCGAACGAATCGAATGCTAATTCATAATCGTCGGTGTGTCGAATCCGTAACGGGCATATACGAACGGTAGTCCTGCCCGATGGGTTTCCCTCCCGTCGGCTTCTATATCGCCCATATAGAGGGGGTGTTGCAGATGATATTTTTCTTTCAGTAATAACATGTTGTCACCCTTGGGTTTATGTGTGTCGCCGAATGAAATGGCCTCGGTGATGAAAGGGGTTATCCCGATACAAGACATGAAAATAGGTAAAGTATGGGTGTCGCAATTACTGACCAAAAACAATTTGTATTTCGAGGAGAGTTGTTCCAACCCGGAAACCACGCCGGGATAGGGTGTACCGCCGTAACGGGACAATAATTCGGGCTCATGTTCCGCTAACTCTTTTGAGAAACGGTTTGCCTCTTCGTTTTTGATTTCTGGAAAGAGGTTTGCCAAAATCTTAGGAATAGGAATACCGATGTTACCGATGAGGCTTTCCCTCGTGATGTGAACTTCTTTTCCTGCTCGCAGAAATACTTCGTTCAAATGCGGGCATATGTGTCTACTGCATCCCATAGGGTTCCGTCCATATCGAAAATTAATCCATCTGTACGGCTCCAATCTATTTTATTTTCCATAGTGCAAAGATAGTGTAAGCCGGGAGAAGGACAAAATGAGCTTATCTATTTTTCATGTCGAATCATAGTCGGTTTCAAACTACAAAATTCAGATGAATAAAAACAGAAAGAAAGTGAATATAAAAGAAAAAGTTAGGCTTGTTGATATTTAGTGGGGATATCGGCTCAGTAGGGAATTAATGAAGATTGTCCGTTTATGCGTCTGATCCCTCCATCAAAGACTATATAATCTTTTCAACTCCCTCCGTCCTGCGGACATCTCTTCTATATGGCTAATGTGGCACCCCGTGATGTTACGTGATACGGCAGGGGAGAAGGACGAGCACGATCCATCTCATTCGATAAATAATGCGATAGGAGGGCATTCAACCTCCTTCCCTGTGTTTTGCAAGGCAAAACATAAAGGAAGTGACACAAACGAATAGAGGGTTATTTAAACTCCTCCCCTGTATTTTGTTCAGCAAAATATAGGGGAGGTGTATCCGCAGGACGGAGGGGTTAAAAAACACAATCAAAATAATTCTGGGTAATCTTATGTATTTTTCTATAAAGCAAACAGCCTGTCTGTTATAGACAGGCTGTTTGCTTTGTAGTGGGGAGTCGAACCCCAATCGAAGGAACCGGAATCCTTTATTCTATCCATTGAACTACGGGTGCCGATATAAAAAAAAGCGGGATTGCTTCTATTCAAAAACGAGAAACAATTCGCTGTTTGCGTGGCAAAAGTAAGAAATATTTGTAGCTTTGCAAACAGATATGGTTAAAATCTTATTCGATTATTATGAATGTTCGTATCGAATCTAGCTGGCAACAGCGCTTACAAAGCGAGTTTGGCAAGCCTTATTTTGAAAATCTGGCGGCTTTTTGTACGGCACGAATATGCTACTAAAACGGTTTATCCTCCCGGTAGCCAGATTTTTTGCGGCTTTCGATGCTTGCCCGTTCGACCAAGTAAAGGTCGTTATTTTGGGGCAAGATCCCTATCACGAGCCTCGTCAAGCGCATGGGCTTTGTTTCTCGGTTAATGATCAGATTCCTTTTCCCCCTTCGCTTCAAAATATTTTCAAGGAGATCGAGAGCGATTTGGGAATCCCTGTTCCTCGAAGTGGAAATTTGACTCGATGGGCGCAACAAGGAGTTTTGCTTTTGAATGCCACTCTCACGGTTGAGGCTCACAAGGCGGCATCTCATCAAGGTAGAGGTTGGGAAACATTTACCGATGCAGTTATTCATAAATTGGCAGAAGAGCGGGAGCATTTGGTATTTATCCTATGGGGATCGTATGCCCAACGGAAGGGCGATTTTATAGATCGCAGTCGGCATCTTGTTTTGCAATCTCCACACCCTTCGCCTTTGTCGGCACATCGGGGATTTTTTCGGGAATCATCATTTTAGTCAAACTAACCAATATTTAGAGGCTCATGGAGTCGATCCTATTCAATGGTAACGGTATGGAAAGAGTAGATGTGGAACAAAGAGCGGAGAAGGCTCGTCGTTTTTTTCTGGAAGGATATAATTGTGCGCAAGCCGTTGTGTTGGCTTATTGCGATTTGTTCGATATAAGCCCGTCTTTGGCAGCGTCTATCAGTGCCCCGTTGGGTGGAGGCATGGGACGATTGAGGAAGTGTGCGGTGCAGTTAGCGGCATGTTTATGGTTGCTGGGTTATTTTACAAAAATGATATCCCGTCGGATATGACTAAACGAAAAATCGTTTACGGCACGGTGCAGGATTTGGCAGAGAAATCGAAGGCCCTAAACGGTTCTATTATTTGCAGAGAGCTGTTGGGACTCGACCATAAAAGCGATAGTCCTACTCCCGAGGCTCGTACCGAAACGTATTACAAGCGTCGCCCTTGTGCCGATTATGTAGCATCGGCTGCTCGATTGATCGGTGAAAAGCTCAATGAGGTATCGGAAGAAATGTAATCTCATGTTATTTTGCATCTGATGAATGTAAATAAATACAAATAATGATAATGAATGTGGATATTTAAGGGGGGTAATTTACGAACATTTACGCGGGATAAAAATCTGGATATTGTAAAAGGTATTGGTATTTTATTGATTATATTACATAATTATTTTCATACGTTTCCTGAGTTTCCGCCAGAATGTGAGTTTAAGTATGCTCCCGAAAATGTTTCCCGTTTTACCGAGGCCATGTTGTCTGGTAATTTACGCATTATAATTTTATCACTATTTTCCTTTTTAGGACATTACGGAGTTTCGATTTTTGTCTTTGTCAGTGGTTATGGACTTTCCAAATGTTATGACCACAGCGGGGAATCGAAGTGGTATATCATTTTGCGCCGAGCCATACAACTGTGGAAATGGCTCGTTCCTATGGCGCTACTGCTTATTCTCGACCGTTATTCGGGGCATACGCATTTTACCTATGCCTATCTGGGTAATAACAAGATTTGGACCGACATGTTGTTTATGCTTACTTTTACGGCCAATGGCCTTGCCGACAGATTTATCATTGCCGGGCCGTGGTGGTATTTCGGCATGGCATTTCTGTTGTATGTTATTTACGCATTATTCTTGCGGAAATCATCGGACAAGGTTCTATGGGGTATTATAGCAGGGGTGTGGACGTTGCTCATTGTGTTGTCTAGTCTCGGGTTGGATAACTGGGTTTTTGCTTTTCGTTATAACAGCATAGGGTGGTTACCGGTGTTTTTGTGTAGGCATTCTCCTGTCTCGTCACCCTGTATATATTTCGTGGCGATGGATTTCTTTGGGAGTCGTTCTTTTTTGTTCTGAGTTTGTTCAATCGCTATTTGTGGGTGGTTAGTCCCATATTAGCCCTCTTTCCTGTGGCTGCCGTTCTCCCGCTTGCCAGAAAGGAACCTCTTCAAAACGTTCTGCTTTTCATGGGAAAACTTTCAGCTGCGCTGTTTGTAACTCATGCTTTTGTGCGTCAACAAGTTCTTGCGCACGATCAAGCCCTTCCCCAGAGATATCCGGGTTATTGTATCTCTTGCTTTGTATCGTTGTTGCGTGGGTATATCGATTGTGTTTGACCTGTTTTTATAAAAAGATTCATTTGTGATAATGTCCCTTTTCTTTCACCAAAACGACTTTTTATTCTCCCGTCTTTCAGAATCGCCCTTGATCGGGAAAAAGAAGGGTAATTGCCAAGCCCATCGACGATGTTCCCAAGTGAGTAAATCTACCGAGAAATCCAGATTCCTTAGAAAAGCGTAATACGAAGCCGGAAAGGAGAGCGCCGAAACAGCTCCGCTATGGGCTATTTGTTGAATGGAATCCAGTCTGTGTAAACATTCTGCGTCGGACAATTCGTCTATATGGGGAATATCCAGATAGCAAGAAGTGTAATACCCTTCTTGTGGCAAAAAATGATGTAACTTTTCAATCACGAGATTCGATAATCAATTGATCTTTATCGACATCTCTCTGTGCCAGTAGTCCGGTAAGTGTCGTTTCGGCTTGTATGCAGTTACTTTCGTTCAGATTCTTTAAATCGAGCCAAAGTTCTCGGTCGGGGTTAGCTCCTAAAAAAGTCGAGATAGGGCTTCAACGGTTCGCCCGAAGGTTCGTCATGCCCTATCTCGAATGTTGCTGAATCGGTGAGGAACAGCACGTCGCACTCAAAATTTTTATACTCCTGTTCAAACTCGTGCAACTTCTCGATCGAGTTCGTCCGGTGTAACCATATTTTGTCGATATAACGGCGTACGATTCGGTCGTTCCAAAACAGGATAGCCAATAGAGACAAACACAATATCAACAGCAAAAGTCCAGATAGACGAAGCCGTTTCATCGTGCTATTTCAGATGTAATTTTTTCAGAATCTTTACGGGAACAGCATCTTTGTGGACCAAGATATCCATAGTTTTATATTTCACGAATGCTTCTGATGCGTAGAAAAAGCCTCCATAAATTTGTTCCGTACCCCATGAATTTTTCACTTTATAATATTTCGTACCGTTCTGGTCGACGGCTGTTCCTACGAATACCATGCCGTGGTCGTCGGTAGTCTCGTAGTTATCGAATGCTTCTTGTCGAAGTTTTTGGTCGATGTATTGTTCTTCCTCCGGTTCTTCGAATTTATATAGTTCTCCTTCTTTTTCCGATTTTGACAATTTTACCCAACGAGCCAATTCGGTTCCAGACAGGTTCTCGTTTTTTCTTCTCTACGGGAACCACAGCAAACCCTTTCAGATATTGGAATCCTTTCTCGCTTACATCGGAAGCCCACATGACTGTAAAACCTTTATCGATGGCATAATCGATTGTCTCCATCAATTCGTTGAGCGGGATATTATAATATTCCGACCATAACCAGTTGTCGGGTACTTCAATGGCAAAAGGTTTGTAAAAATCGTGATGGGTGAATGATGTCAACGGAACATAATCCGAGGCTTTTATACCCAATGATTTTGCAAAAGATTGAGGTGTGTATTCTACGCCGTTGTAAGTAAACTTCTCGGGAACTTTGCCTAAATAAGTGTCCAGCACGGCTTTGAATCCATCGAGCCATGCCGTCGAAAGTTTTTTGTTGTGGTTGGCAATGATAGCATCGACATAACCTTTGAGGATAGCGTCGAGTTCTCCGTGCTGGTGCTTGTCTGTCCCGTAATTCAAACCGGTATAAACCTCCTCGGGAACAATGCCATATTTATCGATGATATAGAGCACGTCATAAGCGCTACCCCCGGCCGAAAAGGCGATATCGCCGTGCATGCGTACGTATTTAATCGCTTTTTCTATATAATCGTTACGCACGATAAACATTTCCGATAAGTCTACCGCAGGCTTTCCTTGACGCAACAAATCATCTTCGATAAACGATAAAGTCGAGAAGCTCCAACACGTTCCCGATCTGCTTTGGTCTTTTACCGGGTTGGTCTTCAATTCTTTGGTTACAGTAAATTGGTAACCCACAGAATCCGTTTTATTTTCGTTTGCCCATGAGCAGAAAGACATTGACAATAAAGCACAAGCGATAGTGAAAAACTTACAATTCATACACAACTATATTTTTAAAATACGGTACAAATATAGTGAAAGGTGAGTGCAGAGACAAGCGAAAATTATAT
>VOFI01003042.1_pt1 | contig 50618 bp, 79 predicted proteins | sample 5384131 | NCBI WGS metagenome assembly VOFI01 (sample SAMN12384728, study PRJNA508395) | human gut metagenome | isolation source: healthy gut H | host: Homo sapiens
CCGCGGACCGCGGATCGACAAACTGTTACAGTATGCACTCTATGCGCATTCTATGTGTTCTATCTGCCTTGTATCTTTTTTAGCAAGAGAACGCTGGAAAAAATATTTTTTACTGACAGCGGTACTGGTAGGAATGCCGCCGTTCAGCTATGCATATTCCATGGTCTTTGTGATCATTCCGTTGATGTTGTTCTTAAACGAGAATAAAGGAAAACCAAAGAATGTTTTCTATGCAGTCTGCTTTGTGTTCTGTATCGCACCGATCGGATACAGCCCGGTTTCTATTTTTAGGAGATGCAACTGTGCCGTATGCTATTCACTGAATGTATTGGTGATGTCACTGGCACTCATGGCGGGACCGGATTTCTTGCATTAGAGACATGGATTACGAGAATTACAGAGGTATTGCTGCCTCGAAGGAGTAAAGTAAGCATGATAAAGGATTTAAAGGAATTATATGCATACCGCCAGATGATATTCAGTCTGGTAAAAAGATCTGCGTGGCAGATATAAGGGTTCCGTATTGGGATTTATGTGGACATTTATCAATCCGCTGTTACAGATGGGAGTCTATACGCTGGTATTTTCCATTATCTTAAGAAATGATATTGATAAATACTATCTGTTCTTATTCGTGGCATTGGTACCGTGGATTTTCTTCTCGGCATCTTTGACGGGAGGTGCAGACAGTGTCTTAGCCTCTAAGGATATGTTAAAAAAGATATATTTTCCAAGAGAGGTTTTACCGATCTCCTATGTCACGGGAGCTTTTGTCAATATGCTTTTGAGCTTTGTGGTTATTTTCGAGTGATCATTTTTACCGGACACGGACTGAACCCATTAGCGCTTTTTTTGACGCTTCCGATCATTATGTTAGTGGAATATGTCATGGCACTGGGGATTGCCCCGCTTCAGTTCGGCGTTGACCGTATACTTTAGAGACTTGTCCTATATTTTAGGAATCATTGCAATGATATGGCAGTATCTGACTCGATCATGTACTCCCTCAGATTTAGTACCGGACAAGCTGCGTCCGCTGTGGAATCTCAATCCGATGACACCGGTCATTGAGGCATACCGTTCCGTGCTGTATGCAAAGCGTGCCGCAGCTGTCAACTTTTGATCCAGGCAGCAGTGCTAGGTGTGATCGTCTGTGTGATCGGTTATATCAGTTTTAGAAAATTGCAGAAAGGTTTTGCGGAGGAATTGTAGGGATGCGCGAAGAAAATGCAATCGAAGTAAAAGATTTTAAAAAACAGTTTAAGGTCTACTATGATAAAGGCAGCCAGTTAAAGGAAAAGATGCTGTTCTGGAAGAGAAACCGCTATGAGAACCGTCAGGTATTAAACGGAATCAGCTTTGAAGTCAAAAAAAAAAAAGGAGAAGCGGTCGGACTGATCGGACACAATGGCTGTGGAAAGAGTACCACCTTAAAGCTGCTGACGAAGATCATCTATCCGACCTCCGGTACTGTGGAGATGCGGGGAAGGGTTTCCAGTCTGATCGAGCTTGGAGCCGGATTTCACCCGGATATGAGCGGAAGAGAGAATATTTATACGAATGCGGCAATTTTCGGCCTTTCCAAACGGGAGATCGAAGAGAGACTTGATACGATCATTGAGTTCTCGGAGTTACAGGCATTTATCGACAATCCGGTGCGTACCTATTATTCTTCGGGAATGTATATGCGGCTGGCGTTCGCAGTTGCGATCAATGTCAATGCAGATATCCTTCTGATCGATGAGATCTTAGCCGTAGGAGATGCGAATTTTCAGGCGAAATGTTTTGATAAATTAAAAGAGATCAAAGAGCGGGGAACGACAATTATCATCGTATCCCATGCGTTAGACAGATCGAGCAGATCTGTGACCGGACGATCTGGCTGCGGGGACGGACAGATCAAGTTGAGCGGTACACCGCGTGACGTACATCCGAAATACCAAAACTACATGAATGAAATGCGTAAAAAGATGGCAAATGAGAACATGGATGAATTTGTTCCGCCGGAGCTGGAAGAAACAGAGGATGAAAAGCGTTATGGTGATAAACGGGTGGTCATTACTGAGGTGGAGATGCAGAATGCCGAAGGAAAGAAGCAGAGAGCCTTTACCGCGGTGAACCAATCACAATCCAGGTTCAGTTCCATGTCAATGAGCCGGTAGAAAAAAGCCATGATGGGATTTGGAATTTTCCGTCGGGATGGCATGCACTGTTACGGATGCAATACGCATATCGACAACATTGGTGATCTGAGTTTTAAGGAAGATGGAACAGTGCGTATCCGGTTAGAAGAGATGGATTTATTAGAGGGTTCTTATTCGCTGGATTTAGCGATCCAGACCGATTTAGAAGAACCGATTGATTTTTACAGAGAAGTCATGCCGTTTGAATTATACAATTCTAAGAGTGATATCGGAGTTGTGCGGATTCCGCACAGTTGGGAACTAGAAGAAGTGCAGAAGGAGTAGCGGATATGGAAAAACTGGAATTTCGTTCAGAGGCAGAAAAAGAAATCTTTATGCAGCTGATCAGTAAAAAGAAGCGATTCGTCTTTGTTTTGAACAAAAGACAGTTCCTATATGGAAAGCGAAGTGCAGAAATTAGATGATATGTTAGATGAATTAGAGCAGCACTATTCACTTGCAATCTATGATCTGCAGGATCCTTCGAGAATGAAACGTCTGTTTGGACGGGTGTTTGGAAAAATCTTTAAAGTGTTTTTCATGGGACCGTTTGCAAAAAAAACAGATTGCCTATAACAGACAGGTATTGAACACGCTTCACAACCTTCAGGAGACACAGGAGGGAATCTTAGAAGCTATGGCAAAGATGAAAGAACAACAGGAGGTAAGCGAATGAATATAGGATTTGATTCTGTTGGGATTTTAGGACCGCAAGCAAGAATCGTGGAATTGGAAATTACACGAAGAGCCAGTTTTTTAAAAATGGCAGAGATAGATAAAGAAAAACCGGTATTTCTTTTTTAAATACCTATGAAGCAGATTTTTCCCTGAGTGAGTTTATGGAGGATGCGTCAAATCTGCATGAAGAGTTTTATTTTTTCGGAAAAGGCAATTTTTTACTGCATGACCGTATCAATGATGAATTAGTCGGAAAAGTCGTAAAACGTTTTTTAAAGGAAAATCAGATTGATGTGTTCTATATGACCTCTCCGTTTGATGAGAATATGACACTCTATCGTAAGGAGTGGTTTGAGGGTGTCACGGTTGTGGCAACGGTTTATGATATTATTCCGTACATTATGAAGGAGCAGTATTTTCCACGTTTCAGCCGTGCAAAAATGTACTATGAGCGAAGAATTGATATGCTCAAATGGGTAGACCGTACGCTGGTGATTTCCGAGAGTGTGAAGCGGAGGATATGATCAAATACATGAATTTTGCACCGGAGAAGATCGATGTGATCTGGGGAGCAGTGGATGAAAGATTTCAGGAGATTCCTGTTGAGGCTAAAACGGAGCAGGAGATTCGTGAAAAATTTGGCATTATGGATTCTTTTATTATCTGTACGGGTGGTGCGGATGGAAGAAAGAATATTGACGGACTGATCCGTGCCTTTGGAGCAATGCCAACGGAGTTAAAGGAACAGTATCAGTTAGTCATTGTCTGTAAGCTGTCACAGGAAACTGTGGATGGCTTTATGAAACTCGCAAAAGAGTCTGATGCAGACGGAAGAGTCATCTGTACGAATTTTGTTACGGATGAAGAGCTTCTGATCTTATATAATTTAGCACACCTGACTGCATTTCCATCGAAGTATGAAGGCTTCGGACTTCCGGTCGTGGAATCCTGGGCATGTGGAACTCCGGTCTTAACATCCAATAATTCCAGTCTTGTGGAAGTAGGAGGAGACGGTGCTATTTTGGTCAATCCGAATGATGTTGCAGATATCACGAGAGGACTGGTACAGGCATTATCGGAGACGGATTTAGAGGAGCTTTTACAAAAAAGGCAAGAAACGTTTAGAGCGGTTTCAGTGGAAGGTCGTGGCAGAGGACACCTTAAAATTTATTCAGGATGCCTATGAGAAACATGAAAAAAACAAATCAGGATTTAACAAAAGAGGAAAAACCGGAAGAAATCTATGCAGACAAGAAGTGGCTGTCAAGACTCTATGCAGAGCGGATCATCGGACAGAAATATACAAGTCTGGAGATATGGCATCTGGCAAGGATGATCGCCTATGCAGACGGTGTGGATAAGGATTAGGAGAAGTTGGGAATGGCAGAAGGTTTCATATTTTTTGCTGCGGTACTGTTGCGGGGGTTCCTGTGTGCAAGACTTTTGCCGCATAAATACAATTATATGGAAAAAGGAATTCTGGCGGGAGCGGCGGAGATAGCAGAAATCGCAGTAGCTGCAAATCTGTTTTTGCCGTTCTTGGAATGTTCTCTTTATATGCACTGAGTGCAGTATTGTTTGTATCAGCGGGTATTTGTCTGTGGATCGTTTGCAAGAGGGAAAAAGTACAGGAAGCGTCAGGAAAAATGAGCCGGTGGGATGTAGCCGCCGTTGCTCTTTTACTGATTTCATTTTGCCTGTGTTTTTTTTTTCCGACAAAATATATGCCGGCAAAAGTGGGACCCGGGAGTCTATCTCATCAACGGTGTGCATATTGCAAAAACCGGTGGGATCACTTATGAGAGCAATGTTTATCTGAATGAGCATTATGAAGAAGTAAAAGACTTATTAAAATTAGACGCACCGGGCTTTTACTCGGAATATGAATATGGAATTTCCAAAGAGCCGGGAAGTGTGGTAACACAGTTCTTACACATGTTTCCAAGTCTGTTAGCCGTAGGTTACCGGGTGGGAGGTTTAGAAGGTCTGGTACGCGTCAATGCTTTTATCAATTTCTTTGCACTGGGTATCATGTATCTTTTGACAAAGCGGATGTTCGGTGAAAAGGCGGCAGGGCTGGCATTGCTTTTTCTGACTGTCAATCCGGCACAGCTTTGGGCTGGAAGGATCACGCAGACAGAGCTGTTAAGCCAGATGCTTCTGTTTCTTGGACTTTACTGGTTTTACGAGGGCTGGGAAACCGAAAAGCTGCGATATGCGGGATATGCGGGACTGTTGTTTGGAATCTCCACCTTTAATCGTATCGATGCCTATATCATTGGTGTCGGTATCCTTGTGATGTGGGGCTACTGTGAATGGTTTGAGGTGAAGAAAAAAATACGCGAGAGTGGCAGCAGGACTTTATCTGATACTTGGCGCCGCGGCGTTGGGATATGGTTTTATTTTTTCCTATCCATATTATAAGGTGCATCTGCACAAAGGACTTGCGATGATCGTCGGGATCAATGTGGTGTTAGCGGTATGGGTGCTCCTCGTAGGAGCAATCCTCAGCATGAAAAAGGAAAAGCATGCAGAGAAACGCTGTACAGACAGGACAGGAAAGCGACAGCCCTGAAAAGATCCGGAGTTCGTACAGGGCAGGGGCAGTGTACTGTTATCCGTATTGCTTGGAGTATTGGCATTATTTGCCTATCTCCTGCGTCCGGTATTGTTAAAAAATTACGAAGAGCCGGTCAACCTCTATGCCATGCAGCAGTTCTGCTGGTATGTGACGATCCCGGCAATGATATTACTGTTTTACGGTTTTTACAGGATACTGCATCAGAATCAGGAGTGGGAAAGATATCTGCTCTTTTTAGCGATCGGATTCAGCAATCTGATCGCCTATATCGTCAGACCATCCATCAGTCCGGATCATATCTGGATGTCAAGAAGATGGATTTTTGTCTGTATCCCGTTTGTACTGATGATGGCAGCCTATGGGATCAGCCGGTTACCGTGGAGTGGGAAGAACCGCAGGGGGAAATCTGTGGTACAGGGAGGACTTGCACTTCTTATCACAGGGATGCTTCTGATCCGGAGTTCAGCATTTTTAACGGAAAAAAATGTATGGCGGCATGGATGAACAGTATGAGAAGGCGGCAGAGCAGTTAGAGGATGATAAGATATATCTGACCACGAATACTTCGTTAGCGGGCAGCTATCGTTTTCTATATGGAAAAAATGTTTTTCTGTTAAAGGATATGCAAGGGGAATTGCAGAAGTATCTGCAGGATCACGAAGTCTATTATATCGGAAATGTCGGAGAACTGGATCTGTTCCATGTACAGGCAGAGGAGTTGTCAGAGCAGATCATTCAGGGAACATTTTTAGAAAAAAAACAACAGAGCATTTTCCAAGAGCCTTAGATACGGAAGAGATGAACACTTCGGTTTACCGTTTAAGAGCAGCCGATCAGACAGAGATTGAGATCCCGATGTCGCTGTTTACGATTGCAGAGGGAAGCACACGAACCGGAAATGTAATCGAAACGGAGGAAGCCGGTTACGCATTCTGGGGTCCTTATATGAAGCTGGAACAGGGACATTACCGTGTGGTATTTTCTATTGATACGGCAGAAGAGACCAATGGAAAATGTGAGATCGCAATGGGTGGAAACCTGTTAGCAGAAAAAGAAATAGCAGGAAACAAAGAAGTAGAGTTGGAATTTGACGTTGAGGGAGCAGAGGAAGGAATTGAGTTTCGTGTACAGACAGAGGGTGGCAGCCTTCGCTGTGATTCCGTTCATCTCTGGAAACAGGAATAAAGGAGAAGATGATGAATAAGACCTGGATAAAAGAGCATTGGTTAGAAATCCCCGCTCTGTGTGGGAATAGTGATACAGATTGGAGCGCTGGCAGTATTTAATCTGACCAGACTGCCGTATGAATCAAATTATGATTCCTCCTGTGCTTATGCACAGATCGTAGAAATGTGGAGACAGAAGCGTATCCTTTTAAAAGACTGGGCATATCAGACCACTTTGGGTATTGATTCGCCGGTTCTTTTAGGAGCATTGTTCTATGGTATTACGAAGAATGCATTTACGGCATTTGGACTTGCAAATATTGTGACCGTGATCGTCTATGCATGTCTGTTCTATGATATTTTAAAACAGGCAGATGTTAAAAAAAAAAAATATGCGTTTGCTTGCCGTACTGTTTCTTTTGACACCATACAGCACAGGACAGTTGGGCTATATGCCGATGCTTTTTACCAGTGCAGGTTCTTATGCGTATAAGCTGTTAGTACCGCTGTTACTGATCGATATCTTAGTACGGATGCACAAAGGACAGGAAATTAAAAAATACTGGTATCTGATCCTGTTTGCAACCTTTTTCGTATTTGATACCGCAGTTTCAAGTGGAGAATATATCCTGCTTTGTGCCGTATTACCGTTGGTCGGATATGAAATCCTTCATGTACTGATCGGAAACGATATCAAACAGATTTTTTAAAAAAAAGGCTTGGATTTCTGATCTTAGAATCCGCCATCTATGTGGTAGGCATTAAAGTGGGCAGACGTACCGGAATCATTGAGTCGGTCGGAAGCCAGATGATGCTCACAAAGGCAAAGCATTTCCCGTCGGTGATCGCAAAATGCCTGACCGGAATCTTCCAGTTGTTTGGCGGAATCCCGGACTATGAGGATATTCCGGTAACACAGACCTATGGAATGATGTATCTGTTCCGTTTCTTTTTAGCGGCAGTGATCTTAGCATCATGGATTTATTTGTTAAAACATTTAAAAGAAAATGAAAATATAAAGAACGTGTTGGGATGATTACCTGCATTTTTGCATTCAATTTGATCGTAGTGATCTTTGCCAATGTCAACTATGCGACAAAGACGTTTGAATACCGTTATCATCTGATCAGCATGATACCGATGATCCCGCTGACCTCCATTGCAGCATCGGACTTATGGGAAAAGAGAAAACTCTTAGAGCAGACCATTGTTCTGGTTACGATCGTTCTTTTATTGTTTGTCAACGTCTATGACTATAAGAACTATATGAGAGACTGCTATAACTATCAGGGCGATATGCGGGGAATCACACTCACGGCAGAGCGGAGGGAGTTCATCTGATCATTGCGATCGGCTCGGAATCCATTTCAATGGGAAGATGTATGCGGAATGTCAACCCAAATGTGGAGATCAGTACCTGGGGCGGCTACAACCATGGAGTCGGCTGGGGAGCAAGTACTTATTATTTTGATAATGCACATTTAAAGATCCCGTATATGGTTCTGATGACCCAAAAGGAATATGAATTGATGCCGAAGCAGATCGCAAAGCAGTTAGAAGAGGTGCAGACATTTGGACTTTTTTTTCAGCTTTACCGGGTCAAAGAAAATGTCTTAGATGGGGATAACACACTCCCCACAATCCGGAACCAACAGGGATTTTTGCTATAGTTCAGGATATGAATACTGGGGAAAAATGGAGAGTGACGGAAATGTGCTCTCTTCCGGAAAGAAAGAAACGGTACTGCGCAGTAATAAGAAAAAAAAAAATCAAAAGAGATGCAACCTATGATATGATCGTACATTATGAAGTGATTCAGGCGAAAGAGGACAGTGCGGCAGTTTTCCGTGTAAGAAATGCACAGGATGAAATTATTGCAGAACAGGAAATGCCAAAGGATGCAACCGAAATCAGAATCAGGGACGTATCCGTAACACAGAGTATGGAGTGGATTCGATATCGGATCAATGCACAGAAGGGAAGCAAAATTAGAATTAAGAGCATTGAAACCGTTGCACAGTAAATCAGAAGAAGCAGTGAGGTAGGAATATGAAGAAAGACTTAAAGAAGATAGTGATGATAGGACCGGTTTATCCGTATAAAGGCGGAATTGCCCACTATACGGGACTGATGTGTAAGGCATTGCGTAAGAAATACGATGTGACCATGGTATCCTTCCAGATGCAGTATCCGAAGTTTTTATACAAAAAGAACAGAAGGACTACGACAACCCACAGTTTGAGGTGCCGGAGACAAAATACTGGATACACACTGCAAATCCGTTTAATATCGTGAAGGCATCCAAATGGATCTTAAAGGAAAAACCGGATCTGGTGATCTTCCCATGGTGGCATCCGTACTTTGCACCGTGTTTCTGGATCATGGAAAAAATGTTGAAAAAAGCATACGAAGATCATGTTTTTATGTCATAACGTATTCCCGCATGAGCGTTTCCCAATGGACCGCTTCTTAACGAAAAGGGTATTAGAAAAGGGAGATTACTTTATTGTACAGTCTAAGATGGATGAGTCCGATCTTTATCAGATCAAGAGTGATCCGGTCGTCAAGCTGACACCGCACCCAACCTATAATGCGTTCCGTTTGCAGAATTTAAGCCGCAGTGAATCCAGAGAACTGATCCGGGCATCCAAGGACGAAAAGATATTGTTGTTCTTTGGATTTGTAAGAGAATACAAGGGCTTAAAGCATCTGCTCCGTGCCATGCCAAAGATTACGAATCAGGTGGAAAATCTCCGTTTATTTGTAGTCGGAGATTTTGGCGAGGACAGAGACCAGTATATGGAGCTGGTCCGTGAGAAGAAGATTGAAAATGCCGTGGAAGTGGTAGAGGGTTATATCCCGGATAAAGAGGTAGAAAAATATTTTGCTGCCTGCGATCTGGTGGTGCTGCCATATGAGTCAGCGACACAGAGCGGGATCGTACAGATCGCATACGGATTCCGGAAACCGGTATTAGTAACCAATGTCGGAGGACTGCCGGACGTTGTAACCGACGGTAAGACCGGATATGTGGTAGAGAGCAAGAATCCGGAACAGATCGCAGACGCAGTCATCCGCTATTTTAAAGAAGAAAAAAGAAGAAGAATTTGCACAGAACGTAAAAAGCGGAAGAATACAAGTATTCCTGGGACAGAATGACGGAGGTCGTAGAAGAATTATGGGCAAGATAGCAGAAGATGAAAAAGTAGACTTTGTCATTCTCTGGGTAGACGGAAATGACCCTGAGTGGCAGGCAAGTAAAGCAAAATATACTGCCGATAAAGGACAGGATGCTTCCGCAAACCGTTATCGGGAATGGGAGAACTTAAAGTACTGGTTTCGCGGAGTGGAAAAATTCGCACCGTGGGTCAACAACGTCTATTTTGTAACCTGTGGTCATTATCCGGAGTGGCTGAACTTAGAGCATCCGAAGCTGCGTTTTGTCAGGCATGAGGATTTTATCCCAAAGGAATGTCTGCCGACGTTCAGTTCCCGTCCGATCGACATGAACCTGCACCGGATCGAGGAGTTAAGTGAACATTTCGTCTATTTTAATGACGATATGTTTCTGATCGACAAGGTGGAAAAGACGGACTTTTTCAGAAATGGAAAGCCGTGTGACATGTTATGCGAATATCCGCTGGGATTTTCCGGAAAAACCTATGTATTTTCACATACGATGGTCAACAACATGAACCTGATGGGTAAATACTTTAAACGGAAACAGATCAAAAGGATTTAAAGAAGAAAATGTTAAGTTCCAAATACGGAAAATATGCAATATACAACTGGATCATGTATATGCTGCCGTTCCCAAACCTGATCGGAGTCTTAAGCCATCATCTTCCGATGGCAAACTTAAAGTCCACCTATCAGGAGTTCTGGGAAAAAGAGCCGGAAATCTTAAATGAGACGATTTCCCACAGATTCCGTTCCATTTCGGATGTCAATCAGTTTGTATTCCGCTACTGGAACCTGTTCCGCGGTAATTTTGAACCGTTTAATGTGTTAAAGTTAGGAAAGATGTATGCCGTCGGTGCAGACAATCGGGAATTGTATGATACGATCCGCAACCAGAAAAAACGGATGATCTGCATTAACGATACCTGTACTCAGGAAGAATTTGAAGAGGCAAAACCAAAGGTGATCGAATGCTTTGAGCATATCCTTCCGGAAAAATCATCCTTTGAATTATAAAAAAGAGCATTGAGGCGAAAGCATGAGCAGTATTAAGAAAAATTTTTCATATAATCTGGTATATCAGATATTAAATCTTGTTATTTTGCTGGTAACATCCCCCTATATCGCAAGGGTACTCGGACCGGATAAGAGCGGAATTTATTCTTACACCTATTCAGTAGCGAATTTTTTCCTGTTAGCGGCAATGCTGGGAGTGAACAATTACGGAAACCGGAGTATTGCACTGATCCGTGATGACAAAGAGAAGCTGTCTAAGACCTTTTCAAGTATCTATGTACTCCAGCTTCTGACCTCGGCAATTTCCGTAACTGCCTATGTCATCTATTTAGTATGGATCATTGATGCGAACCGTACCGTGGCATTAGTACAGGGAGTGTACCTGATGTCCGCAGCCTTTGATATTAACTGGTTCTTTTTCGGATTAGAAAAATTCAAGCTGACCGTTACCAGAAATATGGTCATCCGTATTTTGTCCTTAGTTGGTATCTTCGTATTTGTAAAAGACCAGAGTGATTTAATCTTATATACATTTGTTATGGCGGGCAGCCAGTTGTTAAGTACATTGGCACTCTGGCCATATGTCAGAAAATTAACAAAGTTCCGGAGACCGACCTGGGCAGAGGTGGCACACCAATCAAGCCGAATCTGGTATTGTTCATTCCGGTACTGGCGATCAGTATCTACAATGTCATGGACAAGATTATGTTAGGAATTATGAGTACGGATGCACAGGTAGGTTACTATGAATATTCCGAGAGAATTTTGCAGATCCCTATGGCGATCATCAATGCACTTGGAATGGTTATGCTACCAAGAATGTCCAATCTCGTACAAAAGGGAGAAAAGGAACTCAGCAGAAAATATATTGCAAATTCCATGTATTTTACGATCTGGATCTCCATGGCAACGACGTTTGGATTAGCAGCCATTGCACCGGTATTTACCGTGGTATTTTACGGAAAACAATATACGGCATGTATTGCCCTGATCACGGCGTTAACCGTCATGATCCCTTGTAAGGCATGGGCAAATGTCGTGCGTACCCAGTATCTGCTTCCAAACAGCCAGGATATGATCTATGTCGTATCGGTGATCGCGGGAGCAGTGGTTAATGTCATCTTAAATGCGATACTGATCATACGTTATGATGCAATGGGAGCAGTCATCGCAACAATCTTTGCCGAATATACGGTAATGTTGATTCAGACCTTTAAGACCAGAAAAGAGTTAGAATTTGGAAATTATCTGAAAAAAGGTTGGATATATGTTGTATTTGGAATTATAATGTATATAGCAGTATCTTTTATAGGAAATGGAAGAAAAGCATCTGTGCTTCTGCTTTTGATCGAACTGGCAGCAGGTGGTGTAGTTTATTGTGGATTGTCCGTGGTGTATCTGTTAGTCACAGGTCAGATGAAGAAGTATTTGAAGAAAAAAATTAAGACATGAAAAATACGAGGAGAGTAGTATGAGAGGAAACAGAGGAAAATGCTTTGCTCTGTTCTTGAGCAAAGAAATAGGAGGAGTTACATCATGGAAAAAGTAAAGGCACAAAAGAGAAATGGAGAATTGGATTTTTTTAAACTGCTTTTTTGCATCGTCGTTATCAGTTTTCATTCAGGATACTTTATACAGTCAGAAAATGGGTATTTTAAAGGTGGAAGTATTGCAGTAGATTTTTTCTTTGTTGTTTCAGGGGTTATGATGGCGAGGAATGCAGCCAAAAAAGCATATGAAGAAAATTTAGGTATAGATACCTTTGAGTTTATGAAAAAAAGATTTTAAGATTTATGCCCGATATTTATGTTGCATGGGTCATCGCATTTGTGGTTAAGCACTGGCATTTTGTTTCTTGGAAACAGGTAGTAAAAAAGACCTTTTTGCATCTATCTGGGAACTGCTGTTTTTAACCAATACAGGAATTGTGGGTTATTCGCCAAATGATGCCAGTTATTTGTCAAATGATGCCACCTGGTATATCTCGGCAATGATTTTGAGCATGCTGTTATTGTGGCCGCTGCTTAGAAAATACAAGGAGAATTTTTTCTATATTATAGCACCATTGATGATTTGCTTTCTTTTTAGGATACAGTTATCAAAAATTTCCTTCTCTCAGAAGACCTATGAAATGGCGTTGTGCTTGCGTTCTATGATAAGGGGAACCATGGAAATCTGCATGGGATGTCTTTCCTTTCGAATGGCAGAATTTATGAAAAAATATCTTTTAACAATGTAGCAAAGACATTGTTATTTTTCGTGTCCTGGATGGGATATGGTGGTGTTATCTGGTATAGCTACAGTCATACAGGTTCAAAGGCAGACTGGATACTGCTTATGATTCTCTGGCTCTCTGTGACTATCACCGCAGTGAACAATCTATTGTTATGCCATTGTTTTCCCATAAATTATTTTCGTGGTTTGGAAGTTTTAGCTTTTCCTTGTATTTGGGACATGGATTCTGGGCTAAGGAGATGAGAAATCTTTTTCCACAGATGGGTGAGGGAAGAATGCTTATACTCTATGTGATACTGGCGGTGGTAACAGGACTGTTTATCCAGTACACTTCCCTGGGATTGAGAAAATTCTGGAAAGTAAAGGGCGAGGCAGTTAAAAGAATATTTATCGAGTAAGAGAAAAAGAAAAATATGGTTGGATAATGTAGTATTTGGAATTATAATGTATATAGCAGTATCTTTCATAGGCAATGGAGGAACAAGCAAAGGAAGGAGAGGACTATGAAAAGACGAATTAACAGACGAAATGGAGTTGGAATTTTTATGGCAGCCGTTGTGTGGCAGCCGGAAGTTTACAGGTTCCGGCATTGGCACAGGTAGAGGCAGCGGAGAGTGTTCCGGTCGTAGAGACAACAACGTTAGAGGATGGCAACTTAGGAGCAGCAAGCTCTCAGGGAGCACAGTTAAACTTCAGTAATATCGGTGCAACCTACAACGTAAAAGACTATGGTGCAAGTACTTCTTTGGATGATAACTATCCTGCATTTCAGGCAGCACTGGATGCGGCAAATAAGTATCAGAAAAAACATCCGGGTTCACAGTGTAAGGTCGTGATACCGAAAGGAACTTACCGCATCAAAGGCGAAAGCAGTCACGGATTGATCGTATACAGCAACACCTGGATTTATGCAGAGGGTGCAACCATTAAGAGAAGAAGTGATTATAACTGGCATCTGATGCAGACCGACATGGGTGGAAAAGGCTACAATGTTACCCGGAATGTTAAAATCGAAGGTGGAATCTGGGATGGACAGGGAGCGGAAACCAAGAATACCAACTCCGTATTCCGCTTTGCGCATGCATCCAACATGGCATTTATCAACTGTACTGTACAGAACAGCTTTAATGCTCACATCATAGAGCTGGGTGGTGTGAAAGGCTTTACAGCGCGAGGGATGTACGGTCAGAAAATACAGTCAGAATGATTCCAGCTTAAAGAAAGAAGCAATCCAGTTAGATATCTGCAATAACAAGAGCATCATGCCGGGAACGACCAGTGATGATGCCCTTTGCAGTGATGTATTGATAGAAAATAATACATTTACGGATTTGTATCGTGCAGTGGGAAGCCATTCCGCAGTCGTTGGTTTATACTATGACAATGTTGTGATTCGTAATAATGTATTTTCCAATATCAAAGGAAAAGCAATTAATACATACAATTACACCAATTGCATCATCAGCGGCAACACCTTTACAAACTGCTGTGAAGCGATCGACTTCAGAGCCATGAGCATGAATAAGCAGTATAACGGAAGTTTTTATGCACCGGCAAATGGAAGCACACCAAAGGCGGCGGTTTAAAAGCAAATCTGTTGATCTCTAAGAATAAGATCACTACGGATACCGCATCAGGTCATGAGGCACCGGACGCAGCCATCCGTGTATTCGGAGCAAAAGTAGACAGTGCTTATTATGCAAACGGCAAACTGGCAATTCCGAAGGGTAATTATTATGTAGAAGGTGTCCGCATTGAGAACAACACCATCTCAGGAAAAGCAAACGGTATTTCCTTAGGTGATGTCAGAGGTGCAACTCTCAGCAATAATACGATCACCGGATGTAAGAGAAGCGGTGTCCAGATCGCAGATGGTTCCAAAGTAACGATTTCCGGAGGAAAGATCCAGAAGAATACACGCAACGGTGTATTAGTAGAGAAAAATTCAGAGGCTTATTTCAAAGGCGGAAGAATTGAAAAGAACTCTGTCAACGGTATCAATGTAACCAAGAGTAAGATCAGCGTTTCCAATAAATGTATCATTGCACAGAATAAGAGCCATGGAATCAGCCTGACAGATAAATCCAAGGGATGTAAGATCTCTTCCGCAGAGATCAAAAATAACAGCGGTAACGGAATTGCGATGAATAAAGGCTCCGTACTTACCATGACAGGCGGTACGGTAAGCAGTAATAAGAAAAACGGTATTTCCGTCACAGCAAGTAATTTAACAGCTAAGAAGATTACCGTAAACAACAACAAAGAGAATGGAATCGGATTTTCAAGTTCTTCTAAGGGAACGGTCAACAGCAGTAAGATTACGAAGAATAAAAAATCCGGAATCACTGCAAATAGTGGAAATTTGAATATTTCATCCAATACGATCGAGAATAACAAGAAATATGGAATCTCATTAGCAGGCAGTGCAAAAGCATCTTCTCTGACAAAGAACACCTTATCCAATGAAGGAAAGAATGAGATCGTAGTCAGCGGAGGAGCAAAAGCACCGGTAAAAACAACCGTTTCCACAAAACTGAATGCAGTAACTTCTAACATGAAACAGGTAACCGGATCTGCACATCCAAAGTCAAAGCTGACCGTAAAGGCAGGAAGTAAGAAGATTGGAACCGGAGTGGCACAGAATTCCGGAAGCTATGTCATTAAGATCAAAAAGCAGAAAAAAGGTACAACCATTGGTGTCTACAGCACAGATGCAAAGAAGAATATCTATCAGCGGACGGTGAAAGTAGGCAAATAGATAAAGGAAATACAGGATGCGAAAAAGAGGCTCGAAATGGATTTTGGGAGTCATACTTCTGGCGGGGTGCCTGCTATACGGGCAGATGACAGTGTCTGCAAAAGAGCAGGAACCGATGACCGTTGAGACAACCCGGAGACAGGCGAAAGCCACAGGTGCAAGACTGAACTTTACAAATGTAAAAAAGGAGTTCAACGTATTGGATTACGGTGCATCTGTAACATCTAAAAACAATTATAAGGCGTTTCAAAAGACAATTGATGAAGCCCATAAGTATCAACAGAAACACCCGGATGAGCAGTGTAAGATTGTGATTCCGGGTGGAGTCTATGATGTGAAGGATAAGGACGGACATGGTCTGATCATTTACAGCAATCTCTGGATTTATGCACAGGGGCAACAATCCGCAGAACGACGCCGTATAAGCGGAATCTGATGCAGACCGTTGGAACGGGAGGCGGATACGCCGGTACCAAAAATGTTCTGATCGAAGGTGGGATCTGGGATGGACTTGGAAGTGTGACGAAGAACACCAATCCGATCTTTAGGTTTGTCCATGCTTCGGATATTGAATTTTTGAACTGTACGGTGCAGAACAGTTTTAATGCACATCATCTTGAAATGGGCGGCATTAAAGGGCTGTCCATTTTAGGCTGTACTTTCAGCGACTACAGTCAGGATAAAGCGTCTTTGAAAAAAGAGGCAGTTCAGTTAGATATCTGCAATAACAGTTCTATTATGCCGGGATGTGAGGTGTATGATGATGCACGGTGTCAGGATGTATTGATCAAAAATAATACATTTACGGAGTTATACCGGGCAATCGGAACACATTCGGCAGTCGTAGGAAAGTATATGAGCAATATTACGATCAGCGACAATTTTTTCTCCGATATCAAAGGAAAAGCAATCGGAATGTATAATTACAAAAATTGCAATATTGTACATAATACCTTTGTAGACTGTAGTGAGGCAATCGACTTTCGTAGTGTCAGTATGTCAGATTCTTATGGGAAGAATTTTTATGCACCGGCGGATGGAAGCAATGTAAAAGCACAGCCTTTAACGGCAAATCTGGTCATTGCGGATAATGTCATCCGAAAGGACCGGATGAGTGGACATGATACCGGAGGTGCCATGATCCGGGTATTTGGAACGCATGTGCGTACATCTTATACATCAAATGGCAAGACCATCGTACCGGCAGGCGACTATTCAATTAAGAATGTCGTGATCGAGCGTAACCGTGTGTCCGGCAAAGCGGCGGGATCATATTGAATGATGTAAAAAATGCAACGTTGCGAAATAATATCATCTATGAATGTGACAAACACGGATTGCAGATCACGGAAAATTCAACGGTAACTCTCAAAGGGACCAATAAAATATACAGTAATGAAAAAGAATGGGATTTCCTGTGGTTCTTCGAAATTAAAGCTACAGGGTTCCACAAAGATATACCGAAATGGTGCTACGGGTCTTTATATCTATAAGTCAAAAAATGCGGATATCCGAAAGCTTATCACATATTCAAATGGCGGGGCGGGTATCACATTGACCGGAACATCCTCGGCAGTCATAAAAAATCCATCGGTCAGAGGAAATAAGCATTACGGTATTATCGCCGAGAAGAAATCAAAACTGAAATTAGAGGGCGGTACAGTTGCAAAAAAATGCTGAGAGCGGGGTTTTTTGCAGCAGAACAGGCAGATGTTTCCCTACGATCCGGTGTAAAAAATTGAACAGAATAAAGGAGCCGGTGTCAGTGTGTCTTCTGGTGCAGTGAAAATATATGATTGTGAAGTGCAAAAAAAATAAAAAGTCAGGTGTGGAATTACAATTGTATTCTAAGGCGAATTTAAAGGGAAATACCATCATTGCTAACCGACAGTCGGGAATTTACGCAAGCACAAGCAGACTGACCATCAAAGAAAATGTGATCACCGATAACCGCAGATATGGAGTTGCCATGTATCAGGGTTCTAGGGCAACGAGCCTGAGAGACAATCAGTTCTCAAATGGAGCAAAGGAAGAGATTTCTCCTTGTCGGAGGTTCGAGTGCACCGGTCAGAACGACAAAGGCGATCAGGATCAACTGGTTAGCAAGTTATTCGAACCGGATCACAGGCGGGGGCACAGCCGGGAGCAAGGGTGACTGCAACGTATGGTAGTAGGAATTTAGGTTCCTCAAAAACAACGAAACAGGGAAAATATACCATTAAGATTAACAGGCAGAACCGGAATACCGTGATCACGATAACAGCCAGAGATGGAAAGAACAATCAATTTCAAAGAGAAGCAACTGTAAGATAATGTGAAAAGATGATTTTTCAACAATTCTTGCAAAAGAACGACAGTTATGATAAAATGCTTTAGATTATGCTGGGAGGAATAAACCAATGAAATTAATTATACAGATACCATGTTACAACGAGGCAGAGACATTAGAAATTGCATTGAACGATCTGCCAAAACACATCGATGGCATTGATGAGATCGAATACCTGATCATCAATGACGGAAGTAAGGACAATACTGTAGAAGTCGCAAAGAACTGGGGCGTGAACTACGTTGTCAATTTCAAACAGAATAAGGGTCTGGCGAAAGGATTTGTGGCGGGACTGGATGCGTGCCTTAGAAACGGCGCAGACATCATTGTCAATACCGATGCAGATAACCAGTACTGCGGCGAAGATATTGAAAAGATTGTACGCCCGATTTTGAACGGAGAAGCAGATATTGTTATCGGAGAACGTCCAATCGATCAGACAGAGCATTTTTCACCACATCAAAAAGAAGCTGCAGCATTTTGGAAGCTGGGTAGTCCGTAAGGCATCGAACTCAGACATCCCGGATGCACCGAGTGGATTCCGTGCTTACAGCAGGGATGCGGCAATGCGTCTGAATGTTACCAATGAATATACCTATACCTTAGAAACCATCGTACAGGCGGGACGTACCAAGATGGCAATGACTTCTGTTCCGATCCGTACCAATGCAGAACTGCGTCCATCCAGACTGTTCAGCAGTATGTTTGGTTATGTAAAGAGATCCATGTTAACGATCATCCGTGCATTTTTAATGTACAAGCCACTGTCCTTCTTTATGGGACTTGGAACAATTCCTGTCATTGGCGGAGTTGCGTTGGGAATCCGTTTTATCGTCTATGCAGTTGGAGGAAGCGGTGCCGGTCATATCCAGTCACTGATCCTTGCGTCAATGCTGATCATCATAGGAGTGCTTGTATGGGTACTCGGACTGATGGGCGACATTATCGCATCAAACCGGAAGTTATTAGAGGATATCCAGTACCATGTGCGTAAACTGGATTACGATTCCGAAAAAGAGGAAAACTAAGGACTAAAGGCTCAAGGAGGATACAGATGGATAACAGAATGACCGGGATTCGACAAAAAACAGGCCATATCTGGGCATTTTTGATCGCATTTTTGCCAAGACTCTTCTGGAGTCTGCAGGCAATTCCGCTGCGAACGGTTTCAGATGAACTTTCGACTATGAATGGTGCGGTATTCTTTTTCTTCACAGAACTGGAATGCCGTTGTATCAAAAAGCGAGGATATTATGGTTTTGGAATGAGTATACTGGCAACACCACTGATGCAGTGGATTAAGGACCCGGTGATACTTTATCGTACCCTGTTAATTTGCACCGGATTGTTAGAGAGAGTGTGGCAGCAGTCATCTGTTTCTATCTGTTAAAAAGAGTTTTTGGAATTACAGATGAGAAAAAAAGGCACTGTTGATGACGGCAACGGTTTCTTATGTCACCGTTGTTCGTACAACCGTGTTCTATAATGAACATATGTTAATGCTGATTAGCTGGTGCATGTGTCTGGTATTAGCAAAGCTGGTACTCACAGAAGAGCCTAAGAAACGGGCAGTGTGGACCGGCTTTTTTTTGTCTTGCTGATGTTATATGCACTGACCGTACATGCAAGAACGACAACATATATCATTGCAGCAGTATTGGTTGTACTGTTATACGGAGTTTTGTATCGGAAAAAGCTGATATCTTTGCCGGTATTTGCAATTTTTACAGCGGGTGGATACATCCTGATGAAAAAAAGGAATCAAAATGTATCAATCAGTTGTATGGAGTGCGGCAGAAGGAGTCCGCAAGCGTAAATATCGGAGAAGAAAAATTATCTCTGCTCAAAAAAACAGTAGAAGGAATCAAGTCCTGTCTTTTTACCATTTTCGGACAGATTAATATTGCCAGCATGATTTCAGGCGGACTGTTAATCACCGCATTGGTCATGGTGATTTTATTAATTGTCAGAAAAGGAAAAGAGGCATTTGTATTAAAGACGATTCAGGCTGATAACAAAGAAGAACAGCTGTATTTTGTCATTGGAAGTTTTTTGTGCTTTGTACGGAATGACGATCGCAGCACAGTCACTTACCTGGATTGCCACGGCGACAAATGCAATTATGGATGGCTATGGAACAAAGGAATATGGAACAAAAGCGTTTACCTATCTTCGCTATATGATGCCATATCTCCAGCCGCTGTTAATGCTTGTGTTCGTAACCATGGAAAAGCAGAAAGACCTGTTTTTAAGTTGTTTCCGCAAGTCAATAAAATATATCGTATTGATCCAGGGAATATGGTTAGCTTTCATACTCCCTTATTGTTATGGAAACAAACAGGCAGGAGAGGAATTCATCTGTTTTGCATTAGCAGACCGCAATATTGCAACGGCACATACCTATCTGCCGGCAACGTTAGTCTTTGTCATAATGCTATTGATTTTCTTCCGGGGTGGAAAAAAGAGAAGTTTCAGGTCATTATGGTGGTATTGCTTGTCGTCGCAGTTATAAATACTGCTACAATGCCTATAACTGGGATATTTTAGCGCAGAAGGAAAATGAGAAAAAAATAGATACCGTTTATCAGGTGTTAGGAAGCGGAGAACTTGGAAAAGAGCAGTTGACAGACAAGCTTTACGGACTGGATTTAAGCGGGGCAGATGATCATCAGGTATATTATCTCTTGCAGTATTACTTTGCTGATTATGAGGTGATTCCGCGTTATCCTTCCGAGGATGAAAAAGAAGCGATCCTGTTTACAAACCGACGTGAAATCACAAATACAGAGGTGCTTGAGAATTATCTTTTGTATTGAACTTGACAGTGAGGAATATCTCTGGGTCAAGGGAGAAGCTTTACAGAAAAAAAGTGATCGAACAGGTAAAGAAAAATTATAAGAAAGAATATCATATAGACCTTGGAACACTCTATGATGCAGCATCAAACCGCAACCAGACCGGTACGATGAGTTCAAATGGAGCAGTCGGATGTTTTGCAACGACCAAGGGGAAGCGTTTACAAGCGGTGAATATGAGTTTACATTTACCTTTTCTGTGGAAACAGACGACAAGGGGCAGTACAGATTTGGCAACCGTAGATATTGCAGATGCGATCACCGGAGAAAGCTATGTCAGTGGAAAATTGCAGGCATCCGATTTAAAGGACGGGGTTGGAGAAGTTCACTTCTCCATACCGATGAGTAATGCACAGAATCTTCAGATCAGATGTTTTGCAGACAGCACGGTTCCGGTGGAACTGACAGATATCATGTATAAAAAAAGAACTCACTGACCGATCATGTGGGAGCAATCTATCAGACCGAGACAGAACAGTTGAGTAAGATTGCGAATAAGATTGAAAAGAATGCAGACATCCCAATGGTTTCAGAATATGATTCTTTAAGATGGTTTGCAGATTACAGTGATATGCAAAAGGCAATGAAGGCAAAAAGTGTATTCTACTGTGAGTCACAAAAAAGCGGTCGAAGGACAGCAAAACGAAGGACTTCTGTTGATGGAGAACCGAAGTGGCGGCAGTCTGGTATTTGAGCTGTTAGAAAAATATATTGTAGTAGGAAAAAACAGAACATTATACACTGTTTTAAAAAAAGAGCTGCGTGATGAGATCGCAGCACAGGGAATCCGCATGTATTCCGGTGACAAGGGATTGTCTGCAGACTATTATTATCTGGATAATTATGGAGCCGTAGATACGGCAAAACAGATCTATATCCCATTTGGAACCTATGAACTGACCGTTACGGGAAGTCAGTGCATGACCGGACAGGATACGGTTGGAGAACTTTACAGCAATCTGAACCGTACAGAAACCTATGAGATGATCGCGAAGGGGATATTGTCAAAGAAGACGGAACCTTCGAAATACAAAAGGGTATTTCAGTCTATGGCTTAGAGGGATTAAAGGGAAACAGACTGACATTTAAAATGTTCTGCACAGCAGAGACCGGACAGGCAAAGCTCTGGTTAAAGCAGACCTCAAACCGCAATCTCGTACCGGTAAAAGGTTTATCGATATTAGGAGATGCAAAAACGGATGAGTCCGGAATCCTTTTAGGAAAAGAAGCGTGAATCAAGACATTTGGACCATATATTTCAGCACCGGCGTGCTTTTTATCAGGTAACGTTTGAATTTGAACGGGATGGAGAAGTGCAGGAGATCTTGGAAGTGTGGATATTGCCTATGCAACCGAAGTGCTGGTGGCGTGAAGTATTTCAGACAGCAGTTTTGATGGAAAGAAAGGAAAAGTGGTCTTAGAAGTAGAGATTACAGAGGATGATACGGATCCGCTTTGAATTCAGAACATCCATAACAGGGGCAGATGACAGTCTGCGACTGACGGCAGTTACGATAGAGCCGCAGTAATATAGAGGAGATGGAACGATCGTGGAGACTATGGAAGAGGAAACTATGTTAGAAAAAGAACGCCCAAAACGGAGTGGGAGGCTGTTCATTACATATACTGTGTTATTTACAGTTATGATGCTTCTGGTGTTTGGAAGATTTTTATATTACGGAAAATCCTTCATCGGAGGAGCAGACGGACTATCCCAGGTGGGCGCATCCATGCATTATAATGGTTATTTTTACAGGGAACTGTTTACAAACTGGCTCCATGGAGATTTTTTTCGGTTCCGATGTGGGACTTATCCGTAGGCATGGGCATGGATGTATTGCATGTCTTGATTTTTAACCCGCTGCAGATTTTATGCGGATTGCTGTTTGCAGAAAATGTCCGTGCAGGCGTGGCAGTCTTTACGATAGTCAGTCTCTATCTGGCAGGGCTTGCTTTTTGAGTTACTGCCGCTATATCAAATGCAGTGATCAGGCAGCACTGATCGCAGTATTTACCTATCTGTGTAACGGCTATATCCTGAATTACTGTATTGCACAGAATGTATTTATTGAATTGTACATCCTGTTGCCGCTGCTTTTATTAGGAACAGAAAAATTACAGAAAAAAAAAAGAGCGGGATCTATATTGCCTGTATTGCATATCTGGGAATTTCACTGCTGTTAAATCTGTATACCATGACACTGATTTTACCAGCTATCTGTGTGTGCGTTATGTTTGCAGAGAAGAAAACAGAAGTTTTAAAGGATTCTGTGCATCACTGATACGTCCGATCCTTGCCTATATCAAAGGACTTGCACTTGCGGCGGTTTTACTGATCCCAAAGATTTATCTGTCAATGACCAGCGGAAGGGTTGGAAGTGCAGACCTTGAAGTCTGTGGTATTACGAAAAGCGTTATTACGCAGATCTGCTCACAGGGATTACCGGAAATAATGAGATTGGGATCCATGGCTTTGTGGGAGTATCGATCCTGGCATTACTGGCAGTCTTATATTTGATCTTTGCGGGGAAAAGGAAAAAAATACAAAGAACTGCGGATCTGGGGAGTGATCTTATTAATTTTGACACTGATTCCGTTAGAGGTTACCTGACCACAGGATTTATGGGATATAATCACCGTTTCCTTTTTTATGGTGACCTGTTATTTTTCCATCGTACTGGCAGTGGTTCTGCCGGAATTTTTAGTAGCAGTTACGGAAAAGAAGAAAAAAACGATAGGTCTTACCATGATATATCTGTGTCTGATGGTTGCAGCATATATCTGGAAAGGCATATCCATGCCGTATACAGCGATATTTTTTGCTGTGTATATCGGACTCTGGCTGCTCGGAACGAAAACGAAAGCGGATCGCAGATAAAGCATACAGAAATCCTCTGGCTTATTCCGGTATGTCTTGAGATCCTCTGCATGGCATATTTAATCTATGAGCCAACACAGAAAAACTATATTGCCAAATTTGAAGATGCAAAAACCGTAAATGAAAAAGTGGAGATCCGCGCATCCGCTGCTTTTTTCAGCGATCAAGGATTCTTCCGTATACCGTGTAGAAAATCTTGCGGCAAATGAAAGGACGAACAACCGGGAAGCCAATTTTGGAACACGCAATGATTATTATGCGTTAGATGGCTATTACAGCTATACATATGCTGATATCATAGAAACTGTCAATGATTTAGGCATCAGTCAGATGGGAAATCCGTTTAACATCTATGATTTAGATGAGAGAACGGCACTGTATACATTAGGTGGCGTCAAATATCTGTCCGGCTATCAGGACGAAGAGACGGCAAAACCATACGGCTATCAGCTTATCAAAAAAAGAAGAAAGTCAAAGAGGATGGAAAAAAGCGGACGTTATGTCTGTATAAAAAATCAGTATACACTACCATTGATGTATACCTACACCTCCTATATTACAAAAGAAAATTACCAGAAGTTCACGCCGAATGAAAAAGAACAGGCGATGATGCGGTGGAGTCATACTGGATCAGGCGGATGCAAAAAAGTATCAGGCATTCAGGAAACAAACTTGCAAAAGGATGCCGAAGTATTACTCAGCCAAAAGGAAATCCGGATCCGGCTGCAAAAATATTATAAAAATAAGAAAAAAGAACTGGCTAAAGAGAAGGGCAGCAAGTCAGTAATTATGCCTTTTGAATTAACAAAAGACGGCATTATATGTAAAACTTCTTCTGTAACCTTTACATTAGACCCGCCGGACGACTATGAGGGCGGCGAACTTTATATCGGATTTGAAGATTTATGCTATACAACCGAAAAACAGCAGGGATTATCAGAAATATTATCTTCAAAAATAAAAACAATGTCTATGGAAAAAACGTTTTTTAAAGAAAAAAACGTGCGGAATCCACGGAGAATAAACGTGCGAAGATTACCGTAAAAGCAGACGGAGTACAAAAGACAGCCGTGATCTGGGGAAAAGACAGTCAGTATGATACAGGAAAACGGGATGTGCTATTCCATCTCGGTTACAGTGCGAAAGGGCGAAAGGAGATCACCATTACCTGTAAGGGAATGGGCGAGTATGATTTTTCAGATATATACGTCCCGCTCCAGCCAATGGAACATTATGCAGAATACTATCAGCAGTTAAAATCGGATGCACCGGATCATGTAAAAATACAGGGCAATCAGATCACTGCAAAGGTGCAGGCATCCAAAGAAGAAGTTCTTTTTGTGTTGCCGTACCGTATCATCGTGGCTGGAGTGCAAAAGTGAATGGAAAGAAAACAGAGATCATGCAGCAAACGGGATGTATATGGCACTCCTGATTCAAAAAAGGGAAGTAACCGGATACAGTTAGAATACCGGCTGCCGGGGCAGAAAAACAGGAGGAGTGATCTCGATCCTGTGTGTGATCCTTCTGTTCGGGGAAGTATGTGTGGCAAAGGTGCGAAAAGCGTGATATTTGCATTTGCAATATGAATAGTGTATATTAGAAAATAACGGCAATTATATGGAGGAAGACGAACATGAAATGGACTGGCAGTTATGATAAGTGCCACATAGATCATATAGATAAAAAGCGCTGGCTTTTTGCCATGTATACCATATGTTTTGGGATTATGGTCATGCTCGTTTTTGGAAGGTTTTTATATTATGGAAAATCTTTTTGTCGGAGGTGCAGATGGACTATCCCAGGTAGCACCGACGATGCAGTATACGGGACAGTATTATAGAGCATTATTAAAGAATATTTTGCGGGAAATCTGCAGATTCCGATGTGGGATATGTCAATCGGATTTGGAATGAACATCTTACAGGTGATTTCATTTGATCCGGTCTATATTCTTTGCAGTGTATTATTTGTTCATGATATTGCGGTAGGAATTGCCATTTTTGATATGCTTTGTCTTTACTTAGCAGGGATCATGTTCATTGCACTTTGTTATAACTTAGGATGTAACCGGTATGCAGCACTAGCAGCGGCATTGGCATACATTTTTAATGGATATATACTTAATTACTGTATGGCGCAGAATTCTTTTTTGCGTTTATTTATTGTACTTCCAATGATCCTGTTAGGGAGTATATAATGTGACGAAAAAAAAACAGATATGGTATTTTTTTGTGCTTGCAGTATTATATAATATTACTTTGGGACCACTGAATATATATACAATAGGAATCGTATTGATCTTTTGTTTTTGCATGGCGTACATTTTTTCGGATCGGAAAAAAGGAGTAGCGGATTTTTTCAGTTATATTTGGAAACCGGTTTTAATCTATATTCTGGAAATGCTTGTAATGGCGGTTTTTTTAATTCCTACTATGTACAAGGTGGTAAGTGGAGGAAGGATCGGAAATGCCAGTATCAACTTTCAATGGCTTTACGATGTCTCATATTATAGAAGTTTATTTCATGGTCTGGTAGGAGTGGATGAAATAGGAATCCATGGTTATATCGGAGTTACAACCATTGCAATTTTAGCGGTAGTCTGTCTTGTGATCAAGGGAAACAAGAGTCTGTTAGAAAAAGAACTCTGTGTATGCGGAGTTGCAGCACTTTTTGATTGCAATTTTCCCAATAGGATCTTACTTGTTTAATGGAGGAATAGGATTTAATCACCGCTTTTTATTTATTATCGCATTTTATTTATGTATAGTATTAGCAGTAATGCTTCCAAAATTATTTGAATTAGAAGAACGGGAAAAGAAAAAAGCTGTGTATCAGTATACTTATATACCTTGCTTTTTTATGCAGTGATTTCTGTATGGAGTGATAAAAATGTAGACTATGCGATGGAATTTTTACTGTTGTATATAATTTTTATATTGTTTGGAAAACGTGTAAAAATGCAATGGGTCTTAGCAATGATCTGTGTGGAAATAGCCGTTTTTTCGTACATTATTTATGAACCATCGCAGGAAAATGTAATTGAAAAATTTGAAAACACAAAATATTTAGAAGAAAAAATATCGGTAAAACAGTTATCCATTCTGCAAAATGTTTCGGATGGAGAAGTGTGCCGTGTAGAAGACATCCGGCAAAAATCGACAAAAGACAGGGATTCAAACCTTGGCATGCGGAGCGGTTATAGTGCTCTGGATGGTTACTATAGTTTTATGTATGATGATATTATCAGTACCATGAGTGATTGGGGAGTCAGCCAGACAGGGGCGCCATTTAATATTTTTTGATCTGGATAACAGGACTGCCTTATATACGCTTGGTGGAGTAAGATATATGATCAGGGAAGCCGAGGCAAAGGAAAATATACCTTGGGGATATGAGTTGGTTTGTGAGCAGGATATGGAAGTGGAAGGTAAGAACCGTACGGTGCAATTATATCGTAATATCAATGCACTTCCTCTTATGTATGCTTATTCGGGATATGTGTTAGAAGATGAATATGATCAGTTGAAACCTTATGAGAAAGAACAGGCAATGATGCGAGGGGATTGTACTTGAAGATCAGAGTGATATCGGTGATACAGATATACAACCTGCAGAAGTGAAATTAGATAGCAGAGTTGTATTAGATAAAGAGGAGATTTTACAACAGATCAAGGAACAGTTAGAGCAGCGCATGGTGGAAGAAGAACGTTCCGAATCTCCAATTGAGATCACAGATGACGGACTGATCTGTAAGTCTTCTAAGGTAATTCTGACCATTGAACTTCCGGAAACTTATGTGGGAAGTGAAAGTTATCTGTATTTAGAGGGAGTAAGATATTATCCGGAAAGCAGTATAAAATATAAAGAATATCTGTTAGGGGAGAATCCGACAAAATACAAGGAAAATACGTTCCGTTATAAATCCAGAAAAGATGCAGAAAACAGTGATCTGAAATCAAAGATTACTACAACATTTGGAAAAAATAAAAAAATCTGTCTTAGTGTGGGGAAAAGGAAGTCAGTATGATACCGGTGAGAGGGATATTGTTTCTAATATGGGGTATCATGGGACAACTGCACAAACTTTTACATTGCAATTAGAAGGACGTGGAGAGTACCGGTTTTCGGATTTAAAAGTAATCGTACAACCGATGGATTCATATGGGGGAAAATTATGTGAAGCTGCAGGAGTGCAGGTCAACGGATACACAGATAAATGGCAACTATGTGCGGGGACTGTTGTAACCGGAACAGATCGGATGCTCTGCATTGCAATCCCGTATCAGAAGGGATGGAAAGCATGGGTAAATGGAAAAGAGACAAAAATTGTTAAAGCAAATGGCATGTATATGGCAATCCCCTTGAAAGGTGGGAATGGAATCATATTACATTATACCATTCCGGGACTGAAAGAAGGGGCGATGGTAAGCGGTATAACAATTTTGAGTTTGGGAGTATTCGGTATAGTTCAGATATATCAAAAGAAGAGGAAAAAAAGATGCGAGATAGATGTACAATGTTATGGAAAAAGATACAATATAGAGTGCCGTATGATATGAGTGACAGACGTTGGTTAATTGCTATGTATACAATGAGCTTTAGTATTTTGGCATTTTTGTATTTGGTATTTTTCTTATTATGGAAAAACACTGATTGGCGGAACGGACGGAATGTCACAGGTAGCTGCATTTATGCAATATAATGGGAAATATTACAGACAGCTTCTTGCGTGAATTTTTGCAGGAAATTTTGAGATTCCAATGTGGGATATGTCTATAGGACTGGGAATGAATGTAATGGAAGTATTGTATTTTCGTCCCATCTACATTCTTTGCAGTATGATATTTTATCACAATATTTCTATGGGAGTTATTGTATACGATATAATTTGCATGTATCTGATAGGATTGACTTTTGCGCTTTATTGTGAACATTTACACTGTCAGAAATGGACAACACTGATAGGGGCATTGATGTATACATTCAATGGTTATCTGCTTAATTATTGTCTGATGCAGCATACTTTTTTTAGAATTGTTTTTCCTGTTGCCATTAACACTATGGGGAGTAGACCGTATTTATGCAAAAAGAAAAAGTATGGGATGTTTATGGGAACTGTATTCTATTTAGCATTGACAAACTTTTTTTAAATCTCTATACGGTATCTATTGTACTTGCAGTGTATTTAAGTGTAAAATATTGGGGATGTAAAAAGAAAGAAGTCTGGGAGGTTTTTTACGTTATCTTTGGAAACCGATCCTTAGTTATGTGATATCAGTACTGCTTGCTGCAGTTAGCTTATTACCGAAGTTATACATGGCATTAACAAGCGGACGTGTTGGAAATAGTGAACTTGGGATTGGAATTCTGTACGAAGGAAGATATTATCTGAAACTGATACAGGGATTCATTGAACCTAAAGAAATTGGAATGCACGGATATTTAGGAATGCCGGGTATTGCTTTGATTGCCTTATTGGCATTATATTTAAGAAAAGGGTATGTTGGCGTAAAAAACGATTACAAATAGAGGGAATCCTGTTAATGTTTGCAATGATATTTCCGATATTATTAACTTTTATTTAGCAGTGGTAACTGCTACTATGTTACCCGGTGCTTTTTTATTACCAATACAGAAAAAAAGGGCATTAGCATGGGGAACATTGACGTATGTAACGCTTTATCTGCTGATTAGTGTCTGGCAGAAAAGCGATATCTATATTTCAATTGTTTTTATCGTATTCTATCTTATGCTGATCCTTTCTAAGGGAATCATGAAGTATTCTCTAAAGAAAGGGATGATATGCTCCATGGTCTGTATAGAACTTGCTGCATTGACATATCATTCTTACAGTCCCATGGAAAGTGGGATGATGAAACTGTTTCGAAATAGTAGTGATATTGATGAAAAAATTTCGATACAGTCTTCTGCGATGCTTAAAAATATAGACAATGATCATGTATATAGAACGAAGATCATGGCAGAAAACTATGAAAATAAAATGGAAGAAGCAAATGCAAAGGTCTTCGTACAGGAAGCTATACATTTGACGGATATTTCAGCTATACTTATGGAAGCATCATGGATGCGGTACAGGAGTGGCAGATAAATAAAGGATATGCACCTTTTAATATCATGGATTTTGACAGCCGAACAACGCTTTATATGTTAGGAGGCGTAAAATATATTGCCAAATATGCAGATGGCGAAGAGAAAGAACCATGGGGTTACGAAGTAATAAAAGAGGAAACCGTGATACAGGGAGGAGAGGAGAAAAAAAGTACAATTATTGAGAAATAAATACGAGCTCCCATTGATTTATTCCTATGCAAAAAAATTATTCCGGAGACCGATTACAAAAAGATGGCATCGTATGAAAAAGAAGAAGCGATGTTACAGGGATTGGTCATAGATAAAAAGAAAAGTAGTGATTTAGCCACAGTTACACCTGAATTTGATGACACAGTCATTTTGGATACAAAGGAAATAAAAAAGACAAATTCAGGAGCAAACAGGTGATACAGGATTAGTAGAGTTAACGACCAAAGGAATAGAAAACAAACAGTCATCTACAACACTGACATTTGAAATTCCGGAAAAATATAAAAATTCCGAATTGTATCTGTGTGTGAAGGGAACCGATATATTCCAAAGAATCCTGGTGTTTATAAAGATGTATTGCTGGGAGATCAGAGCAGCCGGTATGATGAACGTGTATTTGATGAACGGTATAGGAATTATGGAAGAGCAAATCCAACGGCCATACTGAGGGTAAAGTATGGAAGTAATGTAAAGAAAAGTATGATCTGGGGGCGAACAGCCAGTATGATACCGGAGCCAGGGATATAGAAATTAACATGGGCTATTATGATAAGTCCCAAAAGAAGTTTTATCTGACATTAGAGGCTTTGGGGGAGTATCAGTTTTCTGAAATAGAAGTAGTGACACATTCTATGGACAATGTGGAAAAATATTATTCAGAAAGAAAGAAATATGCTGCTGAAAAGGTTCAAATCCGTGGAAATCAGGTTACCGGTGAAATTAAAGTAAAAGATAAGAGTATGGCATGTATAGCAATTCCTTATCATAAAGGTTGGAGTGCTACCGTGAATGGGAAAAAGTCAATATTGTCAAAGCGAATGGAATGTATATGGCGGTACCATTGGAAGTAGGGTATAATAAGATTGTATTATCTTATACGATCCGGGATTAAAGTATGGAATGATGATTTCAGGATTGGCACTGGTTGTATTGATTTTTTGGGAAAAAATCCGAAAATACAAAAAGGAAACAAGTTCGAAAAAATATAAAAGAAAAAAGTGAGGAAAAAAGTACGATGAAAATTATAGTTACAGGAGGAGCGAGTGGTTTATCGGAGGCAATTTTGTCCACTATATGTTAGACAGACATCCGGAGGATGAGATTATCTGCGTAGATTGTCTGACTTATGCAGGGAAATATGGAGACCTTAGCTTCCGTTATGGACAATCCGAAATTTCAGTTTGAAAAGTTGGATATTACAGACCGAGAAGGAACCTACGGATTATTTGAAAGAGAACATCCGGACATTGTTGTGAATTTTGCGGCAGAGAGTCATGTGGACCGCTCCATTGAGAATCCGGAAATCTTTTTAAAGACCAATATTTTAGGTACACAGGTCTTATTAGATGCCCATGTAAATATGGGATCAAAAGATATCATCAGGTATCTACCGATGAAGTCTATGGGGATCTGCCGTTAGACAGACCGGATTTGTTCTTTACCGAGGAGACACCGATACATACTTCCAGCCCGTATTCTGCATCAAAGGCAAGCGCAGATCTGCTGGTACAGGCATATGGCAGAACCTATAAGCTGCCAATCAGTATTTCAAGATGTTCAAATAACTATGGACCATATCATTTTCCGGAAAACTCATACCGCTGATGATCGCGAATGCGTTAAATGATAAGCCACTTCCGGTCTATGGGGAAGGAATCAATGTCAGAGACTGGCTCTATGTTGAAGACCACTGTGCTGCGATCGATCTGATCATCCGCAATGGAAAAGAAGGCGAGGTCTATAACGTTGGCGGACATAATGAAATGCGAAATATTGACATTGTCAAACTGATCGTCAAGCATTTAGGAAAATCCGAGGATCTGATCACGTTTGTTACGGACCGGGCAGGACATGATATGAGATATGCGATTGACCCGACAAAGATCCATCATGATTTAGGATGGCTTCCGCAGACAAAGTTTGAGGATGGCATTCAAAAGACAATTGACTGGTATTTAAATAACCGTGAGTGGTGGGAAAATATCATTAGCGGAGAGTATCAGCAATATTATGAAAAAATGTATGGAAACAGATAGAATATTTTAGTAGAATAGAGCGAAAAACACAGGAGGAAATCTATATGAAGGGAATTATATTAGCAGGGAGGTTCCGGTACAAGACTGTATCCGATTACAAAAGTAGTATCTAAGCAATTACTGCCGATTTATGACAAACCAATGATATATTATCCGTTATCAACGTTGATGTTAGCGGTATCCGGGATATTTTGATCATATCAACGGTACATGATCTTCGAATTTTCAGAAGTTGTTAGGTGATGGAAGCGATTATGGTATTCAATTGACCTATGCCGTGCGGGGATGCACCAAATGGATTAGCGGAGGCATTTATCATTGGGGAACGTTTTGTAGGGAAAGATAATGTGGCATTGATCTTAGGAGATAATATTTTCCATGCGAGAAACTTTTCCAGTGTGCTGAAGGAAGCTGCAAATTTAGAGAGTGGAGCAGTTGTCTTTGGTTATCCGGTAAAGAACCCAAAAACAGTTCGGGATCGTTGAATTTGACAAGGATGGAAAGGTTCTTTCCATCGAGGAAAAGCCGGAAAATCCAAAGTCTAATTTTGCAGTTCCGGGGTTGTATTTCTACGATAATAAGGTAATAGAGATCGCTAAAAATGTGAAGCCGTCGGCAAGAGGGGAACTTGAGATCACAGCCGTTAATAATGAGTATTTAAGACGTGGCGAACTCAAGGTAAAGGGAGCTTGGTCGAGGCGTGGCATGGTTAGATACCGGTACATATGACGGAATGAAAGAAGCTACGGATTTTGTGGCAATTATGCAGAAACGTCAGGGATACTATGTATCCAGTATTGAAGAGATTTCATACCGCAGAGGTTATATCAATAAGCAGCAGTTATATCGCCTTGCAGAACCGCTTCGTAAGACAGAGTACGGACAGTATCTGTTAAAGTACCGGAGGAAAAATAAATGAATACAGTTGTAGATATCGTAAGATCATGGGCGGCATCAGACAGTTCAGTTAATCCCACAAAAGAAATATTAGAGTGGGTAGAACAGAGAAATGCAACCGTAAAGGTTCGTATTGATAAGACTGATTTTGAAAAGGATGGTTTTTGGTACTACAATGAGGAGGAAGGCTGTATCTGTAACAGGAATCACAGCTTTTTTTTTCCGTTTGTGGATATCAAAGAATCGAAGAAGGAAAAGTCATAATAGAACAGCCGATCATTATCCAGAATGAGATTGGTTATTTGGGTATTTTGTGTAAAAAAATAGACAGGGTTCTTCATTTTCTTATGCAGGCAAAATAGAACCGGGAAATATCAATAAAATACAGATATCCCCTACTATTCAGGCGACAAAGAGCAATTTTACACAAAAACACGGAGGAGCCAAGCCACCATATTTAGACTATTTTATGAATGCAGAACAGTATCATATTGTAGTAGATCAGATACAATCGGAACAGTCATCCAGATTTTATAAAAAAGCGGAATCGAAATATTTTAGTAGAATTGGGAGAAGATGTAGAGGTTGAAGTACTGCCAAGTCATAAATGGATGACATTAGGGCAGATCAAAGAATTGATGAAAATCGATAATCTTGTCAATATGGATACGCGGACTGTGCTTTCCTGTATTCCATATTCCACAGAACATCTTACTGCTGCAGAAAAAGCAGAAATTCAGACCTGTTTTAGGGATGAGGCCCTGTATTATTCCATGTTTGAACCGACAAGAGAGAATCTGATTCCGATTTTATATCGTTACATTAACAATTATAAAATGTTTGCAGAGGGAGAAACAAGACTTGTGCCATTACATGAGTTAAAAGACTGGGAATTCACAGAGAATGAGATTCACTGTAAACATGATTATGATTTTAAAGTGGTTTACTGTGATATTGAAATGGAAGGCCGGGAAGTCAAACAGTGGACACAGCCATTGTTTGAAGCTATTGGAATTGCTGTCTTTGGATTGTTTACCTGTGTAGAGAATGGGGTAAGAAAGTTCTTAGTACATGCAAAACCGGAAGTGGGCTGTCATGATTTTATAGAATTAGGACCAACCGTGCAGATGGAGCCATCTAACAAGAGTAATCGAAAGAATGAACTAGAAGAGTTCTTTTTACAAAGTTAGAAGAGCAGCAAGGTATTAAAAAAGAATGTTTTATTATCAGAAGAGGGTGGACGATTCTATCATGAGCAGAATCAGAATGTCATCATTGAAGTTGAAAAAGAAGAAACCGGTGTATTGCCGGAGGGATACTTCTGGGTCGATTACGCAACCTTAAATCGGATGGTGCAGATTAATAACTGTCTGAATATACAGTTGCGGAACCTGTTGTCGTTGCTGGATATATAGTTATGTGGATGGAAAATATACAGTATAGGAAATAGAGAAAGGAACAATAAGATATGATAAGAATAGGAATACTGGGCTGTGCAGAAATTGCATTCCGTAGATTTTTGCCGGCATTGATGGAGAACAAGGAATTTGAATGTGTCTGTATTGCAGAGGAGTATGATAAATCGAAATTAGAGCAGTTTGAAAAAGAGTTTGGAATTAAGAGTGCAGAGAATTTTCAGGCAATCATTGAGGATGAAAATATTGATGCCGTTTATATTCCGTTGCCACCGGCGTTGCATTTTCCTTATGCAAAAGCAGCATTAGAACATGGAAAACATGTATTTGTGGAAAAAAAACCGTCTACGATCAGTTATGAACAAACGAGTGAACTGGTAGAAATTGCAAAGCAGAGAAACCTTGTATTACAGGAAAATTATATGTTCCAATATCATGCACAGATTGCAGAAATCCGGAAATTGTTAAAAGAGGGCTTGATAGGGGATATCCGTCTGATGAAAGCTTCTTTTTGGATTCCCTCTTCGTGCAGCAAATGATTTCCGATATAATAAAGCTTTAGGAGGCGGAGCACTTTTAGATGCAGCAGGCTATGTGACCAAATTGGCGAGACTGATGCTTGGAAGCACGGTGAAAGTAGATACGGCAACTTTGAATGGATTAGAAGGCTATGAAGTAGACATGTATGGAAGTGCAACATATTCAAATGAAGAGGGTGATGTACTTCAAAGGTTCTTTTTAGTATGGACAGTTATTACCAGTGTTGTTTAGAAGTATGGGGAAATAAGGGAAAGGCCTTTACCAACCGTATTTTTACGGCACCTCCGGGATATACACCAATCTTAGAGTTAGAGACAAACGAGGGAAAACAGCAGATTGAGTTGCCGGAAGACGCACATTTTACACATTCTATTGAAAAATTTGCAGAGGCATTTGGAAATGACACATTGCGGATGAAAATGTATGAGGATTTATTGATCCAGGCACGGATGGTAGAAGATATTCGAATGATAAGCGGAAGTAGGAAATAAACATGAAAAAGAAAAAAAAATTGCTGCAGATTTTCTATACTGTGTAGGTGCTGTGGGAATGATGAATGCCGTATTGCAGTTGATCGTATATCCGGTAATTAATAATCGTGTGGGTGAAAATGAGTTTGGAAATATGTTATTTTTGCTGGGGATTTTAAATATTTTAGCACCTTCTTTTGGACAGGGAACGGCAAATGCACGGTTGGTTATGCCGGAGCGTGAAACATTAAAAACAAAGAGTATATTTTAACATTAGGGATTTTTTCAATTATCTCGGCGGTGATATCAGGAATCGTGGGAGCAGCCAGAATTTCAACAGCAGTCGGAATTGTGATGTTTGTATATATCATTGTGATGTCCATTTATCGTATGTATGCATGTGTAGAATACCGGTTATCCCTGGAATTTAAAAAGGCAGTTTGTATTTTACCTTGCGTTATCAATCGGATATATATTGGGATTACTGATATTTTGGAAAAGCGAACAATGGTATTGGGTATTTATTCTAGGTGAAACAATTGCTGTTTTATATGTTTTCTTAACAGGAAATGTGCTGCGTCATCAGAGTGAAAAAAAACAGAAGAACGTTTTAGCGAGGTCTTTAAAAGTGCATTTGTTTTATCTGCGTCCTACCTATTGACAAACATCCTGCTGAATCTGGATCGGTTTATTCTTGCATATATGATCGACAGTGAAGCAGTTTCACAATATTATGTTTTGTCTCTATTGGGAAAGACAATGGCAATTATCAGTGGACCGGTCAACAGTATCCTGATCGGGTACATTACCAAAGGAAACCAGAAGATTAAGACAAAGAGTTATCTGAAAGGTGTGGGATTGCTGGTGGGTTTTGGACTGCTTGCGCTGGTAGCATGCAGTATAGTGACCCCGATCTATATTAAAATTTTATATCCGAATTTATATGAGGCAGTTGTTGATCTAAATGTTCTTGTAAATGTAGCTCAGATATTTTATTTCCTGACAAATGTATTACTGGTCATTATCCTGACAATGTGTGAGATCAGATGGCAGTTTGTGATACAGGTTGTATATGCAGTTATATTTGTGGGATCAGCGATTGTATTGACGGCACAAAAGGGATTATTAGGATTTTCGATTGCTGCCCGCATATCCAGTATACTTTACTTCTTGTTGACGACAATCGTGGGATTCGTGTTTGCGAAAAAGAATGGAAATCGTCAGAAATAGGGCATAGATGCTAAACTTGGAAAAATCTTGACGAATAAAGATGCATTGTCTATAATAAAAGAATATGTAAGGATTTATTTGTTGGATATAAAATTAGGAGCGAAAGTATTATGAATAAAGTGATTAATGTGGTGCGTGCGTCATTACCTCCATTTGAAGAATATGTAGAAGAGATTTCTGATATATGGGAGAGCAGATGGCTGACACATACGGGACCAAAACATCAGCAGTTAGAAAAAAAGACCTCGAAAGTTTTTGGATACTCCGAATGTGGAATTGTTCTCTAATGGTCATATGGCATTGGAATTGGCATTAAGAGTTTTAAAAGTAAAAGGAGAAGTAATCACTACTCCTTTTTACTTTTTGCGTCTACAACACAGGCAATTGCAGATGTGGGATTAACACCTGTATTTTGTGATATCAATGAAACAGATTACACAATGGATGTAGATAAGATCGAAGATTTGATCACAGAAAAAACAGAAGCAATTGTACCGGTTCATGTTTATGGAAATATTTGCGACTACAAAAGATCGAAGAGATTGCTGAAAAACATCATTTGAAGGTGATCTATGATGCAGCACATGCATTTGGTGAAACAATCGATGGAAAAAATGTTGCAAATCTGGGTGATGTTTCTATGTTCAGTTTTCATGCAACAAAAGTATTTAACACGGTAGAAGGGGAGGACTTACATTTGCGGATGACGCATTGTGTAAAGAGTTTGCGGCAATCCGCCAGTTTGGTATGTATGGAAAAGAGGATGCTGAGATGCTTGGCACAAATGCAAAAATGACAGAGTTTCATGCGGCAATGGGACTGTGTAATTTACGACATGTGTTAGAGGAAATCAATAAGCGTAAAATGGCGTATGAACGTTATATAGAACGTTTAACAGGAGTGGAAGGAATCTACATATGTCCGCAAAAGGAAAATGTTTCCTATAATTATGCATATTTTCCGGTTCGTTTTAACGAAGAGATTTTCGGAAAATCAAGAGATCAGATGGCAAATGAATTGATACAGAATGGAATTGTACCAAGGAAATATTTTTTTTATCCGTTAACATCAGATTTTACAATTATAAAAGAGAAGTTTGTGGTTCAGGATACACCGATTGCTGGTAAAATTGCAGATGAGATTTTGACACTTCCATTATATGCAAAGGCTTATCAGAGGAAGAAGTAGATCGGATTTGTGATATCGTAATGAAATAGGATTGAGAGAGAAAGAAGATGAAAAAGATACTTTTGCTTGGTGGAGCTAACACACAGATTCCGTCTATTTTAACAGCAAAAAAGATGGGATATTATACGATTACCTGTGATTATCTTCCGGATAATCCGGGGCATAAGTTTGCAGATGAGTATCACAATGTTAGTACAACAGATAAAGAGGCAGTTCTTGCATTGGCAAAAGAACTTCAGATTGATGGAATTCTTGCGTATGCTACAGATGTTGCGGCAGCAACAGCAGCATATGTTTCAGAGGCAATGGGATTTCCGACCAGTCCTTATAAGTCAGTAGACATTTTGACGAACAAGGATAAATTCAGAGCATTTTTAGAGGAAAATGGTTTTTGTACTCCTCGTGCCAGAGGATACAGTTCTGTTGAGGAAGCAAAGAAGGACTTAGAGAATTTCAAATTTCCGGTTATGGTAAAACCGGTGGATTCAGCGGGCAGCAAGGGCGTAGCACGGATGGATGATGCAGTCAGTTAGAAGAGCTGGTGGAAAATGCCCTTCAGTATTCCAGATGTAAACGTTTTATTATTGAGGAATATGTTGAAAATACAGATATCAAATTGCAGGCGATGGATTTTCTGTTGATGGAAAATTAGTTTTTCGTTGTTTTGCAAATGAGCATTTTAGTAATAAGGCAGCAAGCCCATATGTTCCGATCGGAGAGAGTTTTCCCTATGATATGCCAAAAAGAGGTGCATGAGAAAGTACATGCAGAAATTCAGAGGCTGCTCACATTATTAGACATGAAAACACAGGCATATAATTTTGATATCCGTATCGATAAGGATTATAATGTTTATCTCATGGAAGTCGGACCGCGTAACGGCGGTAATATGATCGCACAGGTAATAGAGAAAGCAACAGGTATACCATTTGTTGAATATATGTTAAAAGCAGCTATGGGTGAAGACTGTTCAGAGCTGAAAATGGTAGAGCCGGAAGGATTTTGGTCCCGCTTATATCTTACATACATTAAAAGAAGGCAATTTTAAAAAGAATCCAATATACGGATGAGATAAAGAAGAATATTGTGGAAGAACATATACATGTAAAGGAAGGGGAGAAACTGATCCCATTTACAGGTTCTAATGGTACGGTTGGTGTCCTCATTTTAAGATATGATTCTATGGAAGAAATGCTTCATAAGATGGACAATATGTATGATTATATTACAGTAGAGGTTGAGTAATTCTAGAATTGAGGAAAAGTATGAAATCATTATTTTCAGTCGTAATCCCAATTTATGGGAATGAAAAGAATCTTCCTATTACAGTTCCGTATATTATAGAACATTTGGAGTTGTTTGAGAATTATCGGGTAGAGGTTATCATGGTAAATGACGGCTCACCGGACAACTCATGGGAAGTTATGAAGAAGTATCAAAGTGAGTACCCGGATTTAATAAAGATAGCATCATTGAGCAGAAATTTTGGACAAATGGCATGTATCCATGCAGGAATGGATTTAGCAAAAGGAGATGTCATTGGAGTGATTTCGGCAGATATGCGGGAACCGTTTGAACTTTTTGCAGATATGCTGAAAGAGTGGGAAAAAAGGATATAAAATTGTTGCGAGGAGTTCGCTCAGGGAGAGATGAAAAAGGCATATATGCAACATGTGCATCCGCGTTCCATAACTTTATAAAGAAACATTTAAATCCTAATTATCCAGAAGGCGGTTCGGATTTCTTTCTTATGGATCGTTCCGTTGTAAGTGAGTATTTAAAGATTGATGTGCAATATACGGGCGGTCTGCTCATTAGATACTGGATGGGATATGAGCAGAAAGAAATTCCCTATGTGCGTAAGAAAAGAGAAGTTGGAAAATCAGGTTTTGGTTTTTACGAAAGATTGGTATTGCAATGGAATTGATCGTTAGTAATTCCATTATACTGTTGAGAAAGCTATTAGCACTGGCAGTTATATTTGTCATTGCGAGGTGGGGTATTAAGTATTATTTTAGCGATCAGAGGTCAGGCATTAGGGTTGATCCTATCATTTATGTTGCTTATGACGGGAATATTGTTGATAGGAAATTGCATCCTGGGCGAATATCTTTGGCGGAATTATGAGCTTTCTAAAGGAAGACCGCGTTATTTGCTGGATGAAGTGATTGATGAAATGCCGAAAAATGTGGAAGGAATATAACATGTTGGAATTGGAAGGAAAAAGATTATTAGTATTAGGCGGTACTGTCTCTACATACGATGTTGTATCTCATGCAAAGGAGTTGGGGGCTTATGTCATTGTTACGGATTATTTAGATGGTGGTGTGTCTAAGGAAATAGCAGATGAATCATATACAATTAGTACATCTGACTTAGATGCATTAGAGCAACTGGTTATCTCAAAACAGATTGATGGTATTTTTACAGGTTGCAGCGAGGTTAATATAAGATTTGTACAGGAACTTTGTGCACGCATGAAAATGCCGTTTTATGCGACACCGGAGCAGTTTGCAGTGTCAATGAATAAAAAAAAGAGATTTAAAGAACAATGCAGAAAATGTGGTATTTCGGTTGCAGAGGAATATTTGGCACAAAACAAAGAAGATCTGGATAAAATCCGGGAATATCCTGTTATCATCAAACCGACAGACGGCTATGCAAGCAGAGGTATTTCCATATGTAATGACGTAGAAGAACTGAGAGAAGCATTTGAACATGCATTGCAATATTCTAAAACAGGAGAGGTTGTTGTAGAAAAAATATATTCAGGGTTATGATGATATTTGTATGTATTATACAATACAGGATGGTAATGTGACATTATCTGCAATGACAGATCGTGATGTGAATACGCAACAGGAGGGGAAAGCACCACAGCCAAATGCATTGCTGTTCCCGTCCAGACATTTGGATTCCTACATGAAAAATCTGCATGAAAATGTAAAAAGAATTTGCAAGATCTTTGCAGATGCAGAATGGAACAATGTTCATTCAGGCTTTTGTAAAAGGAGACGAGTTCATTGTTTTGAAATGGGATATCGTCTGTGCGGTGCAAATGAATATGTGATCGTTTCAAAAGAAAATGAGATCAATACCCTGGATATGTATATTCAGATGGCACTTACGGGGAAAATTCAGGGTTGGGACAACACAAAATATGATAATCCATATTTTAAAAACAAATATTGTATTTTAATTCCATTGTTGAAATCAGGTAAGATAGCGTCATGTTCCTGTCTGGATACGATCCGGGAAATGCCGGAAGTAATCCATGTGGTACAATTTTATCAGGATGGTGAAGTGGTACCAGAAGAAACAATGGGTTCTCTGGTACAATCTTTAGCCAGAATTTATGTATACGCAGAGAACACGGAAAAATTGAAACAGGCAATCCATAAGGTGCAGGCTTGTTTGCATGTAGAAGATACGGATGGTAATCCTATGCTGTTACAGGGATTTGATGTAGATAGTTATAATTGGAATGATTAGGGAGAGGAACGATGAACTATTTTACAAACGACGACATTATGCGCCTGGAGAGTAAAGCGGCAAAAATAAGAAAAGAAGTTGTGAAGATGCTTTGTATGGCAAAATGGGACATCCGGGTGGTTCGCTTTCAGAAGTAGAAATACTTACAACGTTATATTATCATATTCTCAACATAGACCCGAAGAACCCAACGGATCCACATCGCGACCGCTTTGTATTATCCAAAGGACATGGAAGTCCGACATTGTATACGATTCTTGCTGATCTGGGTTATTTTGATAAGAAAGAGTTAGAGACATTCCGACAGTTCGGCTCTTTATGTACAAGCTATCCGGATATGCGGACTCCTGGAATTGATATGGTGTCAGGTTCTCTTGGCAATGGACTTTCTACTGGAATTGGTATGGCACTGAATGCAAAGCGTAAAAAGATACATATGATACCTATGTGGTACTGGGAGACGGAGAATTGCAGGAAGGTCTGGTATGGGAAGCAGCTATGGCAGCATCTTTATCACAGACTGAGTAATCTGACAGCTATTGTAGATTGCAATGGACTGCAGATCAACGGTTGGGTCAATGATGTTATGACAATCGAACCATTGGCAGATAAATGGAAATCATTTGGCTGGTCAGTGATAGAAATTGACGGTCATGATATCAGAGAACTTTTAGTGGCATTTCATAGGGCAAAACAGATGAGAAATCCTACAGCGATCATAGCCTATACCGTAAAAAGGCAAGGGGGGTTGAATTTATGGAGGACGTTGCTTATTGGCACAGTCTTACACCAAATGCCGATCAGCCGATTGAGAAAATGCAAAAATACTTAGAAAGGGGTATCCTGTAGTATGATGCTGCCTACGAGAATTGTTTTTGGAAATGAGATTATAGAAATTGCAAAAGAGAATGAAGATTTTGTTGTTTTTAATGCAGATACAAAGACATGTCATTTAGAACATTTTGAGGAAAGTTTCCCGAATAGAGCTTATTCATTTGGAATTGCCGAACAAAATTTATTAGGAGCGGCAGCCGGTATGGCAAGCTGTGGAACAAAGGTCATAGTAGCAACTTATAGTGTGTTTTTATGCTTGCGCGCATGTGAACAGGTAAGAACCTATGTCTGCCAACCGCAATTTGATGTCATGATGCTTGGAACACATGCGTGTCTTTTGACAGGAACCGAGGGAGCGTCACACATAGCGGTAGAGGACTTAAGCATCATGCGTGCAATTCCGAACCTTACGATTATAGAACCTTCAGATGCAGTGTCGCAAGAATTATGGCACGGGAGGCAATTAAATTTAAAGGACCTCTTTATGTAAGACTTCATTTTGCACCGGTGCCTGATGTGCATCAGGAAGAGGATTATCATTTTACAATAGGAAAAGCAAATGTAATGCGAAATGAAACAAATGCACAGGTAACATTCTTAGTAACGGAATTTTATTAGGAAAGGTACTTGAAGCAGCAGAGCATTTACAGGAAGAGGGAATTGCAGCAGATGTTATAGAGTTTAATACGATCAAACCTTTGGATGAAGAGAGTATTATAGCAGCAGCTAAAAAGACAGGAGCCTTAGTTACCGTTGAGGACAATACCATTTTAGGTGGTTTTGGAGCAGCTGTGACAGAGGTACTTTCAGAGACAATCCCAACACCTGTAAAACGAATTGGAATATTGGACTCATTCGGAGAGTCCGGTGCACCGGAGGAATTATATCGAAAGAATAAGATGACGGTAGAAGATATGATGGAAGCTGCACGAATGGTGATCGCATTAAAGAAGGAACGTAGTTAGATATGAAACTTGATTCTTAGGACTTGGCATGATGGGAATGCCGATTGTGGAAAATATCTTAGCAAAAGGAGAATCGGAATTATACTTTTTTTGCACGCAGAGCGGAAGTTATCCAAAAAACAAATGCCTTGGGTGGAAAAAACAGGTAAAGTCGCTGAAAGAGTTAGGAAAAACATGTGACATCATTTTTGTATTGCTGGGAAATGGAGAGCAGTGCGTGGACTGTATTCTTGGAGACAATGGCATCTTATCAGAAATGGAACATGGAATGATCGTGATTTCCTCTACAATCGGTGTAAGGTTTATGGAGCATATCTATAAAAGTTGCAACGAAAAGGGAATCCATCTTATAGATGCACCTATTAGTGGTGGTACAGCAAAAGCCTCCAAGGGCACATTGACAATGATGCTTTCAGGCGAGGAAGACGCAATAGCAGTGCTAAGACCATATCTTCAAGTCTTTTGCGAAAATTTATATGTAGTCGGAATACGCCGGGAGATGCACAGAAGGTTAAACTATTGAATCAGTTATTAGTCGGCATCCATATGCAGGCAACAGCCGAGGCGTTTACCGTTGCAAAAAACATTGGCGTAGATTTAAAGATGGTATATGATGTGATATGTAAAAGTGCCGGTGCATCTAAAATGTTTGAAACAAGATTTTTAAGTTTAATGGAAGAAGATTACCATGTCAGAGGAAGTGTGGATATTATTAAGAAAGACCTTTCATTATGTGAGGAAATGGCAGATACTCCGTTAGTATTGGGAAAAGCAGCAAAAGAAATATTTGAAAACACTTCTGAAAAATATGATGGAAATGAAGATATGTGTGCGATAGTAAAAATGTATGAATCATAGATAGTTGTGTAGAAAAGTTTAAAGTATCATGGATGGGGAAAGAAGGCGTATTGCAAAAGCATTTGCACTACGCCTTCTTTTTACGGTAATTTCTTACAAATTTCTTAATAATATTTACTTTTTATGTAAAAAAAAAGTAAAATATAGCATAAGAGATTTTAAAGCTTATAAAGGAGAAGTGGAAAATGCGAATGAAGAGATTTTTAGCAGGATTTCTGTGTCTTTGCATGGTTGGAACCATGGACATGCCTTATGTGCAGGCAGCAGCCGTGGCACAAATCAGAGCCTGTTGCACAGGAAAGCGCAAAACAGGATGCTGAGGATGCAAAGCCGAGTGAAGATGTGGAAAACCAGGACAATGACCAGCGATCAGAAGCTGCAAAACAAACAGAGGTTGTCACAGACACCCAGGCAGCAGAACAGGCAGAGAGTGCAGGAAGCACAGAGAACAAGACAGAGCAGACTGCACTGTTGAATTATGCACTCATCGATCAGCCGACAGTTGAGATGCCGGGAACACAGAACGTACTTTTTAAGTATCGGAGATGAGCATACAGTCATCGAAAAGGCAGTGTTGGATTATGTCAACGAGACAACAGGAAAGGCATATCAGGTACAGGCAGCTACGATCAGTCAGGATGCGATGCTGTTTACGATGGAGTTTCCGGAAGGTTCCGAGGCGAGGAGCTTACCGTCTGGTAGGAGTAACCTATCAGATCAATGGAACAGAGCAGACCTTACTGTTTCAGGATGCCGGAATGGATATGCGTTTTGGTGTTAATACAACAGTAGAAAACAATCCGGACAGCGTAGTAGTCGAAGAGCCATCAGCCAATGTGGATGTAGTGACCATGGATGAGAATGGAAATACAGAGTCAGCAGAGAGCATCGGAGATGCAATTCAGAATGCACAGTTAGAGACACCGCAACCAACAGCAGTGATGAGGTTGCAGCAATGGGTGCAGGAAAAATATTGTAGTAGTATTAGATCCGGGACATGATGATACACATGCCGGAGCAAGAAGAAACGGTTTAGAAGAAGAAGACTTAACATTAAAAATTGCTCAGTACTGTAAAAGCAGAGCTCAGTCAGTATCAGGGAGTAACCGTATACATGACGCGTGAGAGCGGTGCCTGTGCAAATGGTGGTGGAGCCGTTACTTCTACAGAATGTAATGCAAAAAAGAGTAGAGTATGCACAGAGTGTTGGAGCAAATGTCTATGTCAGCATGCACATCAATGCAGGTGGCGGAAATGGTGCGGAAATTTTCTACCCGAACCAGAATTACCGTTCAGATCTTGGAACAACAGGACATGATCTTGCACAGCAGATCTTAAATAAGATTTTTAGAACTTGGAATCGGTGAGCATGGTCAGGGATTAAAGATTCGTAATTCCGAAGACAATACACTTTATCCGGATGGAAGCCTTGCAGATTATTTAGGTGTCATCAGAAGAAGTAAATTAGCTGGAATACCGGCAATTTTAATTGAGCATGCATACATAGATACTTCAGATGCAAACTATCTGAACAGTGATGAGAAATTACGGAGATTCGGTGTTGCAGATGCAACCGGAATCGCGAACTATTATGGACTTAGCAAAAATACGACAACACCGGTTATTACAAGCATACGTCCAAAAAGGAGCAAACGTGCTTCGGATCAACTGGCGTGCCAATGATTCACAGGGATATGAAGTATACCGAAGCACACGTCAGGATGGCGGGTACAAAGAAAGTGGCAACCGTAACCGGTAAGACATATTCAGACCCGAACCGTATTGAAGGAAAGACCTATTATTATAAAGTCCGTTCTATTTTAGCGGCAAATCAGTATAGTAACTACAGTGACGTGAAAACCGGAGTGCCGTTAGGAAACGTCAAAGCATTATATGTAAAAATCCAGAACTTCCGGAGGCGTTACGGTAAAATGGGAAAAAAAAGCAGCTGGTGCAACAAAGTATACTGTAACGAGAAAACAGTCCGGAGCAGCAAGCTATCAGCAGATCGGAACAACAGGGGATAAAGATTACTTTGTAGATACAACTGCACAAGCGAGGAGTGAAGTATTCCTATAAAATAAAACCGGTGAATGCACTGGGATATGGCGGATATGGCAATGCAGTATCCGGTGTCTCCATGAAACAGCCAACCATCAGTTATGTAAAATCCGTAAAAAGCGAGGACAACTGAAAGTGGCATGGAAGTCTGTGACAGGTGCGGGGATATTATCAGGTATACCGCAGTACAAGCAAAACGGCACTTATAAGAAAATAAAAGAAACAACATCGTTATCCTATACAGATAAAAATCGTACAGAGGGTAAGAAATATTATTATAAAGTCCGTGCAGTGAAGAAAGTAGCAGATAAAGTTTACAGTTATAGTACCTACAGCAGTCAGAAGAGTGCAAGAAATTTAAAGACACCCGTGATTAGTTCCGTGACATCCTATAGCGGAGAAAAGCTGAAAGTAAAATGGGGCAAGGTAACTGGTGCAAGCTATTATCAGCTCTATCGCAGTACCTCTAAGAATGGTACCTACAGCTATGTTGCTACCGTAAAGGGAAAAAAGAATATACTGACAGTTCTCTTAAGACAGGAAAAAGCTATTATTATAAGGTGCGTGCAGTGAATAAGACAGGACGTGTAAAGGATACAGCTCCTACTCAAAGGTAGTATCCGGAAGTACACTTCAGACTGCATCCATTAATAAGGTGTATTCTTACACCAGTACACAGATAAAATTACAGATAAAAACCGTAAAAGGTGCATCCGGTTATCAGATATACCGTAGCACATCTAAAAATGGTAACTATCAGAAAGTGGCAGAGACATCCTCTGCCACTTATCTGATAAGAAGCGTTCTGCCGGAAAGACTTACTATTATAAGGTTCGGGCAATAAAAAAGCAGAAGAGCGGAACAGGATATGGTTCCTTTTCAGGAATTAAGTCCTGTCGTGCATTAAAGAAATCAGGTATTACTTCTGTTCGTTCTGCTTCCAGTACCAAGTTAGAGATTCAGTGGAATGCAGTGAACGGAGCAAATCGATACGAACTTTACCGGAGTACGAAAAAAGAACGGTTCCTATAAAAAATCAAAAGTACATCGGCAACCAGCTATACAGATACCAATCGTACCGAGGGAAAAACCTACTATTACAAAGTGCGCGCTTATCAGTTATCAGGTACAGTAAGCGGCAAAAGTTCTCTAAGCAGTGTGAAGTCAGGAAAAACCTTAAAGAAGGTTCAGGGTGCAATGGCAGTCATAGAAGGCGATAAAGCACTCGTAAGATGGTGTGGTGTCAGCGGAGCAACACAGTATCAGATTAAAAAAGAAGTACCGCAAAAAACAGTGGTTATCAGGTTGTGGCAACCGTAAGCGGAACACAATACAGGGATAGTAAGGTATCTTCCGTAGGAACAACCTATTACTATCAGATCCGTGCGATCAAGACATCGGGAAATGGTAAAAACTATGGTTCCTATTCCGACGTAGCAACTTTGAGTATGGGTTATAAGATCATGGGAGCCTCTACCGTAAATGCAGCACAGATGGCAGCATATTACCGTAGCTCAGGAAAAACATTCCCGGCAGACATCTATGCTTCTAAAGGGGCAGCCAATATTGATGAATTTTGTAAGATCGTCGTGGAAGAAGCAACCGCCGAAGGAGTGCGTGCCGAAGTACTGTTTGCACAGATCTGCTTAGAAACAGGATTTTTACAGTTTGGTGGCGATGCGGGCAACACAGTGTAACTTTGGAGGACTTGGAGCAACCGGTGGCGGAGTTGCGAGGAAATGTATTTCGGATGTAAGAACAGGAATCCGTGCGCAGGTACAGCACCTGAAGGCCTATGCAAGCACAGAACCGTTAAAACAGACTTGTGTGGATGAGCGTTTTAAATATGTAGCAAGAGGCTGTGCACCGTATGTAGAGTGGTTGGGAATTCCGGATAATCCAACAGGAAAAGGCTGGGCAGCAGCTCAGGGTTACGGATACAACACGCTTAGAATAATAGGACTCATGAAAAAATATTAAACAGACAAGGGGCCGTATATGATAAAAAGGATTTCAGCAGTATTTTTAATAACAGCCATGATCATTGGATTGTGTCCCCAGACTGTTTATGCTGAGAACGAAACAGGACAGGCAGAGAACAGTCAATAGACAGCAGAACAGGGAGAGGGGTATCATTTTGTGGACTTGGAGCTGCCAAAGACAGCCGGAACACAGTCAAAAGCAGGAGTACGGGCATATGGTGCCGGCATTCCTGAAAAGTATGATGCCAGAAGCCTGATCGGAACTGTCAGAAAACAGGGCGGTTATCAGACCTGCTGGTCCTTTGCGGCTTTAGCATCGGCAGAAGCATCCTTAATTACAAAAGGCTATGCTACCAATGCATTAGATTTATCAGAATATCAGCTTGCATACTTTTTCTATCACCATGTGACAGACCCGCTTGGAAATACAGAAGGTGATGCAACAAGGCCATTGACAAAAGATTTTGCAAATCAGGGCGGTAATTCCATGTTTACCACCTGGGCACTTGCCGGCTGGCGGGGAGCAGCTTTAGAAAGTGCGCTGCCATATGATACGTTAAGTACAACGGCACAGTTACCGGATTCACTGGCATATGGGCAGGGTTGGGCACATATGCAGAATGCATACTGGATCAGTTCGAGTGATATGGAATCCATCAAACAGATGGTCATGCAATATGGGGCAGTAAATATCGGATATCAGGAAAGTGGCGGCTATCGAAACGCAACCTATAATTCATATTATAATCCAAGTGGAACAGGCAGCGGTCATGCAGTCACCATTGTCGGCTGGGATGATGCCTTTTCAAAAGAACATTTCAATCAGACCCCCAAAGAGGACGGTGCATGGCTGATCCGCAACAGTTGGGGAACTGATTCGGGAGAAAACGGATATTTCTGGATGTCCTATGAAGATGCATCCATATCTTCTCAGGCATTTGTATTTGATTTTGAAAGAGCGGATAATTACAGTTATAATTATCAGTATGATGGTGGAAACGGAATCTCAAGGATCAAGATCAATAACAATGGCATGGCGGGTGACATATTCAAAGTTTATGGAAGCTCACCACAGATACTTTCGGCAGTATCGTTAGGAATATATGATACCAATGTAAAATACAAATTATCCATATATAAAGACCCGGATGCAAAAGGCAATCCGACCAGCGGCACACTTGCAGCAACTCAGAGCGGAACAATGCCGGGATATGCAGGATATTATACGATTCCATTAGAAAAACCGATTATTTTATATCCGGGACATACTTTTTCCGGGGTATAACAGTTAGAAAAGCCGTCGGGAAATGCAGCGACGATTTTTGTAGACACTTCTTATACAAATGGCGGCTGGATTTCCTTTAAGAGCAGTACGGCAGCAGGACAGAGCCTGCTCAAAATGAGCAGCACATCCGGCTGGTATGACCTGCATACAAACACAACTCCGATGTGTGCAAGGATCAAGGCATTTACAAAGACCACTGCCTGCCTCGCATACGGATCAGGAAACTTCCGTTACAAAGGCAGATGCATCGAAGGGCACGGATGGAAGCATCACCACCAAATGTAAGGATTGTAATATCACTTTGAGTAAGAGCAACATTTCAGCACCGAATAAGATCGTATTAGGAAATGACTCCTATACCTATGATGGAAAAACGAAAGAACCATCGGTAAAGGTATATGATAAAAACCGGAAAAGTGATTTCGGCGGCAAATTATACGATAAGCCGGAGTTCCGGCAGAAAAAGAGCCGGGAACCTATACCGTAAAAGTGACATTTAAAGGAAATTACAGTGGCACTTTGAGTTCCTCTTTAAGATTCAATTAGGTAAGGTAAAGGGGTTAAAAAATGGTACATTAAAAAACAGATTCCGTTCAGATCAAGTGGAACAAACTGACCGGAGCAACGAATTATCAGATATACCGATATGATTCCGCAAAAGAAAAAATATGTCAAACTTAAGACAGTATCATCCGGTAAGAGTTCTTATACCGATAAAAAACGTGAGGCGGCAAGGGCATATAAGTATAAAATCCGTGCATACCGGAGTACAGGAGGTAAGACCTCATACAGCAGCTATTCGGATGTCCTTTATACGGCAGCAAAGCCGAAAAAAGTCAGTGCTCTGACTGCAAAAAAGAAAACAAAAAACAGTGTAAAGCTGACATGGAAAAAGACAACGCGGGCAGACGGATATCAGATATATCGTTATAATTCCACAAAAAGAAGTGGGGAAAAGGTAACGACCATCAAAAAAAGGTACTACGGTAACTTATACGAATAAGAAACTGAAATCTAAGAAAACTTATCAATATAAAGTCCGTGCATACAGACAGAATGGCAATACAACGGCTTACGGTTCTTATTCTGACATTTTAAAGGTCAGGACAAAGTAAGGAACTGTTAGACATTACCAATATTTTGTGTTACAATTAATTAGTTATTATGAACACACTAGGTAA
>VOFI01002930.1_pt1 | contig 50310 bp, 68 predicted proteins | sample 5384131 | NCBI WGS metagenome assembly VOFI01 (sample SAMN12384728, study PRJNA508395) | human gut metagenome | isolation source: healthy gut H | host: Homo sapiens
ATATTCGTGTTACAAATTTGAATTTTTGTGAAAATGTAATCGTATTTTAATATGGCTATTGCTCGAAGTTTTGGAAAATGGTACGGTATATTTCCGCCTTATCGGTTAGAGGCTTGGGATAAGCGCGGGAAGTGGAGGGCATACGGTAAAGCCGGAGGCGGCGATTATGGTAAAGAAAATCGACGAACCCTCCGATTGCAGGAGCTGGTGAACCTGTGATAGAAAGTAATGTGTCGGTTGCCTTTTTGTCCTGTGGTCACGAGAGTATGACAGTAAGGAATTTGATCGAGTATTCCGGCCAGATTTAATGGCTCGACGACTTCGAGGGTTAAGTCCGAGGCATTTCCGTTTAGGCGATTGGCAACGGCTACCGTATCGCTTACAGCAATGGCTTTTTCCCGTAGAAATTGTTCGATGTTGTCTTTACGGAATTTTTTCTTTTCTATATCTACAAAATGATTTTTGTCGTCGAAGAAGATAAGCCCAAAAAATTCTCCACATATCGTTGGTGTAATTGGGATAGAAAAAATCCATCGACCAGCGCTTGCGGGGAGGCGGGAAACTTCCTAGCAATAGGAGCCGGGCATTGGGTGGAAGAAATGGGGCGAGAGGGTGTATCTCCGGTTGAAGTGGATTCATCTTTTTATCGTAAATAGTTAAAAGGAGAGGTCGCTTGGTTCGTCGTTGATTTTCCAGAAAATGTTCTCGGCGGCATCATATCGATATTGTCCTTCTCGTAATGTTTCTGTTTGGAAATCTTCTTTCTCGAAAACGTCTTCTCCCTCGTCGAGTATATAAAATTCGTCGTTCGTATCCGTTGCTTGTATGGTCGCTATGTACCCCTCTGGGATTTCGAAGATTTCATTTTCTTCTACTTCTATCATTTCTCCGTCATAACCTTGTTGGAATAGAATGTCGTAGGCATCGAAATCGTCGTTCTCATCGTAGCCCATTTCGTCCCTGATCGTATCGAATTCGGGGGTTAAGAATAAAGTAATTGTTTCCATAATTATGGGGATTTATTCAAAATACAAAGGTACTTATTTTTACGATTGTTTCAACAATTCATGTACCTCGTTGTTTTAATTATCGATGAAACGTTTAAATCCCAAGAAAGTATGAAAAAATTATTTGTTTCTTGTTCCTGTTTTTTGGTGACGGCATTATTATCGGTACAGGCTGATAATAAAATGGATAAACAGACCGATGTCGTTGTAGAAGAGTGTGTTTGTCAAGGCCCTTCACAGTCGCCGGCTCGAGTAATTCTTTTGTGGGGGGAAACCCCACCGAATGACGAATTGATGGCGATGTTTTACGACACTCGGTTATTGCATTTCCAAGACCCGCGAGCCCCTCGTTTTTGCTGATAGATCGTAAAGGGCGTGCGGCATTGGGTATAGGTGGTTATGTAAAGGCTACTGCTTCCTATGATTTTGACGGGGCTCTGCCTAACCGGGATTTTGTGACATACGATATCCCTGTTCCCCGTAATCCGGCGGAACGTAATCAGTATCAAATGGATGCTTCTACCACACGTCTGTTTTTGAAATTAGTCGGGGCCAATTCTATATTAGGAAAATATACCGTTTATGTAGAAAGTGATTTTCGGGGAGGACAGGATTACGGTTTTCGTCTCAGACAGGCTTATGTGAATGCCCGTGGCTTTTTAGTCGGACAGACTTGGGTACCTTTGTGGATCCGCAGCAGCTCCTCCTACAATCGATTATGAAGGTCCAAATGGTATGACTAGTGTGCGTAATGTTATGTTGCGTTATACTCTTGATTTAAGTAAACATTGGCAGGTGGCATTGGCGGCCGAAGCACCTTCGGTGACTTATACGCTAAGTGATGGTAACAATATGGCTATTCGTCAGCGTATGCCCGATATTCCGTTTTATGTCCAGTATGGTTGGAACGAAGGGAACAATCATATACGAGTTTCTGGTCTTATACGAGGTTTGTCCTATCGGGATTTGATGGCCTCTCGAAATAAATCTGTTTTGGGTTGGGCCGTGCAACTTTCAGGATTAGCTAATATTACACCGAAGGTAATGCTATATTATCAAGGGGTTTATGGACGAGGATACGATAGATACTTGAACGGTTTGAACGGGAAGGGTTTCGATTTGATTCCAGACCCCGATAATCAAGGGAAACTTTATGCACCAGAAACATTAGGCTATGTGGCTGGCATACGGTATTCATTCTCTCAAAAATTCTTTATTTCGGCATCTTATAGTCAAAGTAGATTATACAGCAAAACCGGGTCGCTCTCGGAAAATTCCTATCGATATGCTCAATATATTGTCGGGAACGCTTTTTTATAATTTAACTCCCGATTGTAGTATTGGGCTTGAATATCTTTATGGTCGTCGTTCCAATATGAATAGGGAAGATGGTCAGGCCAATCGAATCAATGCAATGATTCAATATAATTTCTGAAAAAGGGGAATTATTGTTGAGCCCGTTCTCTTTGTTTAGCGATAGTGAAGAGGGAACGGGCTTTGTTGTGCAATGTTATGAATCGCGTTTGAATCGTGGTTTTTCTGATAAAAATATTGTTCGCCATGTAAAAAGTGTTATTTTTTGCATGGCGATTATATAATTGGGCCATTATTTAGAAACAGAGCACATAATGAGATATTTGTATTTGACGTTTTTTTATGATACTTCTTTGGGGGATAACGTCTTGTTCTTCTTCGAAGAATGTTCCCTATATGGTTGATATTGAAGATATACCTGCCGAAGTATTGAATGCTGCGACGGTTCAGTCTTCTCCTGTTTTAGCTCCGGGGGATATTATAGATATATCGGTAGTGGCTAAGAATCAAGAGGTTGTTATCCCGTTTAACAAGAGGTTGATGCAAGGAGAGGCTTATCTGCGAGGAAATGCATCGAAAGCCGTTGAATATTATTTGATTGATCAGGCGGGTAATATCGATTTCCCGGTGATTGGGCGTATTCACGTAGCTGGAAAAAGTAAGATGGAGGTAGAACATTTGATTCAAGAGCTCCTTTATCCCGAATATCTGAATGAACTACCCCAAGTGACTGTGTGGATACAAAACTTTTCTATATCGGTATTAGGAGATGTGAATAGACCGGGATTGTTTACCATAGAAAACGAACGAGTGAGTATATTGGATGCGATCGCTTTGGCCGGAGATTTGGCTATAACAGGTCGCCGGGATAATGTGCTGTTGGTGAGGGTAAATTCAGATGGAACTAAGAGTATAGCGAGAATAAATTTGAATGATAAGAATTTGATATCTTCGCCTTATTTTTATTTACAGCAGAATGATGTATTGTATGTTCAACCAAACAAATCCAAAGCCAATTCTGCTGTTGTCGTACCTCCCACGACTTCATTGATTTTTAGCGCGACTTCAATTTTATTGACTATCGCTAACCTTATTATTACAGCTTGGAGTATTTCGAAATAAAAGTTTTATGGAAGATAAGCAGAATACATCTGTAAAAAAAATGCATCGGAAGAGGCATTTGATGTTACGGGCTTCTTTTTTAGAATGTATTTCATATTGGAAATGGTTTGTGGCCAGCGTGGTCGTACTTGCTGTGGCGGTAATGTTTTATTGTTTCAGGCAGACCCGGTTTATGAGGTCACATCTGCAGTATATATTCAAGACAATAAAGGAGATAACAGCAATATATTATTGGAAAGCCTAGGACTATCTTCCTATAAGAAAAATATAGATAATGAAATAGAAGTCTTACGTTCGAAAAATCAGATTACAGATGTCGTCGAAGCTCTTAATTTGTACACGTCTTATTCTTGGAATTCTTTTTTGAGAAATGTTCCATTGTATGAAGAGACTCCGATAGAAGCAGTTCTTGATTCGATTGATGTGCGTTCGTTAAAGGCTTCTTTGAATATTAGAATAAAACCGCAAAACGGAGTATTCCATTTGGAGGCGAAGACTCGAAATGTGAGGGGCGATGAGGTAGAAATTTGTAACACTACGGTCGAAACTTTTCCATATTCCATACCTTTTCACAAGGGATTTATCCGACTAAGATATACTGGCGATACGATTCCTACCGTGGATAAAACGTTGAATATATCTTTATCGAATCCGAGAAGCGTGAGTAAGTCTATTGCCGGAAATTTGACAGTGGCTTTTGCTTCGAAAGATGCAACGATTTTGAAGGTCGTATACCGAACTCTGGTAATAAAGCGGGTGAGGATTTTATAAAAACACTGGTCGATTTTTTATAATATCGATGCGGCCAAGCAAAAAAAATCAAGGGACTGAAAAAACGCAACAGTTTATTGATGCTCGTTTGGATTCTATTTCAAAAGATTTATCGGTTGTAGAGGCGCGAGTAGAAGAATATCGCCGTCATAATAATTTGATTGATATTTCGTCTGAGGCGAAATTATATTTGGAGCAAACCGGATTTACCGATGAGAAGTTGGCCGAGTTGGAGTTGCAGAAAAGTGTCGATTATGTAGAGAAATTTTTATCGATACCTCAAAATGAATATATGCCCATTCCTGCGTTGGGAATTGACGATAAAGATTTAGCTAAATTAATAGGAGAATATAATAAAAAAGTCTGCAACAACGAGAAAGATTATTACATTCATCATCGGAATCCAATCCTGTTATCGTTGAGTTGACGAGAGATATACAGACTCAAAGGTCATTGGTACTGAAAGGTGTCGAAAGCATTCGTAAAGGAGTAGAAATTAAAAGAGAGATTTATCCCGTCAGGATAAGATTATCGAAGACAAGATTAAGAACGTACCTCAATACGAGCGGGAATTATCCGATATTATGCGTCAGCAAAGGATAAAGGATAATCTGTATGTATTCTTGTTGGAAAAAAGAGAAGAGAATGCATTGGCCAAAAGTATGACCGTACCGGTAGCACGCATTATCGACGATCCGGATTCTACGGGAGAACCAGTTTCTCCTAAGAAAATATTGCTGCTTTGTGCTGCTGTTTTATTGGGCGTTTTGTTGCCGGCATTTGTGATTTACCTCAGAATGTTGTTATTCCCTGTGTTGAAAGATAAGAAAATGCTAGAACGTCTTACTTCCATACCTGTTTTGGCTGAGATATCTAAGAAGCCGGGAAATAAATTTTTGTGGTTGAGAAAAAGAGTGTGGAGCCCATTGCCGAACTATTCCGATTGTTGAGGAATAATTTACAGTTTGTCCTTACTGGTCCAGAGAAAAAGGTGATAGCGGTAACATCGTCGGTAATGCATGAAGGAAAGACATTCGTTTCTTGCAATATGGCTTTGAGTTTTGCCCTAACGGGAAAACGGGTGCTTCTGATAGGTGTGGATATACGACGTCCTCGTTTGGCTCAGCATTTCCAAATGTCCAATATGAGGGGTGTTACTACCTATTTGTCGGGTGGAGATTCTGATCTTTCGGCTCTTATTCAATCTTCTGGAATTGATTCTAATTTGGACGTTTTTGCCGGCAGGGCCTGTTCCTCCTAATCCGAACGAATTGTTGATGAGTTCTCGTTTTGAGCAGTTGGTCGATTATGCACGATCCCATTATGATTATGTGATTTTGGATACAGCACCGTTGGGTATGGTATCCGATTCATTTTTGTTGACCCGGGCTATCGATGTGGTTATTTATGTAGCGAGGGCTAACTATACGAATAAAGCATCGATCGAGATGTTGAACGCATGGATTGACAATAAGCGTATCAATGTGCCGGTTTATCTTATTTTGAATGATGTGAATATGAATTCAAGGACTTATTCATATCGCCAATATGGTGGCGGAAAATATGGTTATGGATATGTTTCTTCGCGGTCGGAATATGTTATTCCGTGGTATAAACGTTTGTTCAGAAAAAGTGATCGTTAATAGGAATGATTTTGAGTATAAAAGAACGGGAAAGAATTTTTATTCTTTCCCCGTTCTTTATTGGATTTGTTGAATCATCGAGTTAACCGAGCTGCCATTTCTTGTGCAAGGTTTCTACATTGCTCCTTTATAGCCGGAGTAATGCTTTGTTTCATTTCTATACAGCAGGGGATAGTTTCCCATTTCATGGATTCGGCGAATGCGGCGAGGTGTTTTATTGCCGCACCGGCCCAAGTGAAAGAACCGAAATAGGCAAACGTGCGATTCTTGATATCCCGTGTAGCAATCATTTCGGTGAGGGTTTCGACTGCCGGAAATAATCTGTTAGAATAAGTAGGGCTGCCTATAATGAGCCCCCGGTAGCGGAATATGTTTTGGAGGATATACGATGGGTCTTCGTGGGAAACATTGTGGAGTACAATCTCTTTGATTCCGTTGGCTGCTAGTTCACGAGCTATTTCTTCGGCCATCTGTTCGGTATGCCCGTACATACTGCCATAAGCGATAACAACACCCGGTTCACCTTCATATCGACTTAGGCGATCATAAATGCCAATGACTCTGGTTATTTCTTTTTCCCATATGGGTCCGTGTGTGGAACAAATCGTTTTGATTTCTATGTCGGATAGTTTTTTCACTGCCGTTTGTACGGCTGGCCCGTATTTCCCCACGATATTGGAGTAGTAACGCACCATTTCGCTCCAATACTTATCCGTGTTTAATTGACTGTCTGTAATGCCTCCGTCCAAAGTACCGAAGCAGCCGAAGGCATCCCCTGAAAAAATCAATTTGTCTTCGTTAACGTAGGTCATCATTGTCTCGGGCCAATGAACCATCGGCGTAAGATGAAATGTGAGAGTCCTTTTCCCGATAGACAAGGATTCTCCGTTTTTAATACAAAGAGTATTGTCGTCTATTCCATAATATCCTTTGACCATTTCGAGGGTTTTGACATTGCCTACAATTGTCATTTGAGGATATTTTTGACGAATAAATTGTATCGAGGCAGAATGATCCGGTTCCATATGGTTGATTATGAGATAATCTATTTTCCCGTCCCCGATAATCTCGGCTATGTTGTCGAGTAGTCTATCGGTATAAGCGGCATCCACGGTATCTATTAATACATTTTTTTATCGGTTATCAAGTAAGCATTATAGGATACTCCGTATGGAAGCGGCCAAAGATTTTCGAATTTATATTTACACCGGTCATTTACTCCTACATAATGTATACCATTTGTAATTTCTGTTATCTTCATAATCGTATAATTAATTTGATATTTGATGATAGTCCTCTTGTTTGTAGATTATCGCTTATTTGAAAATGATTCCAAAAATACGAAAAATAGAAATCTTTGGGAAGTTCAAAATTTATTTTTTTCCTTTGTAATAGAAAACCTTAAATGGTTATATAGTTTATTAACAAATTTGCTAATAGGTGCATATTGTACCAGAAAAACATTAAAATCATGAAAAAAGTATTTGGCAGAGATGGTGGGTACTATGGTACTCGTGTTGATGGGTTGTGGAAGTGCTGTATTTGCGGGCAATATAGCAGCTGCTTGCGGTGCGGGAGTAGGAACGTTGGGCGTTGCTATGGCATTCGGCCTTTCTGTGATTGCTATGGCTTATACAATTGGCGGTATATCGGGTTGCCACATCAATCCGGCTATTACGTTGGGTGTATGGTTGTCTAAACGAATGAACGGGAAGGATGCCGCCATGTATATGGTCTTTCAGATAATCGGAGCGATTATTGGATCGTCTATTATTTATGCTTTGGTTTCTACGGGCGGTTCATCGGGAGTGACTACGACGGGAGCCAATAGTTTCGGAGACGGAGAAATGTTACAGGCATTCATCGCCGAGACAATCTTTACGTTTATTTTTGTATTGGTGGTATTGGGTGCGACCGATGAGAAAAAAAGGAGCGGGCAATTTCGCAGGATTGGCTATCGGTCTTACTTTGGTGTTGGTTCATATTGTGTGTATCCCTATTACGGGAACATCGGTAAATCCCGCTCGTAGTATTGCTCCGGCTCTGTTTGCAGGAGGAGAAGCTCTTTCACAGTTGTGGTTGTTCATTGTAGCGCCGTTTTTCGGAGCTGCGTTGTCTGCAATGGTTTGGAAAGGACTGATGGGTGACAATAAGGAATAATATAGTTTTTCTACGATAAAATAAAGGGGCTGCTTTTCAAGGCAGCCCCTTTATTTTATGGATTGTAAAAACGATGCCTTTAATATATAACCCTCCAATTTCTTGCGGGTTGTTCATATAGCCGTCCAAAGACAGAGGAAGTATGTATGTATTGTCGCCTCGGAAAGACCAAATCGTGTCGTTGGAATTTACTTTGTAGTTTTGTTTTTTTAGTAGGTCGACTAGCGGATAAACGGCGACAACGGTACTGTCTGGCCCCAATATTTCCACATTGTCGCTGTTTGTTCGGATATTTGAATTTTCATCGAAAAACAGGGCGTATTGGTAATCTTTTATATTTATGTTTTTGCCTTCGTAAGAGTCCGATTGGTAGTAGGAAAAATAGATGCGATGATTTTCCTGTGAGCGATTCAATGCAGATGTTATCCCTTGTGTGAGTTTGGAAAATTGCATCGAGGAAACGGAATCGGTGAACCAGACTTGTATATCTTTTGCCCCATAATTCTCTGTGAGATAGAGAAGGTCATCTTGTAGTCGGGTGCCATCAATAGAGTCGAGCTGGGTGCACTGGGTTTCTAAACTGTCGAATGTAAGAAGATTGTTTGTCCCGAGTTTGTTATTTTGAATGAGTGTATCTATCCGCTTGTGCATGGTATACCGGGTAATTTCGCTGAATCTCCACGGGCCGATTGATGAGATGAGGAAAAGAAGAATAAATGAGATGAACGGGATTTTTATTTTTTTTTACCAGATGTAAAAATGGTATACAAGGCAGTCGTATAGCACCAAAAAAGTTGAGCAGCAGTATGTATAGGCGGTTAGTCGTGATACCATAGTCTTGAAAGCGGCGGATTATACCGACAGTCATTAAGATTAATAGTGGGAGAAGCAGTATGCCGAACCATTGCCTGAAAAATTTCAAAGGACGATTCTCTTGTATGCATAACGGATATAGTATAAAAAGGGTGATTGTTCCGCCTATGGTGAGAATGGAGACTAGTGCGGAGACCCAACCATCGGGAAGTTGCCACTGAATTATGATTTTTATTAAATAGGCATAAAGGATTGTTCCGTAGAGTATGAGGAGGGGTAATAGTATATATAAACCTAGAATTTTCCATGCTTGGGCAAACGAATGCACCTTTGTTTCGGTTATCGAGGCGATAGGAATGTTGCCTAGCAGATAGAAAGGAAAGAACAAGGTATAGCAAAGTACATGTATGTTTGAATACATCTCGCTTTTTGAATTCACAGCCGAACAGAGTATCGGTAGAAAATAACGCCAGAGAGAGGCCGGCTGCCAAGACCGATGCAAAAAGTAAGCCTGTTAGTATTTGAATACACAACAGATAGGAGAAATTCCAAAAGAGGTATCGGTGTCCTTTTTCAAAAAAGGCAGCCCAAAATAAGGACGAAAAAAATGTTACGATAGGAGCTATGAAAGCAAGTGCCCCGAAGAAATGTTCGGGAGTATCGTTCGAAATGTAGCCGTACAAGCTCCATAATAGTACAGCGAGTAGGGATACCGAATGTCGTATAGTGGGGCTCAAGCGGTTCTCGAAGCAGAGGGCGATACTTGCAGCGAGAGGTAATGCGCCTACCCATACGTACCAATAGGAGGGTTCGTAAAGTATGCTCCCTTTTACTTGCTCATAGGGGAGGTTGACGAGTAATAGCAGAGAGATACACAACCCGATTGTTGCTGTTGCTGCGACCGGAAATCGTTTGAGCGCATTCAAAAGGGTTTCGGTGATGGATTGCCAACGAAAGGTATTTATTCTGTCGAGCATAGTTGAATGATGTTGTTGGTGAAAGAATAAATCCCCCTAAGTACACGCGTTGTTAAAAACGTACTTAGGGGATTCGGAAATATGTCAACAATGTTATTTATTGACTCTGAACTTGTCTATACCGTCTTTTAGGTATCCGACCGATTGTCGGGCGGCAGCGATACCTGCATTGATGTTCGCTTCGGCGGTTTGGGCTCCCATTTTTTTCGGAGTGAAGAATACTCGGTTGCCGAATTTCTCTTTTAAAGTGTCGGCAATAGTCGGTGCAACATCGGCTACATAGTGAAAATCGGTACGTTCTTCGAGTATGCGTGCCAGATCTTCTTCATATATCACCTCTTTACGAGCCGTGTTGATGAGAAGAGCTCCTTTGGGCATAAGCGAAAGCAACGAGTAGTTGATCGATTGCTTCGTTTCGGCCGTAGCCGGGATATGCAGCGATACGAATTGACATGTTTTATAAAGCTCTTCGGCCGATGCGACAGGCGTTACACCGTCTTTTTTCATCACATCGTCGGGGCAATAAGGATCGAATGCATAAACTTCCATGTCGAATCCTTTGGCGATACGGGCCACATTACGACCTACTTGTCCGTAGGCATGGATTCCTAGTTTTTTTCCCCTTCAATTCCGTACCCGATGTTCCGTTGAAATGATTTCGTATCATTAAGATAGTCATACCGAACACGAGCTCGGCCACAGCGTTGGAGTTTTGTCCGGGGGTGTTCATTACACATACTCCTTTGGCAGTAGCCGCGTTGAGGTCGATATTGTCATAACCCGCTCCGGCACGTACTACGATTTTTAATTTTGGGGCAGCGTCAAAAACTTCGGCATCGACGATATCGCTGCGCACAATGAGGGCCTTCAACATCTTCGACTGCTTTTAGTAGAGCGGCTTTATCGGGGTATTTTTCCAAAGAACCATTTCGACACCTGCGTTGTCGAGAACTTCTTTGATTCCATTTACTGCAACGGCGGCAAATGGCTTTTCAGTAGCAACTAATACTTTCATGGTTTTTCTATATTAGTGTTTCTTCTCAAATTCTTTCATGGTAGCTACGAGGGGCTTCGACACTCGATTTAGGCATAGCGTTATAAATGGAAGCTCTGAATCCACCTACCGAACGGTGTCCTTTAATACCTACCATGCCTTGTGAGGAAGCAAATTCGATAAATTCACTTTCGAGGTCTTTATATTCTTCTTTCATAACGAAGCAGACATTCATGATGGAGCGATCTTCGTGAGCTGCTGTTCCGACGAAAATTTTACTGGAATCGATAGCATCGTAGAGGATCGCTGCTTTTTCCAAATCACGTTTTTCCATCTCTTTGATACCTCCCATCTCCTTATAATATTTCAAGGTCTGCAATGCCGAGTAGATGGGGAGACAGGGAGGCGTATTGAACATCGATCCTTTTTTTGATGTGGGTGCGATAGTCGAGCATGGTGGGGATAGCCCGGTCTACATGTCCGAGAGCCTCTTCTTTGACAATCACGATAGTAACTCCGGCAGGGGCTAAATTTTTTTGAGCTCCGGCGTAGATGACGTTATATTTGGAAACGTCGATAGGTCGGGAGAAAATATCGGAAGACATATCGGCTACAAGAGGTACATTTACGTCTGGGTCAAATCGCATTTCTGTTCCGTATATCGTGTTGTTGGAGGTAAAGTGGAAATAATCAACATCATCGGGGACAGTATATCCTTTGGGGATATAAGAGAAGTTGGCTTCTTTCGAAGAAGCGACGACATCTACTTCTCCGAACAATTTAGCTTCTTTGATTGCATTTACAGCCCATGTTCCGGTTTCGAGGTAAGCTGCTTTACGGTTCAACAAATTATATGGAACCATACAGAATTGCATGCTAGCCCCCTCCACCTAAAAAATAGGACATCATATCCGGCAGGGACTTCGAGCAACTCTTTTACTAGGGTTTTAGCTTCTTCGATAACCGCTGTAAATTCTTTGCTACGATGTGAAATTTCCAACAGAGACAGACCCGTATCTGCGAAATTAAGTACGGCATCCGCTGTGTTTTTTAATGGTGTATTCGCTCAGAATAGAAGGGCCTGCATAGAAATTGTGCTTCTTCATAACGATCTTTGTTTAGTAGTTTGGTATAATTTGGTTTTGATAGATTACAAAAGTAATTCTTTTTTTTCTTAGTTTTCTGCGCTTTGAAGTATTTTGTTACAAAAATTTACAAAATGACGGCTATTTGTTAGTTCGAGATGGCATTTCGACAGATTATTTGTATCGGTCTTTCCATAGCTTGTTTAGATGATCTTTCAGCTTGTTCTCCGCAACGTTATCCTGAGGCTTCCACCAATTATTGTCTTTCAACTCGTTTGGTAAATATTGCTGATTGACAAAGTTACCCGTATAATTGTGTGCATATTTGTAATTTTTTCCATACTCCAACTCTTTCATCAATTGTGTCGGTGCATTCCTAAGATGTAGCGGAACAGGAAGGTTTCCTGTTGCTTTTACCGTTTCCAATGCTTGATTTATCGCCATGTAGGCCGAATTGCTTTTGGGTGAACTAGCCAGATAGATTGTCGTTTCGGCCATGATAATGCGGCTCTCCGGCCACCCTATATTTTGTACAGCATCGAAGCAAGCATTGGCTAAAAGCAGGGCATTGGGGTTTGCCAGTCCTACATCTTCGGAAGCCAATATAACCAATCGTCGTGCGATGAAAGCGGGGTCTTCACCTCCTTCGACCATGCGGGCAAGCCAATAGATTGCGGCATCCGGGTCGCTGCCACGTATGGATTTGATAAATGCAGATATGATATCGTAGTGCATTTCGCCGTTTTTGTCGTAGGCGGCAGGATTTTGTTGTAACCGTTCTGTTACAATCGCATCGTCGATGATTATTTTTTCGTTCTCTCCGACCGCTTGGGATACGAGATCGATGATATTTAGCAGCTTTCGGGCATCCCTCCTGAATAACGAAATAGAGCATCGGTCTCTTTTTACTTCTATATCGCGTTCTTTTTAGATAGATATCGGAATGTATAGCTCTGTCGAGCAGTAGCTGCAAGTGCTTTACTTCGAGTGATTTGAGGACATATACCTGACAACGGAGAGCAGGGGACGTATTACTTCGAAAGAGGGATTCTCGGTCGTTGCTCCGATGAGCGTCACCGTACCGTATTCGACCGCGCCGAGGAGAGAGTCTTGCTGTGATTTGCTGAACCGGTGGATTTCATCGATGAACAGTATGGGACGTACTTTGAAGAAAAAATATTGGTTTTGCATCGGTCTATTACTTCGCGAACTTCTTTTTACGCCGGATTGTACGGCACTCAATGTGAAGAATGGTGCTTGTAATTGTTGCGATATGATGTGAGCCAGAGTTGTTTTTCCGACACCCGGAGGCCCCAAAGAATGAAAGACGAAATTTTACCCGCATCGATCATACGCCGCAGTACGGCTCCCGGTCCTACCAGATGTTCTTGTCCGATGTATTCGTCTAAGTTTTTGGGCCTTAGTCTTTCTGCCAGAGGTTGTAACATAAATTACTTGTTTCTGTTGATACAAATATACTTGTTTTGAACCGTTTTTGCAAGGAAAGAAATGGAAAGATAGAGCCGTTTATGAGAAGTATGAAAATCGGCTGGTTTTTGGAGTAATAAGTAAAAACTGTTATCTTTATTCCGCAAATTTAATTAGATATGTCATGAAGAGACTTTTTCTTTTTTTCCTTGTTAATTGGATATTGGTCGGTAGTAAGAGCTTCGGATACGGTTTTTATAAAAGAGGCACAAGTCCCCATTTTGATAGAACGGCAGGATAATCTATTATTTTATCTTCGATTCGATGCACGAGACAGCCGAATGCTTGATGGAGTAACAGTAGATTTGTCGAGGTGTAAAAATCTCGACGATATTCAATCTGTGAAGCTCTATTATGGTGGAACAGAAGCCCGTCAAGAGGAAGATAAGAATCGATTTGCTCCGGTTAGTTATATTTCGAGTTTCAGTCCCGGTAAGACATTGTCGGCATATCCTTCTTATTCGATAAAATGTGCCGAGGAATCGAATGTGTCTGAGTCGGTGGTTTTGAAATGTAATTACAAATTATTTCCGGGAGTTAATTTCTTTTGGGTGAGTTTGCAGGTGAAACCCGGTACATCTCTTTATCTAAGGTGACGGCAGATTTGAGTTCTGTGACAATAGACGGAAAGAGGCTATTTGTAAAAAAATGTCGCCCGACGGTATTGTACACCGCATGGGAGTAGGCGTTCGTCATGCTGGTAACGACGGTGTTTCGGCGTTTCGTATTCCCGGATTGGTCACTACGAATAAAGGTACATTGTTGGGTGTGTATGATGTGCGTTATAATAGAAGCGTGGATCTGCAAGAACATGTAGATGTTGGATTGAGCCGTAGTACTGATGGCGGAGAACATGGGAGAAAATGAGATTGCCGCTTTCTTTCGGAGAGACCGGAGGCTTGCCGGCTGCCCAAAATGGGGTAGGAGACCCTTCTATCTTGGTCGATACAAAGACAAATACAGTGTGGATTGTCGCGGCGTGGACACACGGTATGGGGAATCAACGGGCATGGTGGAGTTCACAGCCGGGAATGGAAAAGAGCTATACGGCTCAACTCGTGATGACGAAGAGTACCGATGACGGCAAAAACTTGGTCGAAGCCGATTAATATAACCGGGCAGGTGAAAGATCCTTCTTGGTATTTCCTACTTCAAGGGCCGGGGCGAGGTATTACCATGCAGGACGGCACATTGGTATTTCCCATTCAGTTCATAGATTCGACTCGTATTCCGAATGCTGGTATTATGTATAGTAAGGACCGGGGTAAAACTTGGAATATACATAATCTGGCACGGACAAATACGACAGAGGCTCAGGTCGTGGAGATAGAGCCGGGGGTGTTGATGTTGAATATGCGGGATAACCGGGGAGGAAGCCGAGCCGTAGCCATAACCGAGGATTTGGGAAAAACATGGACCGAGATGAGTCGTCCCGAAAAGCTTTGCAAGAACCTGTGTGTATGGCGAGTCTGATTCATGTTCGTGCCGAAGATAATGTATTGGGTAGGATATCCTTCTTTTCTCGAATCCCAACACGAAGAAGGGGCGCAACCATATTACGATTAAAGCCAGTTTAGATAAAGGCCTGACGTGGTTGCCAGAAAATCAAGTGATGTTGGACGAAGATGAGGGGTGGGGGTATACTTGTCTGACCATGATCGATCGTGAGACAGTGGGTATTTTTATATGAGAGTAGCGTGGCTCACATGACTTTCCAAGCTATTAAGTTGAAAGACTTAATTCGGGAGTAACAATTCTCCATTTTGTTAAAAGTGCTAAATTTAAACATTCCGCAGAAAGTGTGGTTAAACCTTTGGACAAAAAAAACAGAGTCTTATAAACAGATTCGCGAATAAATAAATTGAAAAAACTTTTTAATGAAAGGAGAAAATTTATGAAAAAGGCAATAGTATCGTTCGCTCTTGTTCTCGTTTTATCGATGAGTTCATTTGCCGGTAATAAAGAAAAGAACGAACGGAGAGAGAAATGTGAATTCCCTTGTGAACAAATGGTGAAAGATTTGAATCTTAGCGAAAAACAGCTTTCTCAATTAAAAGAAGCCGATAAGACGTTCGATACGGAAGTAAAAGCGATTCGAGAGAAAAAGAGGGAATTTGAGAAATCGAATCGAGAATCGATGAAAGCAGCTAAGGTTCGTCGGGATTCCACATTTAAATCTATTCTAACCAAAGATCAGTATATTCAGTATTTGGAACAGAAAGTGGCACGATTGGAAAGACGAGCAGACCGCGATTCTTGGCGTGAAAGATTTAGGGGCTCCATTTATGGTGAAAGATATGAAGCAGGGGCGTCTTAATCCCTTGCCGTGGAGTGAAAAGAATGTAGAAAAATAAAGAACAGTGAATAAATAGGTTTTCGGTAGGAAAGAAAGGCTGCTATGCATTGCATAGCAGCCTTTGCTTTTTATCTCGTTTCAGTTACGAAATACGATTTGGTCATTTTCGGTATCGACTATGATAGGCTTCGATCGGTCTACTTTCTGGGCCAGCAGATCTTTCGACAACTGGTTCAAGATAAGCCGGTGTATCACTCGTTTTACCGGACGTGCTCCAAACTCAGGGTCGTAGCCTTCGGCTGCAATCAAGCCCAGAGCTTTGGGTGTAATTTCGAGTGTGACACCGTTTTTCTCCAACATCTTTTTGATGTTGTCGATTTGTAACGACACAATCTCTTCGATTTCTTTCTCGCTCAACGGGGGTGAACATAATCGTTTCGTCTATACGGTTGAGAAATTCGGGACGTATGGTTTGTTTCAACATATTCAAGACCGCTTCTTTTGTTTTTTCGATGACTTCGGTTTTGTTGGCAGGAGTCATCTTTTCAAAATTTTCGCGTATCAAGGCGGAACCCATATTCGAAGTCATGATGATAATGGTGTTTTTGAAATTAACCAATCGGCCTTTGTTATCGGTCAATCGTCCGTCATCGAGTACCTGCAACAGAATGTTGAAGATGTCGGGGTGAGCCTTTTCTATTTCGTCGAACAAAACCACCGAATAAGGTTTACGCCTGATTGCTTCGGTCAGTTGGCCACCTTCGTCGTATCCAACGTATCCCGGAGGGAACCGATGAGACGAGTGGCACTGAATTTCTCTTGATATTCACTCATGTCGATACGAGTCATCATGTTCTCATCGTCAAACAGATATTCGGCAAGAGCTTTCGCTAACTCGGTTTTTACCCACACCGGTCGTACCGAGGAAGATGAACGACCCGATAGGCCTACGAGGATCATTCAATCCGGCACGACTCCGACGAACGGCATCGGCAATGGCAGTGATGGCCTCGTTTTGACCTACAACTCGTTTGTGCAGTTCCTCTTCGAGGTGGAGCAATTTGTCTTTTTCGCTTTGCATCATTTTATTTACCGGAATGCCCGTCCAGCGAGATACGACATCGGCGATGTCCTCGGCATCGACTTCTTCCTTAATCATAGCTTTGTCACCTTGCAACTCGTGTAGCTTTTGTTGCGTGGCATGGATTTCGTCTTCTTTTGTTTGATCTTGGCATACCGTATTTCGGCTACTTTTACCATAATCGCCCTCTCGTTCGGCTTTATCAGCTTCGAAACGTAAGTTCTCGATGTCGATTTTGTTTTGCTGTATGCGGTTAACCAGTTCTTTTCCGATTGCCATTTGGCTCTGAATTTAGTTTCCTCTTCTTTCAGGTCGGCAATTTCTTTGGCTAACTGTTGCAGCTTTTCGGTATCGTTTTCACGTTTGATAGCTTCGCGTTCGATTTCCAATTGTTTGATTCGTCGGGATATTTCGTCCAAAGCCTCGGGAACCGAATCTACTTCTATGCGCAGTTTTGCTGCCGCTTCGTCCATCAAGTCTATGGCTTTATCGGGTAGGAATCGGTCTGTTATATATCGTTCGGATAATTGTACGGCTGCTATGATAGCATCGTCTTTAATCCTCACTTTATGGTGATTTTCATACCGCTCTTTCAGACCTCTCAAAATTGAGATAGAGCTCATTTCGTCGGGTTCGTCGACCATGACGATTTGGAACCTACGTTCGAGAGCTTTGTCCTTTTCAAAAATATTTTTGATATTCGTCGAGCGTGGTAGCGCCGATAGACCTCAATTCTCCTCTTGCCAAAGCCGGTTTCAGAATATTGGCGGCATCCATTGCTCCGTCGCCTTTACCGGCTCCCACCAATGTGTGGATCTCGTCGATAAAGAGGATAATTTCTCCCTCGCTTTGAATGACTTCGTTGACTACTGATTTCAACCTTTCTTCAAATTCTCCTTTGTATTTGGCTCCGGCAACCAAAGCTCCCATGTCGAGAGAAAAAGATTTGTTTGCTTTTTAGGTTCTCGGGAACGTCTCCGCGTACGATACGATGCGCTAGTCCTTCGGCTATGGCTGTTTTACCTGTACCCGGTTCACCTATCAAGATAGGATTGTTTTTGGTTCGGCGACTCAGAATCTGTAATACTCGTCTGATTTCTTCGTCTCGTCCGATAACAGGGTCGAGTTTCCCGTTACGGGCACGTTCGTTCAAATTGATTGCATATTTGCTCAATGCATTGTAGGTGTCTTCGGCCGAAGCTGCGGTTACTTTCTTCCCTTTTCGCAATTCGTCGATAGCTGCGCCCAGTTCTTTTTCGGTTATGCCTGCATCTTTCATGAATGCAGAGGCCGGACTTTTCACGAGGAATAATCCCATGAGCATGGCTTCCAATGCTACGAACTGGTCTCCGAGTTTATTGGAATAGTCGATTGCTTTTTGTAGGGCATCGTTAGCTTCCCGACTCAGATAAGGCTCACCTCCGTTCACTTTCGGAAGCGATTCTATTTCTCTGTCGACTTGGTTGTTTAGCAACCCTGCGTTGACTCCCAATTTTTTGAAAAAGGTATGAGGTAAGACTTTCGCCTACTTGCAAGATACCTTTTAGAAGGTGTACCGGTTCTATGGATTGTTCGTTGTGATTACGAACAATCTCCACAGCCTTTGATAGCCTCCTGCGATTTGATTGTGAAATTGTCGAAATTCATATATTTATTCTCCTTTCTATTTTATCTTTTTTTTGTTTTTACATTGGGATATAGTCAAAAGAAATGCCAGCCGTGTTTTTAATGAAATATTGTCTGAAAATCAATCTGTTAATATGACATAATGTCTATATTTCCGATACGTTGGAAAGGTTCGGATCTATAAGAAGTTCATTTATAATTCTTTTTGTTTCTGACAAAATGACTTGTTTATTTTTTACAACACGGATGCAGCATAGAAAGTTCGGAGGAACAGAGGCTATCGGATCTCGTTTATTTTCGGTGAAGATGCTGCGGAGATGGTATCGATAGCCATTTGGGGACGCTCTTTCCCAAAGAGCGGTGCTGTAAATTTCGGCTTGGAAGGTTCGACGATGGTATCGTTTTTAGTAAGGTGGATATCTGAACGGGATTGGCAATTGTACTTACCGGGACATTACGTTTCCATTCGATGCTTCTTTTTATTGAATCAGTCTCATGTTTGGTGAGCGGGCGGGTAGTGTTCCCGAAAAGGGTCATTAAAACCATTTTGGTGCGTAGGGCTCTTTTCTTGCGTTGCCAGTTACGGTATATTTCGACAGGGTCGAGGAGTCCCACATAAGAGACGCCCATACCGAAGGGCATGGTGTTGGGTGCACTCATCGACCAGCTGTTGACAGGATCGGGTTTGTCATTGGAGAGAGGCTGTAACAAGTTACGTAATACAAACATATCGACCATTCGCGCGATTGTTTCGTCGTGAAGGCTGGCTATGCTGTCTTTCACTGCGTGCAGTAAAATTACGTTTAACATGAATTCCGATGGATTTTCGGGAAACATGGTTGAGGGACGCATGATGTTTAAAGAGGCGGATTCGAGGTGCTCGTTCAGCTTTTTCTGCATGAACCGATCGTTGGGTGTAGAAGAGGGTAGCTGTTCGGTACGGGGCCACGACAATTCACCTCCTTTTATTTCCAATTCCGACCCATTGCCCGGCCGCATGGAAGGAGGCGTGGAAGATTGGGCATATGCGGTGTGGCAGAAAAAAGACAGCCCGCATGTCAACATAAAAAAACTATTATTGTTCGAGGCGTCAGCATAACAGCTGCAAAAATATATCTTCTATTTGATAAACTACTCGATGTTTAAAAGAAATTAACCGATATAATATTATATAAACGTATTTGTAAATACTCCGTAGGATAAAGATATCGAAGTAATTCTTTTTAATGTTTTTTATGTTTATCGGTGTGTCTTGTCGTTTTTAGTGAAAATCAAGTTTATTTGATTTTGTCCATCATTTGCTTCTGACAGCAGTTCGCATTTTTTTTGACGACAGTCCAAGACAGGCATGACCCAACAGGGCTAAAATAAATTTTGTTCTATATTCGCCTTGTATTATCTTTGTTCCCGAATAAAAAGAAAGAAACTGTTTTGAATTTTTTTCGAGCAGATGTTGTCAATCAGTTTTTCTGTTTTTCATTTGTGTTATTTTTTCGAGTAAAAGGACGGACAATGGATTTTGAACTGGTACAAACCGATGAGTGTACCCATGCGAGGGCCGGAGTGATAACGACCGATCATGGGAAGATACAGACCCCTATATTTATGCCGGTAGGGACGGTGGCCTCGGTCAAGGCTGTGCATCAACGCGAGTTGAGGGACGATATTAAGGCGCAAATAATCTTGGGGAATACCTATCATCTGTATTTACGTCCGGGATTGGATATATTGCGTCAGGCCGGTGGACTGCACCGGTTTAACGGTTGGGAACGTCCTATTCTTACCGATAGCGGGGGATTTCAGGTTTTTTCTTTGTCCGACCGTCGGAAATTGACAGAAGAGGGGGCTCACTTTCGTTCGCATATCGATGGTTCGAAACATCTTTTTACTCCCGAAAATGTGGTAGATACCCAACGTATTATCGGTGCTGATATTATGATGGCGCTCGACGAGTGCACTCCGGGCGATGCCGATTACGACTATGCCAAGAAATCATTGGCCTTGACACGCCGTTGGCTCGACCGGGGCTGGAAACACTTTTTGCGAAACAGAGGGTTTGTATGGTTATAAGCAAACTTTTTTCCCGATTGTACAAGGCTGTGTCTATCCCGATTTGCGTATAGAGGCCGCGAAGCATGTCGCCGATTTGGGAGCTGACGGTAATGCCATCGGCGGATTGGCGGTGGGTGAGCCTACGGAAAAAATGTATGAGATGATAGAGGTTGTCAACGAGGTCTTGCCTCGGGATAAACCACGTTATCTAATGGGGGTGGGGACACCGGCCAATATATTGGAAGGTATAGAACGGGGTGTCGATATGTTCGACTGTGTGATGCCTACTCGCAATGGACGCAATGGTATGCTGTTTACCCGTAACGGTATCATGAATATGCGGAATAAAAAGTGGGCCGATGATTTTTCTCCTCTCGACCCGGAGGGTACTTCTTACGTCGATACGTGTTACAGTAAAGCCTATTTGCGCCATTTATTCATTAGTGAGGAAATACTGGCCATGCAGATAGCCTCGATACATAATCTGGCATTTTATGTATGGCTTACTCAGGAGGCACGTCGTCAAATTTTAGCCGGTACATTTAAATCGTGGAAAGACGAGATGATCTGCCGGGTGACTACACGATTGTAAAGAGGAACGAGATGAAGATATTGAAAAAATAGATATCTATATTATCAAGAAGTTCTTGGGAACTTACTTTTTCGCGATAGCTTTGATTCTCGCTATCACGGTCATGTTCGATATTAACGAGAAATTGGATTCATTTTTGAAAGCGCCTTTGTCGGCGACGATATTCGACTATTTTTTCAATTTTCTTCCCTACTTTGCCAATTTGTTTAGTCCTCTGTTTACTTTTATCGCTGTTATATTTTTTACCTCCAAGTTGGCCGACAACTCCGAGGTTATAGCCATGTTGTCGAGCGGTATCAGTTTCAAGCGATTGTTTGTGCCTTATATGGTTTCGGCTGCCATTATCGCTGCATTGAATCTCTATTTGAGTTGCTATGTAATACCACCGGCCAATGTGACTCGTATCGAGTATATGAATACGTATGTCAAAAATAAGCGGGTAGATTATGCCAGTAATATTCAGTTACAGGTAGAGCCGGGGGTAATAGCCTATATATCGCGCTATGACAATAGCAACAAAACCGGCTATCGTTTTTCTTTGGAGAAGTTCGACAAGAAAGTCCTTCAATCCCGATTGACTGCTCAAACCATTCATTACGATTCGGCTTATCACTGGCGGGTTAACAATTATGTGATTCGTAATTTCAACGGTATGCGGGAGGAATTGATAAAAGGGGCGACTCTCGATACGATTGTGCCCATAGAGCCTTCGGATTTCTTGATTTCTCAGAACGATAGCGAAGTGATGACTACTCCCGAGCTACGGCGTTATATTATCCGTCAAAAAGAGAGAGGGGTCGCCAATATAAAAAAATTTTGAAATAGAATATGAGCGGCGTTTCGCAATGGCTGCCGCGGCATTTATCTTGACAGCCATCGGCATGTCGTTGTCTTCCCGCAAGGTAAAAGGGGGTATGGGTATCAATATCGGTATAGGCTTGCTGTTAAGTTTCTCATATATATTATTCTCTACCGTGACCTCTACCTTTGCGGTATCGGGTGCTACTTCACCTATGTTGGCGATGTGGATACCCAATATCATCTATACGGTAATAGCGATCGTGCTATATAAGAAGGCTCCTAAGTAGCTTCGCTTTCGAGCATATTAGTAAAGAAAGGCAGCTTAAATTTTTATTATAAAAATTAATAGTTATCTTTACTAAATTATTTTTTAAATTTTCAGATATAATAATGATTCAAGAAGATTTTGAGCAGCATGTGGTAAAACTGCAAAATGCTCTGTTAGGCTTTGCCAAAAGTCTGACTCACAATGAAGACGAGGCGAAAGACCTATTGCAAGAAACATCGCTTAAAGCGTTGAGCAATAAAGCGATGTATGATGATTCCGGAAGCATTAAAAGCTGGTTATATACTATTATGCGTAATCTTTTTCTTGAATTGTCGTCGCCATTCGTCTCGGCAAGAAGCTCTCCCTATCGACTTTGAGATACCGGATACCGATGATGTGCAAAGTGGAATAGAGGGAGAAGACTCTTTTTCTACAACCGACGTTCAACGCATTATGGATTTGTTGTCTATTGACAATCGTATTCTTTTTGGTTTATACTTGCAAGGATATCGTTATGACGAAATAGCCGACCGTTTACAAATGCCTTTGGGGACGGTGAAGGTGAGAATATATCGAATCAAGCAAGAATTGAGAACATATAAGAAGCAGTTGGTATAACTTATCGCTTGTTGATAATAAGATAAAAAGCCCCGGATTCTCACGAGCCCGGGGCTTTTTCGTTTATTTAAATCAGGAAGTCGAAAGAGTCTATTGAATATTGGCCCCGCCTCCCATACCGCCGGATCCACCACTGCTTTCGCTTTTTACATCGTCGTTGGTGATACTGCGTCGAGCTTTCTTGACCGATTCTTTCATTTGTCCGAAACGATAGGTGACTCCTAAGCGTACGTATTGACAAGGATTGTAGTTGTAGTTATCGATACGATATGCATCGTTTTTAATGTGCATGGTAAATTTGCGTTCTTTTGAAAAGGGATCGCTTACCGAAAGGTTCAGTTGAAGTTTCTTTTCAAAAACGATTGGCTGACACTGAAACCGCAAAATGCCATTGGCGCAGATGTCCCTACCAGCATGCGAAATCCGGAGTAGTAGCCGACGTTGGCGCTTATTGCACCGTCTTTCCATGCGTTCCAACGTGCGCCGAGGTATCCGTTGTAATTCCAACCTTTGTTGGAATATCCTGCCGATTTGGAGCTATAATCTCCATATCCCCGGAGAGGTTGGTGTAGAGGCTGAGGGTGGGAATGATATTTCCCGAAAAAAATACGTTCAAGTTACATTCTCTGGCTTTTCCGATATTGTCGTAGGTTACGTTGGCTACACCGTCTTCGTCCATGAAAATAGTTTGTTCTATCCCATTGTTTTTGTATGCGTCCATTCAGTTCGGTGGCTAAGTTTAGCCCTTTTGCCGTAAACAATGTGTATCCTAAGGAGAATGTATGTGATATTTCCGATTCCAAATTAGGGTTACCATATACCAGTTGCATGGGGGTCGAACTGTCTTTTTGAACGGATTTAGTTGCCAAATTCCGGTCTACTAAGCCTTTGAGTATAGGATAATTTGAATGTTTGCATATCTCGGGGTTGCCACGATAGGGTGACGTAAGGTACAATGTTGAAAAATTGTTATCGAACTTTGTTTTTTGGGGTGTTTCCGTGACGTCGTAATTTGTAGTGCGGCCATCGTTCCAAGTCGATTCTAATCGGGCTCCTACTTTCCCGCTCCATTTCTTAACTTTTAGTACATATCCGGCATAGACGCCTAAGATATGTTGTGTATAGTCGAGATCGTTGACCGGGAGCGGTGTTTGTTTCCAATCTTCGGTTGTTTCGTCCCAAATGCTTTTTTGTCTCTATCTCCATCGCTTACGTTACAGCGCATGATGTATTTTACCCGCCCTCGATTTGATGCATATCGGTCAAGGGGTCGAAATAGTCTATCTGTATGGTTTGTTCAGTTCCGTGAGCTTTGTTTTTACTTTTTTCGATGTAGCTTTCTGAATGAAGAATCCCCTGATTTTCGGTCGTGTAGTCCGAGTTGTTGGGATTGTACTCGAATTGATACGAGGCTGTTAGCGTGCGGTCTTTTTTTGCGAAAGAGCGTTGGTAGTCGAGAGTACCCGATACAGAACCGTAGTCGCTGTTGGAACTTCCTAACGAACGATATTGACTGGTGATATCATTAGCGCGATTGAAATAGGTTTGATTCAAGTCATTTGTCGATTTGTTGTTTCCCAACCAGCCCCATGCCGAGAAACTGATGAGGTTAAGCGTGTCTATTTCATAACTGGCTTCGATGGACATGTTATGTCCGGCTCCCCGATATTTGGAAGAACCATATACTTCGGAGCGATAAAATTCATCGTTGGCAAACGTCTCCATAAAAGCTTTCGAGTGACCTCCGTCGCCGTTGGTATGACGGCTTCCGGAGTATCTGCCGGAGAAAGCGAATTTCCCGATTTGGGAAGAGAGATAGACATTTCCCCGAAGCCTCCATAGGTGTCGGCATTTGCACCTACACTACCTACGATACCGTTGGTTTCCCGGCGGGAAACTGTGATGATGTTGATGATACCGCCTACACCTTCGGCCTCGTATTTGGAAGAGGGATTCGTGATAACTTCGATATTTTTAATCGTATTGGCCGGCATACTTTTGAGAACTTCTTTGACATTGTCTCCCGACATTACTGCCGAACTTTTCCCATTGACCAATACTTTATAGTTGCTTTGTCCGTTCAACCGTATATTTTCTTCGGCATCGATTGTAATCATGGGAACCTTCCTCAGCATATCCAGTGCATTGTTGCTGGCGGCGTCTGGATCGGCTTCCATATCGTAAGTGATTTTATCGATGTCGCTTTTTTATTAAAGGTTTTTGAGCGACGACTGTTACCTCGGATAACTCTGAACTTTCTGTAAGTTTTATGGTTCCTAAATCTTTATTTTTTCATTTTCCGAAAGTGATATATCGACGTATTTTGTTCCGTAGCCAACCGATGAGACGACCAGACGATAATTTTGACCCGACGAAGCTGTGATCGTAAACTTCCCTAAGGCGTCCGAAGCGATTCGGCTCAATACTTTTCCTTCGTTGTTCTCTATCCCTATGGTGACAAACGCAATAGTTTCTCCGCTAATCGAATCAGTAACAACCCCGTTTATTTTACAAGCGGTAGGGGCTGCTTGTGCCGCAGTACATAATGAGAATATAAATCCCAATAATATACCTAATTTGAAAACTCTTTTCATTTTTTACCTGATAAAATGTATTGTAGTTTAGTGAAATGATTTGTATTATTCGTCGGTTTTGACATTGATTTTCATTTTGAACGTTCCATGAGTTTCGGTACTGTCGTTATTCGTTTCGGAACCTATGGGTATATTATATTCATCGGACCATGTGTTAACACCGATATTATTGTTGACGAGAGAGAAATCTCTGCATTTTTCCGGAAAAATGGCTGTGCCTATGTTGTTCTCGGTTATTTCCATCGGACGGTTTGTGCAGCTCAATGCTATCAGTCCACCGATGTTGTTTTGAAGGAGGCGGATAGGAGCGGTATTTATGCTGTCTTGGAATATTAAGGTCCCTAAGTTTGATGAGACGATATCTGTTTCGCCCGAGGAATTGAGACTAATCTTACTGAGATTGGCATTTGCGATCTTGAATTTTATGTTCGGATTTTTGTTTTCGATAATTAGATTTACTTCTTCCTCATAAATGATATTGTAACTACTATGGGCGTTTCCCGATATACGAAGCGTATCTTCGTCGTATCTGTGATTGTCGATAAGGGTCGATTCAGAATCGGCATCGGTCGTAATATTGATTGTAGTGCCGATGCTGTCACTCCCGAAATATTCTTCGGTAATGATATATCGGGTAGGGGTATTCAGATCCGATTTATTCCATAGGGTTTGTATGCCTTTAAGTTTTGATTCGGGAGATAGATTGTTGACCGTTTTTACGATTACGATAGGAGTGATTATTAGCAAGACGAGGAAAATAATCAGTATAATAGTAGAGCGTTTCATAATTGTGCGTTTGATGTTTTGGAATTTAATTTATCGATGAATTGTTTATACATGAGATCGATTTCTTCCATAGGAATGTTGAGTGTATATATCTGTATGAAGAAACGTTGTAATTCGTTTTTAAGGAACTCGTTACGGCGGTAGCTCTTTATTTTTATTTTGGCATCGGGCGAAACGAAGAACCCTATGCCTCGTTTGTTGAAGATGATGCCCTGGGTCTGCAAGAATTCATAAGAGCGCATGACCGTGTTGGCATTCACTTCCACGAGTGCGGCATATTCGCGTACCGAAGGTATGCGGCTCCCGATGGCATAGTGCCCCTAACAGAATCTCGTCGCTGATTCGTTCGGCTATTTGTAAGTAGATGGTTTGGTTCTCTTTGAATTGCATGGCTATCGTTTGGTTTCATTTATTTCCAATTCTTTCAGTCTCAAATATCCGATGTATCCTAAAATAATTGTCTCGGCGATTTGGACGGTATTTATAAGCCAAAAGAAATTTGAGCTGTTATCGAAAAATTTTCCTATAAAAAGGTAGGAAACGGCTGAGCCGATTTCTTCATTTGTCAGAAATAAGGAGCAAGAAAATGAAAATACAATAGAAAAAAGAAAAAGAGCCGATACCGTTTTCAAGAAGCTGTTCTTCTGCCACAATGTGGCGCCGAGTGTGAATGTCGCGATTGTGCTAAGTACGGAGGTAACAAAGAATATCGTGGTAAACCCACTGTTTTTCCACATCGAGAAGCAACCCTGCAAAGGTGTTCCCGGATTGAATATTTCGCCTCTTATGGTAGAAGATATTAGCTCCGATGCATATTGGGCTACGACAATGGCTGCGAAAAATAGTAAAGGATATAGGACAATGGTCGACAATAGATGTGCGATATATTTTTCGGCTGTCGATACCGGAACGGTAAGATAGACTACTCGTTTAGAACGTATCCCTATTTGGTCGGCGAGACTTGAACTGCTTTTGGCGATATAGATGAAAATCCGAGCCAAATAAGCATTTGTGCACCGCTTGATGTAATGAACGGCTGGCCGTCCGTATGGAAAATAAACATCAATAATGTATAAATGCCGGTCAAGGATATAAATTGCAGGGAGAGTCCTCTTTTCCATTCATATACTTGTTTGGTGCAATATTTCCAAAAACGTTTGGGCTGGAATATGGGCCGTCACAGACCATCTGAAATAGCCTAAACTGAATTTCCCGATTCGTACGGATCGATGATATCGGTTTCTTTCATGTTCGTATTATTTTGCGGAGGAATTGAATATATTATGAATTACTTCGGGGTCACCTATTGTACAGTTGAAGAGCATTTCAATATCGATTAGCGACTCTTCATCGGTTTCATTGGGCAATATAGCACTATATCCCGCGATAGTCGATACTTTATAGAATGCACCGGCAATCTCACTTTCGTTGCCTCCTTTAATGAACCGAAGTCGAGAGCTTATCGTGTGGGTATCGGCATCGAGTAGTAGAAGTCCGTTGTCGAGTATGGTGATGTGATCGATCATGTTTTCTAAGTCGCGTACTTGATGGGTAGATATGACTATGCTTTTTGCTCGTTCATACCCGATGCAATGACTTTACGGAATTGGCTTTTTTGAAGGAATGTCCATACCGTTGGTCGGTTCGTCCATGAGTAATAAAGGTGTGTTTGTCGCAAGAGCGAAACTGACCAAATATTTTTTTCTTTTGTCCCATAGAAGTTTTGGCTAGATTTTTTGTGTGTTCTAACTCAAAATCGGAAAGATATTGATTGAATTGATCGATGTTGAAGTTGGGATAAAAACACACTGTTCCGACGGACATAATCGTCGATCGATATGGAAGGGAGATCGAATTCTTCGGGCACAAGGAAAATTTTTTCTAAGGTTTCGGGTAATCGGCGTTTTACTTCAATCCCGTCGAACCGGATAGAACCTTTGTGAGGAAACATCAATCCGCACATCATGTAAAGAAGGGTCGATTTCCCGATCCCGTTCTTCCCTAAGAGCCCGTAAAACCGAGCCGGGCTGTATAGTCAGGTTTATCCCATTGAAGATAGGGTTCCCTTTTTGTGATAACTAAATTCAAGATTTTCAATTTGTAACATGGTGTTTACAATTTGTAGTGTTATACTGTTTATGTGTATTAGTTTAATAGTACACTGCAAATGTAGATAATATTTTTTTTATAGCAACAAAAAACTTATTTTTTTTTCATCGATTTGCAAAAAGACATTTTGATTTGTAACTTTTACCCAATAAAAAAATGAAGCTATGAGTCAGGAAGAAGATTTGTTTGCATACGACGAAGACGATGCTGTTCGATATATATTAAATGTATTGCCGCAAGAGTTGAAGGAAAAATATACCCATGACGATATTATCTATGTTACCGATGTTGTGTATGATTACTACGATCAAAAAGGGATTGTTCGACGAGCAGGCCGGAGAAGAAGTAGAACTTGATGAAGAGGACATTATTGCTTTTTGCTTGTAAAAAGCGCACGTAAAGATGGGGTGAAAATAGAAGACGAGGATATGCCGTTTCTGGTTCGGGGAGAATTGGATTATGAAGAGTCTTTGGGCGTTTTTTGATTAGGGTTCTATGAGAAAAATCGTATTTATATTATTGGCGGTCGTTATATGTTTTTCCCCGGTAGGTGTTTCTTCACAGAATATTTTTCAGAAAGCTGCGAATAAAATATCTTCTTGGTTTTGGGTGGGGGAAAAAGGAGCGAGCTTCCGATAAAACGGGACATATAGATATTACGCAGTTGACTCTCGATGAAAATCTTTCTATTCCAGATTTAGGTAAACAGGCTCGTAAGATACGGACTGCCCAATCTAGGGAAATGAAACGTTTGCAAAAAGCTCGGTTGTCCGATTTGAAGTTAATTCGTAATTATGAAGTTCTTAAAGCGACCTTATCGGCTTCGAATCTTTTTTTACCGAACGATACCGTGTTGAGCGATAGGGCCGACATTTATTTGCGACCTTTTTGGCCGCTTTGCGAGTACCCGATTTCTATCATGTCATGTTGGTGATGCATAGTGACGATACGGGTTCGGAGGCTTATAGTCTTGATTTGACCCGAGCCCGTGCTCATGCTGTTCGCGATTGGTTTACGCGAAATGGAGGAAATACGGATTTTGTCGTTATTTATGAAGCCGGTGCGTTCGATCCGATTGCTTCGCATGAAACTTTGGAAGGACGGGCACGGAATCGTCGCCTCGATATATATTTGATTCCGGGAGAGAAAATGGTAGACATGGCTCGTCGGGGGAGAATTGGATAAACGATAGCTCTCGTTGTTTCACAGGAATTTGTTTTTTAACTTATCGGCTTTTTTCTCTATTTTTGCACGAAAATGTAGAATAGAGGATATAAAAATTTTGTGTAATAAATTAACAGCATAAAATAATGGCAAAAGAGTTGAAAGATTTGACCAAGCGTGCCGATAATTATTCTCAGTGGTACAACGACTTGGTTGTGAAAGCCGATTTAGCGGAGCAATCGGCAGTACGGGGGTGCATGGTAATAAAGCCCTATGGATATGCGATTTGGGAAAAAATGCAACGTCAGCTCGACGATATGTTTAAGGCGACAGGACATGTAAATGCTTATTTTCCGTTGTTGATACCCAAGTCGTTTTTGAGCCGGGAAGCCGAGCATGTCGAAGGATTTGCCAAAAGAATGCGCCGTGGTTACACACTACCGGTTAAAAAATGCAGCCGACGGTTCGGGCGTGGTCGTAGACCCGTCTGCTAAATTGGAAGAGGAATTGATTATCCGTCCTACTTCTGAAACAATTATTTGGAATACTTATAAGAACTGGATACAATCCTATCGCGATTTACCTATTTTGTGTAATCAGTGGGCAAACGTGTTCCGTTGGGAAATGCGCACCCGCCTGTTTTTGCGCACTGCCGAATTTTTGTGGCAAGAGGGGACACACGGCACATGCTACTCGTGAAGAAGCCGAAACCGAAGCTCGTCGAATGCTTGATGTTTATGCCGATTTTGCCGAGAATTTTATGGCTGTACCGGTAGTGAAAGGTGTCAAGTCGGCCAACGAGCGATTTGCAGGTGCTCTCGATACTTATACGATCGAGGCGATGATGCAAGACGGAAAAGCGTTGCAGTCGGGAACTTCTCATTTCTTGGGACAGAACTTTGCTAAGGCATTCGACGTTCAGTTTATCAATAAGAATAATGAACTCGAATACGTATGGGCTACCTCTTGGGGTGTTTCCACTCGTTTGATGGGTGCACTTATCATGACCCATTCCGATGATAACGGGTTGGTATTGCCACCGAAGTTGGCTCCTATACAGGTGGTTATTATTCCTATCTATAAGAATGCCGAGCAGTTGCAAGCTATCGATGCGAAGGCGAACGAAATTGCCGATAAGCTGCGAACTATGGGAATATCCGTAAAATATGACAATGCCGATAACAAGCGTCCGGGATTCGAGTTTGCCGATTATGAGTTAAAGGGAGTACCTGTACGTTTGGTTATGGGTGGCCGTGATCTCGAAAACGGAACTGTCGAGGTGATGCGCCGCGATACGTTGGAGAAGGAGACCATGTCTGTCGAGAATATAGAGCAGGTGGTAAAAACATTGCTCGACGAGATACAAGCTAATATTTTCCAAAAGGCTCTTAAATATCGTCAGGAACATACGATTACAGTTGACAGCTATGATGAGTTTAAAGAGAAAATCGAGGAAGGTGGCTTTATTCTCGCTCACTGGGACGGAACCACCGAAACGGAGGAACGTATTAAGGAAGAGACGAAAGCGACGATTCGCTGTATCCCGTTCGATGGCGATACGACTCCGGGTGTTTGCATGGTTACCGGAAAACCTTCGGCTCGTCGGGTTTTTGTTCGCCCGTTCATATTAAGGGTCTTTATTTGGTAAATGTATAGAAAAGTAGACGACTGTTTGAATTTACTCAAACAGTCGTCTACTTTTTTAACTTTCGTTGAGTTCTACCACTGGAATCCTATTTTAACTTGGAACTTATTTCTTGTCCATAGTTCATCTTCAAAAGTATTGTTATAATAGTCTTCACCGGTTAATCCTGTGCATTCATGGTGTATGAATCCTATACCTACGCAAAATTTCCATAGTCGTATTCCTATACTGGCATCGCAATAGAATCCGGAGTATTCGTCTATATTGTATGCATAACCGAGGGATAAACTGACGTATGGTTCTATCTTTTTAGCTACTGGATAGTATCCTTTTAAGTTGATGAATAAAGGTATATTGGAGGTCTCACATAGCCAATCTTTATATCTGTCGTGATAAAACCACAGGTCGCCGTATTCTATACCGATTCCCGCTCCGGCAAACAGGTATTTGTTAATACGTATGCCGTGAGTTGTCGTTAAAGAGAGGCAAATATCGTCACCTGCGTAACCTAAGTAGATGTCTCCTTGATAGCGGGGATATCCTTTTTTCGGGAATTTTCTTTTCAGGAACGAATAATGTTTGAGTAGTAGTCGATTCTCCTTGAATGATTTGAGCCGAAGAAAACAGAGGGAGCCATATCAGACAGAATGAAAGGAAGAGTAATTTTTTCATGATGCAATGTATTATTCTGTGAGGGTGAAAGAATCGTTATTTTTTATGGCGTCAGTATTTTTACTTTTGTTTCCGTAGTTGATAAAGTCGAGCATCCACAAGTCTTCCCGTGTAGCAGGACGTATTTTGCTATAACGAGCAGGGAATCCTTCGATGTTTACTTCGATATATTGGGCAGTCATACGGGTGTTCATCAAAGCACCGACAATGATGTCTGCGTCATGATGTTTTTGAAAGGCCGACAGTGCTAATGCTCTGGCATTTTGATCGACAGTACCGTCATGGTCGAATCGGAATGTAGTGTCGCATTTTGTTTGGCTTACTTCTAATTCGGCGATTTGGGGTGCAGTGATAACCTCGGATTGGGGATCGACCATACGTCCCTGAGAAGTTTTTTTCTCTGTGATTATTTTTCTGGTTGTTCCTTGTGCGGAAACATTGAGGACATTTGCGAGTAGGATGGTTCCTACCATCAAGTAAGATGTTTTTTTCATAAGGCTGAATTTAATGTTCGTTGCCCGCCAACCCGATCGGGCATAATAAAAGAAGAAAACGCAGAGTTGTCCGCCTGTTCTGAACTTTAAATATGGCGAAGCGTTTTCGTCGAGTAATTTTTATCGCCCGGTAGCAACACTACTTGTTGTCATGAAAATGATGATACGGCGATATCGACCTGCAAATTAATAAAATTTAAATGAGAAAAAAGATGCGGATTATTTGTAATGTGTTGATTTTTTAAATATTATATAAAGAATAGAGCACTTGAGTATACCTGTTTTTTATAAAAAAAGTGAATGATATGCAAGTTTTTTTTATTCATTTCAACAATATTCGTTTTTTGATACTGTTGCACCTTTGGCTTCTTTTTTCGGATAATATTTACAATGAAGAGATAAAGAAAGACGGTATGAGTGTAGTATTGTAGAGTATATCTCGATACATGGAATAATGAAAAGGAGTGTCGAATTCTTTCTTATTGCCGGTTTGTGCCCATTTTAGTGTCACACCTTCTTTATCGAAATAGATAGAAATGATATGATTGGACAATATGACCGCTTTTACGCCATCTTTCAATGGTTTATGTTCAGCATCAAACCAAGTGACATTGAAGATGTTCACAAGCCCGGTAGGTTTTAAAATTGCTTTGATCATACCGGTTTCCCATTGATCTTGGAATCTTTGTGCTCCATTGACGTAAAGGAGCAGAATATGCTGTTGGGTAGAAATTGCAGCGAGTTGATAATTCCCGCCTAATCGAATATTGTCCGAGGCAGAAACGGATTGTAGAGGTTCGTAAAAACCTTCAATTTCGTTTGTGCTTATATTCAAATATTCATATAATTTGTCGGCTGTCAGAAAGACTTTTCGCTCTATATATTCAACCGGAGAAAGGGACCAGTTTTTCATTTTTATTTTCGCTCCGCTTCCTATATAGACTCCTGCCGAACTTCCGAAGAGTCTGTCGTCGTGGCAGATTCCTATGCGGCATTCCCGCTCTTTTCCGATGAATATTTCGTATCCTCCGTTAACGGGAACAACGTGTATGCGGTTGTAATCTGTTTCGGGATTGATATATGGGGAAGACAATGTATTCCACGGCGCATGGAAGATTGTATCTCCCTCGGCAACAGTGATGATGCTGTATTGTAATTCGGGAATATGGTAGCCGTATGGATCCGGGTTGCCGGCTCGGAGAAGCAATGCGTGGAAATTTGAAGAGGCGCCATATCCCCATACCACTCCCCATACAGTTTTTTCTACATATCCGGCTTTTGTGATTGTCCCTGTTTGGCTTTGCCGATATACCGGATATTTTTTGTTTTCCCGATTATTTCGATTGGCAATGTCCAACGATAAAGAAGGACGAAACCCTTCTCCCGGGTGTATATCGGTTTCGGTTACGTTGACGATATCTTTTTCGGCTTGATAATTGTAATCGGATAGAATACTGTCTTGGAAAATTGCCTGACGAAAGTTGTCTTTACCTGTGTACCATGTTTGGGCAATGCATTGTCCAATAGAGAATACGCATAAAAAGGTTATGAGGAGCAGACGTGTATTCATACTCATACGATTTGAGGATTATAGATAAAATCTGTCTGTTTCCTCAAAGGTATGAAAATAACTGTAAAATTATCGGGAAAGAGAAAAATTTATCTTTCTATTTGTTTTTCTCTTGCGGATCATTGTACAAAGGAGACGAGTTGGCATTGTTGTTCATGATTTTAGTCCAATCTTTGACCATTTTTTTACTCGTTTTGCAATCGTCGGCTATATTGATAGCTACACCGGAGTAAATAGACGACTCGTCGTTTTTTTTCTTTGTACTCTTTTTCTTTACTTTTGCCATAGTTGATATTTTTAGTCGTTCAATATACCATATTTACCCTTGTTGAAATCTTCGAAGGCTTGAATCAATTCTTTTTGTGTGTTCATTACGAATGGCCCGTATGCTGCGATAGATTCTTTTAAGGGCTCTCCTGAAACTATTAATACAACGCTATTTTTCGATGCAGTGATTGAGAATGTTTCTCCTTCGTATGCAAATAGCAATAAATGGTCTGCTTTTACATCGATAGATTCATTTATATAGATGTTCCCTTCGATGACTAATAAAAAGGTTGTATAATCTTTGGGGAAGGAAAATTCGGCTTTATCACCTTGTGTGAGTCGGGCATTCATTAAATGAATCGGAGAGAATGTCATTGCCTTTCCTTTTTTCCCTGCATATTCTCCGGCGATTATTTCTATATAGCTATTATTCCCCGATAGATAGACTCGTTCGAAATCATTGGACGCTAAGGCTTGATAACGAGGCTTCTCTTCTTTGTACTTCCGTGGCAGGTTTACCCATAGTTGTACCATTTGAAAATCACCTCCTTCCCGAGCCCATTCTTCTTCGTAATATTCCTTATGGAGGACTCCCGAAGCCGCTGTCATCCATTGAACATCACCTTCACCGATAATTCCTGCATTTCCGGCGCTATCGTGGTGGGCGATCCGGCCTTTGTAGGCTAAGGTTACGGTTTCTTTGAATCCCCTATGAGGGTGAACTCCTACACCTTTTGGGTTTCGAACTTGCTTCGACATGCTGTTTGGCATTGTAGTCGAGCATCAGGAATGGGTCCATACGCTTCATGTCCAGCCCCTTTACACTAGGAATGAATTGGTGTACTTTGAATCCGTCGCCGACCATGTGAGATGCCGGTGGGGTAAATATTGCTTCTATACGTTTTAATTTCATGATTACTGTTTTGAATAATAACAAATATGTAGTGATGAAAGTTCTTTGTGGGTGAAAAGTATAAAGGGGAAATTATATGTTTACATTACTGTTTCTCTACCTTTCGGGAATGTGAGTATATTAATAGGTAAAAAATATTTTTATAGTTCATTTTTTCATTACATTTGCATACGAAACGAAACAAAAACAATATAGAACGAAACACGCGATTAAATCTAATTCAAAAATAAAGAAAGATGCTAAAAAAAATTATTGACTTTTATCGGGCTTTACCTCCGGCAGAAAGGCCCGTGTCATTAACTGATGAAGAGGCTGTGAAGCTGACAAAGAAATTGAGACTACAAAGTTTTTTTGCCGGGACATTGGGGTATAGTCTTTATTATGTTTGCCGTACGGGATTAAACGTGGTAAAGACACCTATCGTCGAAAGTGGAATGTTGAATGATCAACAATTGGGTATTGTCGGTTCGGCTCTCCTTTTTGCGTATGCTATTGGAAAATTTGTCAATAGTTTTATGGCCGACCACTCTAATATTAAGCGATTTATGGCAACCGGACTAATTGTCTCGTCGGTCGCTAACCTTATTGTAGGGTTATTAGGTATGACGAGTGGGTTAGCCGGGCTATCGTCTATGGCGTTTTTTTGTCTGCTTTTTATTATGTGGGCGATAAACGGTTGGTCTCAATCGATGGGGCTGGTCCTGCCATTATTGCATTATCTCGCTGGTTTCCGCCGAAAGAGCGAGGAACTTATTATGGATTTTTCAGTGCCAGTCATAATTTAGAGAGTTTTTTATCCTTTATATTCGTTGGGTCTGTCGTAGGTTGGCTCGGGTGGCAAGCCGGTTTTGTCGGTTCTTTTATAGCAGGTGCAATAGGAGTCGTTATTATTATTTTCTTTTTTACATGATAGTCCGGAAAGTAGAGGGCTTCCTCATGTAGGAAATCCACCGAAAGAATCGACCAATAAGGCTCAGAAAGGAGTATTGAAGAATCCGTACGTTTGGATTTTGGCGTTGGCCAGTGCGTTTATGTATGTTAGCCGATATGCGGTGAACAGTTGGGGAGTACGTTTCTTGAGATGGAAAAAGGGTATTCGTTGGAGTTGGCAACTACGGTGATTGGCATAAATGCTCTGTTAGGAATATTCGGAACTGTGCTTTCTGGCTGGTTTTCCGATAAATTTTTAAGGGAAAAGAAATATGCCGGCCTTTATTTTCGGTGTGCTCAATACGATTGCATTGACCTTATTCCTGTTGGGAGGAGATAGCCTTGTACTCAATGTGATAAGTATGATTCTTTTTCGGTATCGCTATCGGGGGTGCTGATTTGTTTCTTGGGAGGGTTGATGGCTGTCGATATTGTTCCTCGTAATGCGACCGGTGCGGCATTGGGTGTCGTTGGTATGGCGAGTTATATTGCAGCCGGTTTACAAGATGTGATATCGGGTACACTAATAGAGAATTTTAAGGTTGTATCCGATGGTGTTGTGACGTATGATTTTTTTACCGGTTTCTATTTTCTGGATAGGGGCTTCGATTTTATCATTCGTTTTAGCTTTGTTCGTATGGAATGTTAAGCCGGCGGAATAATTATGTTTTACTATCGACAAAAAAAGCTGATACGATTTTACGTATCAGCTTTTTTTGTTTGTATTTGTATGAGATTATTTACCGGGAGAGGTTTCATTCGATTCTTTTGCCGGGTTTGAAGTTGGTGTGTTCGGTGTGGTTTCTTCCCAATGGAATGGTTCGAATTGGCTATCGCTGTTTGTCCAACTGGGTTTGCGAGATGAATAAATAATAAATGGCGCGATAACGACTATCAGGGCTCCTATAATGAGAACAGAAAACCATACGGCATTACTGCCGACCGATATTTGACTAGGAGGAATAAAACTTAGAACGAAGGCAAGAAGCGAACCGCAGAATCCCAATCCTCCTATGAACCACATTAATCCGTTTCCTTTGTTTCCTATTCGGAATGGGCGATTGGTTTTTTTTCATATTGTATCGTAGATAAATTGCGGCAGAGAACATTAACATATACATAATCAGATAAAGAACTACCGTTAACTGAGACATGATTTGGTAAAAACTTTGTACCGAAGGCATAATAACGAATAATAGACTTAATAATGTAACTGCACCTCCTTGTAAATAAAGAATATTTTTCTGTACTCCTATTTTATTGGTTTTTTGGAAAAAAGGAGGAAGGTATCCGGCACGGCCTACTGCGAAGATACCTTTTGACGGACCGGCTACCCAAGTCAGTACTCCGGCTAAAACACCGAATGCAAGAGCTATGGCTATTATGGGGGATAGCCAAGACGCTTTAATAAAGTTGAAATAGTTGTCGAATCCGACTAAAAGACTTTGTGTTAGGTTGATATCTTTTTTGAGGGATAATGATCCGAGGGCGAATGTCCCTAAAACAAAGATTAGGACTGTAATGGCGGAGCCTATGAAAACGGCTTTGGGATAATTTTTAGACGGATTATTTATATCTTTTACGTGTATACCGCCCATCTCCATTCCGGCATAGAATAAGAAGATACTGGCGGCTAAAAACGAGATTGTCGAAATTGGTGAAATCGGGGGAGGAAGTTACCTGAAAAATCCATTTGGGATTTACCTCCCATTAGTAGATATACAATTGCCAAAATGACTAAAAGTCCGGCGGGAATGATTGTACCGACCAAACCGCCTATTTTGGCGACTTTCCCTACCCAGCCTAAACCTTTCAATGAGATGAATGTTGCTAGCCAATAAATGAATAATACGACTGCTAATGTGTAGAAACGGTTGGAGGCCAATAACATGTCCCCTGTATGATCCATGCCTATAAATGCAATGGCGACAGCTCCAAAGGTTAGTACGGTAGGATACCAAATGGTACTTTCTATCCATTGTAACCAAATGGCAAGGAATCCGGCTTTTTACCGAATGCTTCTCCTACCCAACGAAAGACTCCGCCTTGCTTGTCTTGAAACATGGCAGCCAGTTCGGCTGCGACTAGCGCCGTAGGAATGAGGAATACTAAGGCTGCGAATAGATAATAGAACGCTGAACTGACTCCATATTCAGCTTCGGCAGGCAGTCCCCGGAGGGATACGACAGCCGTTACATTCATAATTGCAAGCGTAAATACGCCTAATTTTACTGATTTTCCGATGTTTGTCATATTTGTTGATATTAAGTTTACTAATAGGACATCTACATTCGTGTAGATAAACAAACGTCGGTCGCTTGTTGTTTTATCGTCGCATAATTTATGAGGAAAGAAAAAATGGGAAAAAAAGATAATCGGGGGGTGGAGAAATTATGAGTCGAGAATTTATGGCATATTGCACATATTGATTTTATTGTTATCGGTTTTTCTGATTATAACCATATCGATAGATACATTTCATAACATATCTTTCTTGAATCAAGGGAATTATATGGAAATACAATTATGGATATGCAGTTTCTTTATGTTCGATTTTTGGTTGGAATTTGTTTTATCCGATCATAAATGGAAATATCTTAGAAACCGATTTATCTTTTTTTTCTCGTATCGATACCTTATTTGAATATATTTTCCTATTTGAATTTAAATTTTTCTTCCGAGACTTATTATTTTCTTCGGTTTATTCCGTTAGTGAGAAGCGGATATGCTTTGGCTATCGTGGTAGGGTGGTTATCCTATAATAAAATATCGAGCTTGTTTATTTCGTATGTTACCATGCTTATGGCGACAGTTTACTTTTCGAGTCTTATATTTTTTGTTTTAGAAAATGCCGTTAATCCAATGGTTACTCGGTATACCGATGCTTTGTGGTGGGCTTTTATGGACGTGACGACAGTAGGTTCGAACATCTATGCCGTTACCGCTACCGGAAAGATTCTTTCGGTCGTTTTGGCTGCATTGGGTATGATGATGTTCCCTATTTTTACGGTCTATGTGACGAGCCTATTGCAAAAATTCAATGCACAAGATAAGGAGACACAAAAACCGTAGGCCGGCAGGTATCGGTTTTAGCATCGTCCTTTTCGTTGATTTTGTACTATTTTAGTACGAGCTCTACGATGTAGTCGATTTCGTCCGGTATTTGGGGAAATTTCAATAATGTACCGTCTTTATCTTGTTTGAATTCGATGGGAGCTTGATTGGAAAATTTCATTGCCTTTTTATTGGGACTTTCAGTGGTATATAGAGTCCATTTTCTTTCAAGTCCAAAATATGGATAAAGAGGCGATTCCCTTTTCGGGTGGATACTCCCCAGCTATGTGGGGGAATATCGCCACCTCTGCTGTCGTAAATGGTTTCGCCGTATTTCGATAGCCACTTACCCATACCATTTAAACGGTCTATCGCCAAAGCCGGGAGCTCTCCATTGGGCTGCGGACCTATATTTAATAACAAGTTAGCGTTTCGTCCGGCCGTGCGAACGAGATAATGGATCAGAGCCTTAGTAGATTTGTAATTTTGGTCGGTGATTTTATACCCCCACATACCATTCATAGTTTGACAGGTCTCTAATGGGAGGGCGCTTATTGCCTGAGTAGAATAGCCTGCTGTGTTTTCACCGGGGACGTCTCTTTCGAAGATTTGTATATCTTCTCCTGCATATACGTCTCGGTGGTGATTATTCCCAATGAGGCATGCCGGTTGTAGCTTGTGTATCAAATCATATTGCTCTTTTAGTTGCCAATCGAAATCGGAGGGACGGTCCCATACTCCGTCGAACCATATAGCTCCGATCGGCCCGTAATTGGTTAGTAGTTCTGTAAGCTGGTTATTCATGAACCGATAATAACTGGGCCAATCTCCGTGTCCATTGGTACGACCGGTTCCTTTCCCGGTATTGCCTCCGGCCGGGTAATCTTCTCTACGCCAGTCTATATGAGAATAATACAAATGGAGCTTAATGTCTTGTTTGTGGCATTCGTCGGCCAATTCTTTCTTTTAAAATATCGCGTTTAAAAGGTGTCGCATCTACGATATTAAAGTCGGACTGTTGGGTGTGAAACATAGAAAATCCATCATGGTGTCGGCTGGTAATACAAATGTATTTTTGCCCCTGAGGCCTTGATTGCCGACACCCACTCGGCTGCGTTGAACCGAGACGGATAAAATCCTGATGCCAATTTTTCATATTCTCGCCAGTCGATGTTGTGATTGGTCATGTACCATTCTCCTTGTGCCAACATGCTGTAAATGCCCCAGTGTATGAAGATTCCGAATTTGTTGTCTTGAAATTCTTTTCGAGCTTCGATATTCTTTTGCGATGGTATATAACTGTCGATTGTCTGTGCGAATGAAATATTCCAAGATAAAAAGAGAGGTAGTAATGGCTAAACCTATTTTTGGGATCATTTTGTTTTTCATGTTATGTGAATTTTCGGTAAAGATATGGATAATATGGAAAAATATTGAACAAAAGATAGCAAAAAGAAACCCAAATAGTTTACTCTATCTGGGTTTCTTTTTTTGCTATGAAAGATGTTTTTACTGGACATTAACCTGATCGCCACTGAATACCGACAGGTCGAGTTTATTCATAATATGTTTGATTGCCAGTTGGGCCTTAACCGAGTTGCCTGCTGCATCGATAGGGGGTGCAAAGGCTGCAATACCCATGATTCCGGGAAGAACTCCCATGACACCTCCGCCTACTCCGGTTTTTGCAGGGATTCCCGAAGTGAAGAGCCAGTCTCCGGTGTGTTCGTAAAATCCTACTGTCGCTATCAGCGATGTAATTTGAGGAGACAGCGAGGCATCGAATACTCTTGCTCCGTTTTTTGGATTGACTCCTTTATTGGCTATGGTCGCACCGCATACAGAAAGCTGTTCTGCCGTGATTCCCAAAGAGCATTGACGAGTATAGAGGTCGAGCGACAGATCGGGATCGTCATAAATACGGTTGTAGTTTTTCAATAACCATGTAATTGAGCGGTTGTTGAAATTTGTAGCCGATTCGGAGCGATACAATTCATCTATCAATTCGGGAGCACTTCCCGAAAGTTCAGTGATATTTTTCACTATCGCAGCCCATTTTTCTTTTGGATTACCAACTGGTTGAACCATACTGCATGCGGTGATAGCTCCGGCATTAACCAATGGGGTCGAGGGGTGATCGTTTTCCAACAAAATAGCGATTATCGAATTGAACGGTAATCCTGTCGCATCGGCTCCAATCATGGAAAGGAGCTTTTTCTGCGCCATATTGGCGTAATACCAATATGGCGGTGTGCACCTTAGAAACCGATTCTATACCGAATCTATATTGAGTATCTCCGACTTCGATAATTTGTCCGTCCAGTAGACATACGCTGATACCGAACAAGTTTTTGTCGATGTTGGCAAGATAGGGAATATAGTCGGCATTTTTACCGTCTTGGTTATTTTTATAGAGATCGTACGCTTCGTTGACCGCTTGTTTGATTTGGGAAACCGAAATTGTTTGTTTCATATTCCTATTTTTTTGTTTTATGGCGGTTCCCCGTATGGGTAAATACCGAACCTTTCACTTCAATATTTTTGTCTTGTGCGATACGAGTATTGGTCGGGTATTCCAATTTTTTCGAGAGACGCGACGGCATCGCGAATATCGTTCAGCAACATGTCGGCCATATCCCTGCTGAACCCTTGACGTACGACGATACGCATGACTACATAGTTTTGAATATTTTCGGGTAGAGTATATGCCGGAACCATCCAGCCGCCTTGTTTCAATTTGTCTTGCAAGTCATATAGAGTCCATTTTGCCGTTTTTGCGTAATCGGGCTTCATATACCAGATGAACAATGGGTTTTCAACATGATCGCTGTAATTGACAAATGGAGCCATTTTACCGATTTCGTCGTGGAGGTATTGGGTTATTTTGCATACTATTGTATTGACGGCTTTGTATCCTTGAAATCCCAATCGGATAAATTGGTAATATTGTCCCAATATTTGAGCTGCCGGGCGTGAGAAATTGAGCCCTACTTGTGTGATATTCGCTCCTAAATAGTTTACACTGAATGACATTTCGTCGGGGAGGTATTTTTTGTCTTTCCAAACGACCCAGCCCAGACCGGGGTATACCAATCCGAATTTGTGCCCTGATGTACTGATTGATAGAACCCATTTTAATCTGAAATCCCATTTTTTGTGTGGATCGAGGAAAGGTAATATAAATCCACCGGAAGCTGCATCACGTGGATAGGAATGTCATATCCTGTTTTTTTTGTTGAATTCGTCGAGGGCTTTGTCGAGAGCTTCGACGTCATCGTTCAATCCGGTCCAAGTTACGCCCTCGATAGGAACGATGCAAATTGTATTTTCATCGCACATCTTTAAAGCTTCTACCGGGTCGAGGGTTGTTTTTCGAGAGTCAGGGGAACTTCTCGCATCTCGATTTGCCAAAGTTGTGCAAATTTTTCCCAAACGACTTGAAATCCCGAAGAGATAACAAAATTGGGTTTATCGGTAGGCTTCCCTTCTGCCTGACGTTTTTACGCCAACGTAACCATGCTGCGACACCGCCGAGCTACAGGCTTCGGAAGAACCTATGGCCAAAGCTCCGCTTTTCCATTTTTTCCTCTTCGGGAGAGTTCCAAAGGTTAGCCATGATATTTATACATTTGGCATTCATGACAGCGATACGCGGATATTCTGTTTCATCGATATAGTTGATGTTGATCGCTTCATTCATCAATTTGGTTGCGTAGTCGTCCATGTAGGTGGTTACGAATGTAGCCAGATTTAATCGAGGTTGTGTTTGAGCGAATGTTTCATCTTTAACCATTTGGTATGCGATCTCTGGTGTTGTAGGTGCATCGGGAATACGATCTACCGGTGATGGTTTCAACATTTCGTTGGACCCGAAGATACTTGTCTTGGCATCTCCTTCTCTGAAATTCAAATCTTTCATTGTATAAAATTTTATGAGTTAGAACTATAAAGCCGGATTATTTTGTACGGCTCTTCGATAAAACAACAGCCTTGTAAGGTGAAAGTTTGACCGATTTGTCTATTCATACACAATTTGGCACTTATTAAGATATTAGAATAGTACCGGTAAACATTCGAAGGTGATTATTGTTTTTGAAAATGCAAGCATAAAAAAGATGTGATTATGAAAATAGAAACTGGACAAGGGACTATACCTTTGATTACGCTTTTTGGGAATATGGTCTATTTCAGCTTTAAATGCATTACCGGGTCTAGCTGTTTCCCTATTTTGGGACAGATGTCTACAATATTTCCGCATTCTTCGGAGTTCGACATACAACTGTTATCTTCACTACCTTCGCTATTGACTATACCTTTCATCTTGTTATCCGGGAAGTTGACCGAACGTATTAATAACATCGTCTTGTTACAAGTTGGATTAATTATTTTTTGCATTAAGTGGTTTGCTATATATGCTTTCTTCCCGAATGTGGCAGTTAATAGCGGTGAGTGCGTTGTTGGGTATTGGCTCGGGTATGATAGTTCCGTTGTCAACGGGTTTGATTTCTCGCCATTTTATAGGTCGATATCGTACTCGACAGTTTGGTTTGAGTTCTGCGATTACAAATATAACGTTAGTGACGGCGACTGTATTGACTGGATATTTGGCAGAGATTAATTGGCACTTGCCTTTTATTGTTTATTTTTTCCCTGTGGTATCGTTCTTTTTGTCTTTTTATTTGAAACGAGATACTATATCGGTAGCCCCAGTAAAGGTGACTGTATCGGGTAAAATAGAAGTGAAGAGGTTGGTTTCTCTCATGTTGTTTTATGGCCTGGTAACTTATTTAGCTGTTATCGTTAGCTTCAATTTACCATTTTTGATGAAGGAATATCATTTCGACACGGGAGCCTCGGGGAATTATTATTTCTTTGTTTTATTTAGCTATTATGGCTCCCTGGTTTCATATTGAATCGAGTGTTATCGATTTTTGGGTCGTTTACAAAATGTGTGAGTCTATTGTGTATGGCAGGAGGTATGGTTCTGATATTGTTGTTGGGCAATGAATGGATATTGGGACTTGGAGCCATATTTATCGGGTTCGGGTATGGGGTGATGCAACCTGTTATTTATGATCAGACAACGAGAGTAGCTACACCCGATAAAGTGACTTTGGCTCTCGCATTTGTCATGTCTATGAATTATTTGGCTATCTTACTTTGTCCTACGATTATCGATACATTACAATCTCTATTCCATATTCATACTCAGCAGTTTGCATTTATATTTAATTTGGTTATAACACTACTTGTCGTTTTAGGGGCATATTATCTTCGCCATACGTTTTTGTTTAATGATAGTTGTGATAGTGATAAATCTCTGGAAAAGTTATGACAAATAAAATTCAGGAAGCCAATTTGGCTATGGTCGTTTCAAAAAAACGTTTAGCGGATTAAACGTAAATGCGTTACGATATTTGTTGCCTTTGTGGATCGCCCCGCTAACCGGTGTGACTTTTCGTTGTGTTTTTGCAGCCGTGGCTTTTTGGATCATAGGGTATTGGGCAAAACCGGAGACGGCTTCGGTAAAAAGATAAAATTTATCTGTTTTTGTTGGGGGCTGTCGGCATTTATGGTTATATGTTTTCCTATTTAATGGGACTTAGTAAAACGACTCCGGTATCGGCGGCTATTTTTACTTCTATGCAGCCCATTTGGGTTTTTATTTTGTCGGTTTTCTTTTTTAATGAGAAAGCGACTGTGATGAAAATTGTCGGTATTTTAGTAGGATTAGGTGGGGCTCTACTCTGTATTTCAACACAAAAGAGCGATGATTTGGCTTCGGATGCTTTTTCCGGTAATCTTTTTTGTTTGGTGAGTTCTGTGATTTATGCCGTATATCTGATATTGAGTAATCGGTTTTTGAAACGAACAGGCCCTTATACACTTATGCGTTATACGTTTTCAGGAGCGGCTGTATCGAGTCTTATCGTTATGGCTTTTGTTGGATATGAAGCGTCTTTAACTACACCTCCGCTACATTTTTGGCCTATTGCCTTATTGCTGTTTGTGTTGATATTTCCAACTGTTATCAGTTATTTACTAATACCGACAGGTCTCAAATATCTGAGTACGACAGTCGTGGCTATATATGGGTATTTAATTTTGGTCGTCGCTTCGATTGTTTCATTTCTGGTAGGACAGGATAGATTCTCTTGGGAACAGTTGGGTGCTATGCTTCTTATTTGTGTGGGTGTTTATTGGGTAGACATAGCTGAAAACAACGGTCGTGAGAGAAAACGGCCCCATTCGCCATCTATCACTTGACTCTTGATTTATGCAGTAGTTTGGGGATAAGTTGCAGACCCTTTTTTATTTCGTGGGGATTACGAGCTATGATAACAGTGGTTACAGCGATGAGTATGATACAAATACCGATACTTTGTATGAAGTTACAACTTTCACCCAGAAATAATACACCCATAATGACTGCTGTTAAAGGTTCCATGCAACCCAATACAGCCGTTGTCGTCGAACCGACATGCTGGACGGCAAGAATAAGGGTTAGATCAGATATAAGTGTAGGCACTAAGGCTAGAAGAATAAGATCAACGCCGATTTCCCAAGAGGGTATGGGAGTAAGCATTTCCCGATTTACGATTAAGTTCAACAAGAAAATGAATGCACCCGATAACAAAACGTAAAACGTGAGTTTTAAAACCGTCCATATCGCTTACGCTCGATTTGTTTATTCCGACGATATAAGAGGCATAGGTCAATACGGTTTGAGAGCTAATGCCAATCCTGTGGAATTAAGTGTACCACCTTCGCTTCCGCTTAATAAGTAGACACCGCCGATAGCCATTATTGTTGCAATGATGATGGAGACGGAAACTTTGTCTTTGAAAAAAGTAACCATCAGTAAGGTTACGAGTACAGGATAAAGGAAGTGTAGGGTAGTAGCCAATCCGCTAGGTATGTACAGATACGATTTTGTCAAAAGAAGGGAAGTGGCCGCATATAAAAATGCCAACCCGAAAATGATGAGGGCTTGTTTCCCTGAGATTTTGAAGTTCGTTTTTCGTATACAGAGTATAATGACGAGCAAGATTGAGGAAAATAGGAATCGATAAAATACTACTGAGTTGAGGGGGGATACCGGCTTGTAAAGCAGGTATGGCAAATAGGGGTACAAGCCCGAATGTCGATGAAGAAATGATAGCGTAGAAGAGTCCTTTGGGGAGTTCATGATTCTTGGTTTCGAATTTGAGTGTGCAAAAGGTAACCAAAACCAAGAGGAGAAAGAGTGGGTTTGAATTTTTTTTAAGGAGTTTTCAATGAAAGAAAAAGAGCTCCCGAATTATTCGGGAGCTCTTTTTTCTTTCATTGGGCAGTATGAATTTATTTACTCAAACATTCTTTGATGTAAGCCTTCATTTTGGGGATAGCGGCTTCGGCACTTTGTAGAAGTTTGAATTGAGCCTTTGTACGAACTAAATTGTGTTCGGGGTATTTTATCTTGTAATAGGTGTCGCCGTTGATATAGTCTGTCAGGAAACGTACGGTTTGCATATAAGGAAACAAGGTAACAGCATAGGGCAGATTGTCGATTTCGATGTCGGTGAGAAACGATTTAGCAGTTTCTAAAGTATCCTTTTGGTAAATGCTTTTAAATATTTCCATATTGAAATTGACGTTGTCCAAATTCTTGTCGTCCTCTTCTCCGGTATTGGCTGCCGTTCGCATGAAATCGCCGAAGTCGGAAAATATGTAGCTGGGCATGACTGTATCGAGATCGATCACGCATAATACATGACCGTTTTCATCGAACATCATGTTATTCACTTTGGTGTCGCAGTGGCAAATGCGTTTGGGCAATTTCCCTTCTCGATGCAATCTTTCGGCCAAACACATGGCGTCGGCTCGTTTGTCTAGCTCGTCGATGATGGGTTTGACGGAGGCCACGACCGACAGGATCGGCTGTTATGGCTTCTTGCAGTTGTTTTAATCGGAATTCCATATTGTGAAAATCTGGAATCGTTTCACCCAGTTCCACCGGAATATCCGACAGCATAGCTTGAAATTACCAATACTTGTCCGGCATAATATGAGGAGAATTCCGGGGTTACGGCTTCGTAACTTTTTGCGTTTGGGATGAAGATGAAGTATTCTCCAATAACTTTCTCCATCGAAATAGTATAATTTACCATCGGTTGTCGGTATTAAGGTTAAAACCTTACGGTCTATATCGGTTTCTCCTTTGGTTTCTAATTTGTGGCGGATATGAGTCGTGACTTGGTAAAAATTATTTTTGCAACATATCCACATCTTTGAAAGATCAGTGATTGATTCTCTGTAAAACATAGTCAGGGGTATCGGGGCGGCGGTGGTTACTTTATAAGAATCGTTGATGAGTCCTGCTCTAATGGCTTAATTTCGAAATTTTTCCGGCAAAGAAAAATGCGATAATATGTCTTTCAAATCTTTCATAATATTATATGTGTTTTTTTATTTGTTTGAGTCGATAAAATTTTGATAGAGGTTTTGATAACAGTTATAGGGTCTTTGAACTCTTTGTATTCCGATGTTTTTACTTCATACATAAAAGGCCCTGTATATCCGGCTTTGTAGAGCTCTTTCAGTATTTTTATCCAATCGTTGTCTCCTTTTCCGCTACAAGGGGTTAGGCATGTAATGACACTCGTGTCGTCCGTCACCGTCGGCAATGTGAACAGATTTTAATCGTTTGCCCATAGCCTGTATGAGCAGTTCTGGGTTATCGATGTGATTCATGTCGATGGCAGAATATACATTTTTAGGAAGTTGTTTCATGATGAGTTTGACTTCTTCTACTGTACGACCTAAGGGACGTTCATGTTGTTCGTTTCTCACGAGTTCGTATCTAACATATTTTCTATAACCATTTTGGCTCCCAGTTCTTTAACTTTGGGATTGAGCTCATTTACCGAGCGTACTAACTGAGCAATACGTTCATTCCGCTCGTTGTGGCCCAGATACCAGCTTGGGTGAAAAGAAATGATTTTTAGGTTGATTTTACAAAAATTCAGTACTTTCATGTGTAGAGCGACGCTGTTTTTCCTGTATTTTTTCGTCGGTTTGCGAAATATCGGGGATGGTACGCCTTTTTTCCCTGCGGGCTCTCGATGTGGCGGAAGGATGCGTATGCCGCATGGCTGTCCTCCATTTCTTCGGGATGGGGCTCCTCTGCGCAGTCAATACCCCTCCCCCGCGGGGATAGGATGGCCGGACAGGGTCAGGTACCGCGCCGCCAGGGTTTTGAGGAATACCATCGCGCCGTTTCCGTCCGAGATCGAATGGAAGAGCTCGAGCGCGATCCGGCTGCGGTATACCCGTACCCGGAAATAATACCCGTTGCTTTCCGTTTGTCGATCTTCTTGCAGGGATTGTTGACGTCCGGCTCCACGATGGAGGGCAGACGGTTCGGTTCCAGATAGAACCAGAACACCCCTTTGTGCAGGGACAGACAGAAGGCCGGGATCCGTTTGAGGGTATCCGCCAGGGGCGCGCTCGAGCAGTCCCTGGTCCACCTCCTCCTTCAGGGGAGACGCTCACCCGAAACATCGCGGCCCAGTCCCGGGTGCGCACCGCCGGATAGATTTTTAGCCGAATTATCGAGGGACACCCAGCCGTCCGGTGATTTCCTATTGCCCATCCGGTTCCCCTGCCTTTTTATAAAATCCCCGCGGTCGAGCGCATACACGATGTGGGGCATATCCATCCCATAATACCGCTTGACAAAGGTGGATTCGGGGCGCAGCCCGATTCGTTCCGCCACCCTTTTTTCGACGCCTCGTTCGTGTCCCGGATGATGCTCACCACCCGGGGAGCCTCCAAACTCGTAAACGCGAAATCCCGGCAGGCCGCCGCCGCCCGGACAGCATAACCACGATGCCAGAAACGGCGCTTGAGCAGATATCCGATCTCCAGCTCCGGACCTCCCGGGTATCCTGTATGGTCAGGCCCACCTGCCCGACGAAAACGCCGGTACCGGCGTCGAGAAGGGCCCACAGCCCGAACCCATACCGGATATACCGCGCCTGCTGCCGCCCAAGCCAAGTATATACCTCCTGCATGGAAAAAGCGTGCTCATACGCAGTCATCGTCTCCGGATCCTGCAGGATATCGCACAAGTTCCCGACATCCTCCATCGTCAGAGGACGGAAGCACAGATCCGGACTCTCCGGCAAGCGCATCGGGCCGCACCCCCATTCTTTGGATATACGTAATAAAGCCGTCCAGCGGAAGGGCCGGGCTGTACAGATACCCTTTGGTAGAGGGTACACCCGAGCTGGGCCAGCCGGTCCCGCTGTTCCGGCGTCTCTACAAATTCAGCCAGCAGGCAAAAACCGAGCGAATCGGCCAATTGCTGGATGGAACGCACGATGTTCTCCGAGCGTTCGTTGGCCAGAATGGGCCGGACCAGGCTGCCGTCCAGCTTGACAATGGAAAATTCGGCGTTTTGCAGATAGGCCATCGAACCGTGACCCATCCCGAAATCGTCCATGATGACCTGCAGGCCCATCTCCCGCAGCTCCAGCAGCCGCTGATGCACCGCCGTGGAGGAGGACAGCGCCACCTGCTCGGTGATCTCGAACCCCAGCCTTCCCTTTGGGATCCGGTAGGCACGCAGCCGCTTTTGGACCTCCCCGTGAAATCCGGCCGGTTGAGCTGGTCGGGCGTGATGTTGACCGAGATGTCCAGCGGGACAGGGGCAGGCCTCTTCCAGCCTCTTAAAATCCCGGCAGGCCTGCTCGATGAGCAGAAGGCCCAGTCGTCGAGGAAATGATCCTCCCTCGCCAGCGCGATCACCAGGGGCGGGTAAAGGAAGCCGGCGGATGGATGCTTCCACCGTAATAAGGCCTCCCCGCCGAAAGGGGTCCCGTCCGCTTTCATCTGGGGCTGGTAGTAAAGCTCGATGCCGCCATGCCGGGCGGCGTAATGCAGGTCGGAGGCCAGCATTTTCGCCGTGGTCCCCAACCGGCCGGGCAGGGTGAGCAGGGAGGGAAGCGACCCGTCCTCCTCCCCTCTTTTCACGAGGTCGGTGAGGGCGTGGATACTCTCATCCACCTGATGGGCCTGCCGCCTCTCGGCCAGGCGGACAAAGGGCAGATAGATGCCGACGCCCACCACGATATTGACGAGCTGGAGCGCGCTGCCGGCCAGGGAGCCGGTCGCCACATACCCGCTGACGAGAGCGGGCGTGGTCCATTCGACCGGATTCACGGCCACGGGCACCAGCCCCGCCGCGCAGGCAAGGCCGCTGATCCCGGTCAAAACCAGAGGGGGTGAGGAGAAAGGGCAGGAGCATCACGGGATTGAGCACCACCGGCAGGCCGAACACCATCAGCTCGCTGACGTTGAACAGGACCGGGAAAGCCCCGATCTTGGCCAGCCGGCGGTTGCTTTTTGCCGCGGCAGACGA
>VOFI01004072.1_pt1 | contig 50279 bp, 77 predicted proteins | sample 5384131 | NCBI WGS metagenome assembly VOFI01 (sample SAMN12384728, study PRJNA508395) | human gut metagenome | isolation source: healthy gut H | host: Homo sapiens
TCCTCGGTCCGTTCGAGCAGGAATTCACCGTCACGAGCCAAATCGACATCACCACCGATTCGCCGAGCGACGTGACGGTTCGAAAGAACGGCGAGAAGGTGCGTTACGATACCAAGGTCTCGGGCGTCGGCAAGGTCTCGATCGTCGCGCTCAAAAAGGACTCATCAGATGAGAAGGTCGTCGACAGCGACGGCGACGGCACGCCGGATATGACCGCCGCAGAGGCCGAGGCGGCGGGCATAGACGTACCCGCCGGCGATGCAGGCAACGATACGGCCTCGAATGCCGCATAGGCGCATGAGAGAGCCCGAGGCAAGGAGCACACCATGGCAAAAAGATTCCAGTTTCGACGTCGTGTCCGAGGTCAACATGCAGGAGGTCGACAACGCCTTCCAGCAGGCCGCCCGCGAGCTCTCGCAGCGCTACGACCTCAGGACTCGGGCGCGACCATCGAGCTTTCCAAATCCGACAAGCTGTTCACCCTGCACGCCCCCGCGGACTTCGTGGCGCGTCAGGTCATCGACATCCTGTCGTCTAAGCTCATCAAGCGCGGCGTCGACCTCAAGGCCGTCTCGTAGGATGCTCCGCAAGCGGCATCGGGCGGCACCGTGCGCGTGCTCGGCCATATTGTCGAGGGTATCGACCAAGCGACCGCCAAGAAGATCAACAAGGACATCAAGGACCAAAAGCTCAAGGTCAAGGTGACCATCGAGGCCGACAAGCTGCGCGTGTCGAGCGCCTCTAAGGACGCCCTGCAGCAGGTCATCGCCTTCCTGCGCGACCAGGACTACGGTCAGCCGCTGCAGTTCACCAACTACCGTTAGGAACGTGACCGCTGCCATGGACACGCCTCCATTCTGTACGTGACGCTTCGGATGCGCCAAGAACGAGGTCGACACCGACCGCATGCGCTCCCTGCTCAACGGCGCCGGTTACGACGAGCCTTCGAGGCCGATCAGGAGGCCGATGCCGTCATCATCAACACCTGCTCGTTCTTGGCATCGGCGACGTCGGAGAGCATCGAGACGACGCTCGCCCTCGCCGAGGAGGTCGCCGAGGGCGTGCGGGACACGCGCATTGTCATGTGCGGTTGCGTCCTCCCGGTATGGCGCCGACCTGCCCGAAGAGCTCCCCGAAGTCGCCGCCTTCGTCCGCACCGATGAGGAGGACGGGATCGTCTCCGTCATGGACGGGGGTGCTCGGCATCGAGCGCGACGTCCTGCCGCACGTCCCCAGCATCAAGCGCACTGTCGAGAGCGCTGTCGCCTACGTCAAGATTTCCGATGGTGCAACCGCTTCTGCAGCTTTTGCGCCATCCCCTACATCCGCGGTCGGTACCATTCCCGCTCCGCCGAGGACATCATCGCCGAGGTCCGCGAGCTGGTTGCCGGCGGTGTGCGCGAGATCGTGCTGATCGGCCAGGACACGGGCATCTGGGGTACCGACTTCACCCAGGGGGTCGAGGGCCCCGCCAACCTGGCCCAGCTCTGGTCGCCGTGAGCGAGGCCGTGCGCCCGCCAACGTGTGGGTCCGCGTGCTCTATCTGCAACCCGAGGGCATGACTGACGAACTCATCGAGACGATCCGCGATACGCCCGAGGTCCTGCCCTATATCGATATCCCCGTGCAGCACTGCGACGCGCGCATTCTCAAGGCCATGCACCGCAGCGGGTCGGAGGAGGAGCTCGACGCGGCTGTTCCCAAGCTGCGCGCCGAGATCCCCGGCATGGTCATCCGCACCACGAGCCATCGTGGGCTTTCCCTCCGAGACCGACGAGGAGGCCGAGCAGATGCTCGCGTTCATGGATCGCGAGGGCTTTGACTACACGAGCGTCGTTCGCCTACTCCCGGAGGAGGGCCCTGGCCGCCGCGATGGAGGGTCAGGTCGATGAAGAGGTCAAGCTCGAGCGCGCCCAGGAGGCCATGGACCTGGCCGAGTGCTCGGGTTTTGCCGCCACCGCCGCACATGTGGGTGAGGCTCGCCCAGGTAATCGTCGACGGTATCGAAGAGACCGACGATGGCCTCGAGCTGATCGGCCATGCCTGGTTCCAGGCCCCCGATTCCGACGGCGCCGTGCACCTCGATGCGACCGATGCTGCCGTCGGCGATATCCGGTTCGATTTACCGACAGCTTCTGCTATGAGCTCATCGGTGAGGTTGTGGAGGAGTAGAAGATGGCCGTCAACGCCAAGGGCAAGGAGATCACGAGCATCTGGACGCCGGCCAATGTGGTCACCTGCGTACGCATCGTCTTCATCCCGCTGTTCATGATCGTGAGCGAATGGTCGTTCGGTCTCGCGGCGAACGGCGGCGCGTGGACGTCCGGCGCTCTCGCCTGGGCCGCCTTCGTTTTGTACCTGTGTCCTCAGTGCCACCGACAAGGTCGATGGCGATTTGGCGCGCAAGCGCGGAGAGATCACCGATTTCGGCAAGTTCTTGGACCCCATCGCCGACAAGCTGCTGGTGTTCTCGGCCCTGCTGATCTTGCTCGAGCACGGCCTGGTGAACGTGTGGTTCGTGTTCATCATCATGTTCCGCGAGTTCCTCGTCAGCGCGCTGCGCATGGTGGCGAGCGCGAACGGCGAGGTCATCGCCGCCGACAAGCTCGGAAAGTGGAAGACCGCGGTCACCATGGTGTCGCTTGTGCGCCTACCTGCTCTTCATCGCCCTTTCCGTCCAGGGCGGCGCGGTGGCGGGCATCGTGGGAGGCCTGCTCGCGTTCTGCCGGGTGTCGATGCTCGCAGCGGTCATCCTCACCGTCGTCTCGGGCGCCCAGTATTTCTGGAACGCCCGCCACATCATTTTCGCGTGTAAGCGCGCGGTCATGACGCCACCACCCGCGATCCACCTGCATGGTCGCGGGGCTTTTCATAAGGGAGCGAACGGCACGGATGCCATGACGTTGGAAGGGCGCCTCTGCGGTGCGCCGCACGCGGCTCGTCGATCGCGCCCGAGGGATCGGCCTGACACTCGCCACGGCGGAGTCCTGCACGGCCGGTCTCGTCGCGGCCCGCATCGCCGATATCCCCGGGGCCAGCGACGTGCTGCGCGGGGGAGCGGTGACGTATTGCGATGCCGTCAAGCGGCGCGTTCTCGGCGTCTCCGAGGATACGCTGCGCCTGCAATCCGCGGTGGCGCCCCGTGCGCACGCGGATGGCCGTCGGCGCGCGCGTGCTCTTCCAGAAGCACTGACATGGCGGCAGCGCCTCACGGGGTACGCCGGGCCGGGGGGCGGCACCCTCGACGACCCCGCCGGCACCGTGTACATCGGCCTTGCGGACGGGCGCGGCGTGACCTGTGCCCGGTGCTCATTTGAGGGCTCTCGCAACGGCGTGCGCGCTCACGCCGCCCTGTTCGCGCTGCAGATGCTCCTGCCAAGCGCTGCGATGATAGATTGATCTGCGCGCAGAAACCGCGTCCGTAGGCGGTTGATACCGGGCTGCGCGACGCCTGACCTGCGGGTGTATTACGATTGCCGCCTCACGCGTGTCAGATGTCTGTGCAGGCCATACGGGCGGACTGCAGGACGATGGGGCTTAGGATTCCCTCAAGGGTATTGACCACGAACACCCGTTCGCGTACTATCGAGGCACACAACATCAAGGAGGAGCAATGGCCAAGAGTTCAGGGCCCGCGCGCGTCGATTCACGAGCGCACCACGGGCGAAGAGCGCGAGAAGATGATCCAGGTCACGAAGGCTGAGATCATCAAGAAGTTCGGCGACGGTTCGATCATGCGCTATGGAGACGGTGGGCCCGAACTGGAAGTCGAGGCCATCCCGACCGGCGCCATCTCGCTCGATGCCGCCCTGGGCATCGGCGGCGTGCCCCGCGGGCGTATCATCGAGATCTTCGGCCCGGAGTCGTCCGGTAAGACGACGCTGTCGCTCGAGATTGTCGCCGAGGCCCAGGCCATGGGCGGCGTTGTGGCATTTATCGATGCCGAGCACGCGCTCGACCCCACGTACGCCGCGCGCATCGGCGTGGATATCGACGAGGTGCTCATTTCCCAGCCCGATACGGGTGAGCAGGCGCTCGAGATCGTTGACATGCTCGTGCGTTCCGGCGCCATCGATGCCATCGTCGTTGACTCCGTCGCTGCGCTGACCCCGCGTGCCGAGATCGAGGGAGAAATCGGCGACACTACGGTCGGTCTTCAGGCTCGCCTGATGAGCCAGGCGCTCCGCAAGCTCGCCGGCTCGCTGTCCAAGTCCAACACGACGTGCATCTTCATTAACCAGCTGCGCGAGAAGATCGGTGTCATGTTCGGCAACCCCGAGACCACGACGGGCGGCCGCGCCCTTAAGTTCTTCTCTTCGGTACGTATCGATATTCGCCGCATCGAGAGCATTAAGCTTAAGGACGAGGTTATCGGTAACCGCGTGCGCGCCAAGGTCGTTAAGAACAAGGTGGCAGCTCCGTTCCGATCTGCTGAGTTCGACATCATGTACGGTACGGGCATCTCTAAAGAGGGCTCGATGCTGGACATGGCCGTCGAGTACGAGATCTGCCACAAAATCGGCGCGTGGTACACCTACGACGGCGAGCGCCTCGGCCAGGGGTCGCGAGGCCGCCAAGGCGTTCCTTTGCGCAAGAACCCCGAGCTTCTGGACGAGCTCGACCACAAGGTCCGCGTCGCATGTGGTCTCGAGCTCGAGGACGAGCCGGTGGGCACGGTCGTGGATCCGGGCGACGACGCGCCCCTCGCTGTGTAAGCTCCCTCATGACGCTGAGCATGGTCGAGCTCGAGGTGCGTCTTCCCGACAGGAAGCGTGCCTCGAGCTCGTTTTCCCTCAACAAGCCCATGGCCGAGGTGTCGTGCATCATGGACGGCGGCCGTGTTCGCGAAAATCGTCGTCCCCGTGCGCGTCGGCAGGGTCCTCATGACGGACCCTCTACCTTTGCCCATGCCCGAGGATGAGGCGTTCGACGCCATCCACGCCCTTGAGGGGCGCATCTGCTTTTCTGTCATGACCGAGATGCTCTCGCGCAGGGATTACGCGACGGGCGAGCTGCGCGACAAGCTCAAGCGGTACGGGTATCGCGACCAGGAGATCGACGCCTGCCTCACCAAGGCGGCGGATCTGCGTTTCATCGACGACAACCGCTTTACCGGCCACTTCATCGAGGAGCGAAAGCGCCGGGGGTGGGGGGGGAGAAAGATCGAGCGGGAGCTCTCGCTGCGCGGCATCTCGATCGAGGACATCCCCGGATATCCCGATGAGTACTTCACCGATGAGGAGGATCTGGAGCGCGCCTGCGCCCTCCTTACGCGCAAATCGCTGCCCGATGACCGGGCGTTCGAAAAACTGGTTCGTTCGCCACCTCATGGGCAAGGGCTTCTCCTACGGCGTTGCGGCGCAAGCCGCTCGCCGGCGCATCGATGACTCCCGTTGATTGAGTTTTTGACAAAATCCCTGCTTCAACGTAGGATGGGTTCGTCATTTGTTTGCTATGCGCTCATCCTTGGCGATGAGATTGACGATATCTTCTATCGGACCGATTTCAAATCCCCCCTTGGTGGACCATATCCGGCAAATGTCCTGCCTCCCGCTTTGGGCGGGCGGTGGTTCCATGCATTTAAAACACCCTAAGGAGTAGCCATGTCCGTCGTGTCTGTGCTCGTCGGCATCGCTTGCCTCGCTCTTGGCGCCATCGTGGCCGTTCTGGTCATGCGCAACGCCAAGAACGGCAGCGTGCGCGAAGCAGAATCCAAGATCCAGAGCGCCCACAGCGAAGCCGAGCAGGTCGTCGCCGATGCCAAGCGCACCGCAGAGACCCTCAAGAAGGAAGCCCTGCTCGAGGCGAAGGAAGAGATCATCCAGAACAAGCAGGCCGCCGAGGCCGAGGACAAGCAGCGTAAGAGGAGATTCGCGTTCTTGAGAACCGCGTGATGCAGCGCGAGGAGTCCCTTGATCGCCGAAACGACGCTCTCGACAAGCGTGAGCACCAGCTGTCCAGCCAGCAAGGCCAAATCGAGAAGCGCTCTCGCGAGCTCGATGAGGTGTATGCCCGCCAGACGAGCGAGCTGGAGCGCATCGCCGAGCTCACGCGCGAGGACGCACATGCCGAGTTGCTCGATAAGGTTCGCGGCGAGGTCACCCACGAGGCTGCCACGATCATTCGCGAGTCCGAGCAGCAGGTTCGCGCCGAGTGCCACAAGACCGCCCAGGAGATCATCTCCCTCGCGATCCAGCGGTGCGCATCCGACCACACGGCCGAGGTCACGGTTACCTCCGTGCACATTCCCTCTGATGACCTCAAGGGCCGTATCATCGGTCGCGAGGGTCGCAACATCCGGACCTTCGAGCAGGTTTCCGGTGTCAACCTCGTGATCGACGATACGCCTGAGACCGTCGTTCTTTCGAGCTTCGACCCGGTCCGTCGTGAGACCGCTCGTGTTGCCCTCGAGAACCTCATCGCCGACGGCCGCATTCACCCCGCCCGCATCGAGGAGATGTATCACAAGGCTGCCGACCTGGTTCAGCAGCGCGTGCGCGAGGCTGGCGAGCAGGCTGCCTTCGATACCGGCATTCACGACCTGCATCCCGAGATCGTCAAGACCCTTGGTGCCCTGCGCTACCGTACTTCGTTTGGTCAGAACGTGCTTCAGCACTCCCTCGAAGTCTCTGACCTGTGCGCCATCATGGCCGCCGAGCTCGGTGTGGATGTGCTCACGGCCAAGCGCGCCGGCCTGCTGCACGACCTGGGCAAGGCAATCGACCACGACGTCGAGGGCCCGCATGCCGTCATCGGCGCCGAGCTTGCCCGCCGTTATGGCGAGAAGCCCGTTATCGTTCACGCCATCGAGGCCCATCACGGCGATATCGACCCCAACACCGTCCTCGACGTGCTCGTTCAGGCCGGCGACGCCATTTCAGCCTCGCGCCCCGGTGCCCGTCGCGAGTCTGCCGAGAACTACATCAAGCGTCTGGAGAAGCTCGAGGAGATTGCCAACTCCCATGAAGGCGTCGAGCGTACCTATGCCATGCAGGCCGGCCGTGAGGTCCACGTCATGGTTCAGCCGGACAAGATCTCCGATGCCCAGTCCACGGTGCTCGCGCACGATATCGCCCATCAGATCGAGGAAGAGATGGAGTATCCCGGTCAGGTGCGCGTCGTCGTGATTCGCGAGAGCCGCGCCATCGACGTCGCCAAGTAGGTAGCGTCTCATGGCGGACGGAAACGAGCTCATCTCATTTATCGCGTCGATGTCGGGGGAGGGCAACCTTCGCGTCGAGGAGAACCTTGGCGAGGGGTATGTCCGCCTCCGCGTTTCGGAGGCCGAGCGCCGTCAAGCCAAGCACGATATCCAGCAAGTCGAGGACATCGTCGTCGAGATGCTGCGAAATGCCCGCGATGCGGGCGCCCGTTCGATATACATCGCGACGGGCAAGGAGGAGGGTGTTCGCACCCTCCTCTTCATCGATGACGGCTCCGGTGTGCCCGAGGAGATGCGCGAGCGCATTTTCGATGCGCGCGTCACCTCCAAATTGGAGTCCATGAAGATGGACCGATGGGGGAGTCCACGGGCGCGGCATGGCGCTCTTCTCTATCCGGCAGAACACCTTGAGCTCCGAGGTGGTCGCATCGGGCCTCAAGCTCGGATCCGCCTTTCGCGTGACGGTCGATACCGATGCGCTGCCCGAACGCGCTGACCAATCGACGTGGCCGCAGACCGCCAAGGACGAAGAGGGCGCGTTGAGCTGCGTGCGTGGACCCCATAACATCGCGCGCGCCGTATGCGAATTCGCGTGCGAGGAGCTGCACGGCTGCGACGTGTATCTCGGTTCGCCCACCGAGATCGCCGCGACCCTGTACGTGCATTCCCTGGCGCGCGTCGACACCACGCGGCTGCTCTTCATCGATTCCGAGGACCGACTCCCCGTGGTCGACCGACTCGCGTGCGCGTCCGATGCCGTCGAATTCATTCGAATCGCCGCCTCCATGGGCATCGACATCTCGGAGCGAACCGCGCATCGCATCTTGGGTTCCTCGATCGCCCCGCTCCGAAGCGCCGCCTCGCGCCTGCTGCGGAGAAAAGTCCGATACGCCCAACGCCCCGGCTCAGGTCGACCTGTCCCGTGACCGGCGCGGGTTGAAGATCGCGAAGGATGACCTGGCGGCGTTCTCGCGTTCGATGGAGCGCGGGTTCTCCGACCTCGCATCCCGGTACTACCTCACGCTCGCACGCGACCCAAAGATCCGCGTGACCCGCGATCGCATCACCGTCACGTTCGACATCGGCAAGGAGGAGACCTAGGGTCAGCGCCCTTGTCCCGCGGTGCCGCCTGCGGTATCGTCTCGTCATGCGCCTTTATATGCACTTTATATGCTGGAGAAACGTACATGGAATTCCTCAAGGTCTCGAGTAAGTCCTCGCCCGCGTCCGTGGCCGGCGCCATCGCGGGCATGGTCAAGGACGGCGTCCCGGTGAACATGCAGTGCGTCGGCGCCGGTGCCGTCAATCAGGCCATCAAGGCCATGGCCATCGCGCGAGGCTTCCTGATCCCGACGGGCTATGACATCTCGTGCGCACCTGTCTTCTCCGATATCCTCATCAACGGAGAGTCGCGCACCGCCATCCGCCTATCCGTGTATGTACATCGCATCTCCATGTCAAATTTCGACGCCTCCGAGTTCCCCGACGATTTCAAGCAGCTCCGCTGATGACTGATCTTTCCATTCTTTCGGGCAAGACGTACTTCATCCGTACGTTTGGCTGCCAGATGAACCTTCACGACTCCGAGCGCGTCAGCGGCCTGCTCGATTCGCTCGGCTGCCTGCAGGCGCTCGATCCCAAAGTCGCCGACATCGTCATCTTCATGACGTGCTGCGTGCGCGAGGCGGCCGATACGCGCCTCTACGGGCAATGCTCCTCGTGCAAGAGCCTTCCCGCATCGCCGAGCGGCCGCCGCGTCGTCGCGGTGGGCGGCTGCATCGCGCAGCGTGATGGCGAGGGCCTTCTCACCAACGTCGATAACGTCAATGTCATCTTTGGCACGCATTCTATCGCACATGTGGGCGACCTGCTAGCAGGCGCCTTCGCCGATGGGGATCGCCACGTTCGCGTCGAAGAGATCGACTCGGGCGCCGCGACCGATATGCCGTGGCATCGCGAGACCCAGTATCACGCCTGGGTGCCCATCATGACAGGCTGCAATAATTTCTGCACCTATTGCATCGTGCCGTACGTCAGGGGCCGTGAGAAGAGCCGCCCCTTCGAGGAAATTGTCGACGAGGTGACCGGGCTTGTGCGCCAGGGCGTGCGCTCCGTCACGCTGCTGGGCCAAAAACGTCAACTCATACGGTCGCGACCATGGTTCCGCTCCGCGCTTCGCCGAGCTCCTGCGGCGCGTGGGCGAGACGGGCGTCGAGCGCATCTACTTCACCTCCCGCACCCCAAGGACCTTCTGCCCGAGACCATTGATGCCATGGCCGAGGTTCCCGCCGTGATGCCGCAGCTTCACCTGGCCGTGCAATCCGGCTCCTCGCGCATCCTCAAGCTGATGAACCGCAAGTACGCGCGCGAGCAGTATCTCGACCTCGTCGATCGCGTCCGCGACCGCATCCCGGACATCGCGCTCACCACCGACATCATCGTCGGGTTCCCCGGTGAGACCGAGGAGGACTTCGAGCAGACGGTCACCCTCGTCGATGATGCCAAATTCGCCCAGGCGTTCACGTTCATCTACTCCAAGCGCGCGGGAACGCCGGCCGCCAAGATCGACGATCCCACGCCGCGCTCCGTCATCCAGCAGCGGTTCGACCGACTGGTCCGCCATGTGGAGACGACGGCCTTCGAATACAACCAGCGCTTTCTCGGCGCCACGGTCCCCATGCTCATCGAGGGCACGTCCAAGAAGAACGACGCCGTGCTTCAAGGCAAAAGCCCCTGGAACCAGACGGTCCACTGCCCGGTCCCCCGCGGGCATGGACGCCCGTCCGCTCATCGGCAAGATACTCGATGTTCGCGTCGACACCGCGCGCACATGGTATCTCTCGGGAAGCTCTCTGGGCGACCCGCGATGATCCCCGTTCTCGCCATCACCGGCCCCACCGCGGTGGGGAAGAGCGCCGTGGCGGATCGCGTCGCGCTCGCCCTGGGGTCCGAGGTGCTCTCCGCCGACGCCATGCAGGTGTACCGCGGGATGGATATCGGCACCGCAAAGACGCCCGAGCCCGAGCGGCTCGTCCCCTTGCGCCTCGTCGACCTCGTCGAGCCCGACGAGGCGTATTCCGCAGCCCCTCTATCAACGCGATGCCCGAGCGCACATCGATCGCCTGCTGCAAGACGGCCGGGTTCCGGTTGTATGTGGGGGAACCGGTCTCTACCTCAGGGCCGCCCTCGACGTCATGGAGTTTCCCAAGGGCGAGCTGGAAGACGAACGCAGAGCCTCCTACATCGAGTTGCATGAGCGCTTGGGCGACGAGGGTTGCACGCCCTTCTTGCCGAGCGCGACCCCAGAAGCGCGCAGCTCGTACACCCCCACAACGTCAAACGCGTGATCCGCGCGCTCGAGATGCACGATGAGGGCGTGTCGTATGCCGAGCAGGCATCGGGTTTTTCCCATCCCCATCCGTTTTACGACCACCTCACCTTCGCGCTCACCATGGACCGTGCGCGCCTGTATGCGCGCATTGACGATCGCGTGGACATCATGATGGACGAGGGGCTCCTGGACGAGGTCAGCCGTCTCGTCTCGGTGGGGGGCGGGAGATGCGTTGACCTCCCGGCAGGCGATCGGCTACAAGGAGCTCATCGATTACCTCGAAGGCCGCTGTTCACTTGCTGAGGCCGTGGACCTCATCAAGCAGCGATCGCGCCGGTATGCCAAACGCCAGCTTGCATGGTGTCGCCGCGATACACGGATTCGCTGGCTCGACATGGACGAGCTGGGAATCGATGACGCCGTCGCGCGTATCGTTTCCGAGGCGACCGCCTCATGAGCCGGTTCCAACTCATCTCGACTGAACGAGTCGCGGAGCGCGCCGTACTCATGGGCGTCGACACGCGTGACGGCCTGTGGCCCACAGAGCGCTCGCTCGATGAACTTGAGTGCCTCGCCGACACCGCCGGAGCCGTCGTGGTGGCGCGACTCACCCAACGGCTCGATCGTCCCTCGCCTAAAACGTACATCGGTTCGGGCAAGGTCGAGGAACTGCGCGGCTTCGTACAACGCCTCGATGCCGACGTGGTGATCTTTGATGATGACCTGAGCCCCTCGCAACAGTCCAACCTCGAGCGCGCGCTGGGTGAGCCCATCAAGATCATCGACCGAACCGCGTTGATCCTCGACATCTTCGGCCTCCACGCCCGCACGCGCGAGGGAAGGCTCCAAGTTCAATTGGCGCAACTCCAGTATCTTCTTCCGCGCCTCAGGGGCATGTGGACCCACCTTGCGAAAGAGCAGACGCGCGGCGGCATTGGAAGCCGATTTGGCCAGGGCGAAAGTCAGCTCGAAGTCGATCGCCGCATGATCCGCAATCGCATCGCCTCGCTTCGCAAGGAGCTCGCCATGGTGGAGCGGCGGCGCGCCGTCCAGTCAAATCACGGACCGGATCGCTGGCCTTTCGCATCGCGCTCGCCGGATACACCAACGCGGGAAAATCGAGCCTGCTCAACCGCTTGACCGGATCGGACGTCCTTGCCCAAGACAAGCTGTTCGCAACGCTCGATCCGACCACGCGCTCCTACGAGCTGCCCGGCGGTCGCGCCATCACGATAACCGATACCGTGGGGTTTATCCAAAAGCTTCCCCATGGGCTAGTCGAGGCGTTCAAATCGACCCTGTCTGAGGTGCGGGATGCCGATCTTATCCTCAAAGTGGTCGATGTGTCTGACGAGGACCGTGACCGCCAGATCGAATCGGTCGACCGGGTCCTGTGCGATGTGCACGCCGAGTCGCAGCGCGCGCTCACCGTATACAACAAGATAGATCTTCTCGATCCCTCTGAGGTCGAGCGGCTCAAGCGCCGACATCCCGATGCGCTGTTCTTTTTCCGCGCGCACCGGCGAGGGCATTGAGGAGCTACGCCAGCGCATCGCGCGAGAGGCCGCGCTGACCGATGAGCTCATGTCCTGTGAGATTCCCTACGGTGAAGGCGCGCTCATGGCGGCCATTCGCCAACAGGGAACCATCTTGTCCGAATCCTTCGAGTCCGATCACGTGTGCATGGTGTGCCGCGTGCCCGCGCATATCGCCGCGCTCGTACGGCCGTTTCAGACCGAATAGGGGCGTGCCGTCACCGAACGTCAACAGCAGAGGGAGCCTTCACCTCATCGATCGTAGATTCCTCGCGAGTCTAGAATTTCTCTCGTTCAGGACTTCTCTCTGCACGCAATGAGCATGTGAGACCAAAGGGCATGCGCGACGTTATCACATGAATATGATCTCGAGCGCCAGCAGGATGGCGACCTGGTGCACGGCATATATGACCAACGCATGCCTACCTAACCACGCGAGCGCCGGCACGTGCCGTCCATACATCCAACGCGGATATGCTCGATGGGATTGAGCCCATCCGCGTGCCGTGAGCGCGCTCGCCGCATAGAGGAAAAAGAAGGGGACGGGCGGGTAGTAGTCACCCGACGAAAAGCCGGGGCCGGGAAAGCCCAGCCAGGCGAGGCCCCCCACGGCATAACGGCTCCTGGGAACTTGATAAAGGACGCCAAAAAGGACGACGCAGAGAAACGCTGCGGGCACGCGCCATCGCGTGAGCGCTTGGGGGAAACGCATGCTCCAGGCACCACCACAGCAACGTGCACGCCGCCATGCAATAGATGATGCCAAACGAGATGGGCGTATCGACGGCGGCCCATGAGGTCGCAATCCATATAGCCACCGCCACGGCGGCGTACTGGCAGCCGCGCCTGAGATTGCTCCGGCTCAGCGACGTCATCCAACCGGCCAGCGCGAGAAACGTCCAGCTGATCGAAACCCTCCAGAGCTCCTGAATCCATCCGGTGGTGAATAAAGGCATATCGACGCCGTACAGGTACGCCAAATCATATGCCGCATGGAATGCGACCATGGAGAGAACTGCGGCACCCTCAACTCATCGAGAGCGTGAAGGCGTTTTCGCGAACCCGGTTTTCCGTCCTCATGTCGATCCATCATATACGAGATATCCCGTTGGCCTAGAAGCGCCGCATCAGCGCGACGACCTTACCTAAAATCGTGGGGTTCTCGGCGTAAATCGGCTCCATCGTGTCGTTCTCGGGCTGCAGGCGAACCCTGCCCCGCTCCTTGTAAAACGTCTTCACCGTGGCCTCGCCGTCGATCAGGGCAACGACGATCTCCCCGTTCATGGCGCTTTTTCTGCTCGCGGACAACGATGTAATCGCCGTTGTAGATCCCCACGTTGATCATCGACTCGCCGTACACCTCGAGCATGAAGGAGCTGGAATCGGTCGCGATCTCGGTGGGCAGCGTGAACGTGTCCTCGATATTTTGCTCTGCGAGGATGGGCAGACCGGCGGCGACGCGCCCGACCAAGGGAAGGGACACCGTGCCCCGGGACGCCGGCCGCTCCGTCTCGGTCACGGCACATGAGCTTCCGTCCGAATTGAACACCTCGAGTGCACGCGGTTTCGTCGCGTCGCGTTTGATGAGCCCCAGGTCCTCGAGCGCGCTGAGATGGGCGTGAACCGTCGAGGGGAGGAGAGGCCGACGGCGGCGGCCATCTCGCGCACGCTCGGAGGATATCCCTTTTTCCTTTTGGTATGAGCGGATGAAGTCGTAGATCTGCTGCTGGCGCTTGGAGATCTTGCGTGCCATGGGCGCTCCTTCCAAATACAAACATCTGTTCGTATTATTTTGACAAGAACAACTGTTCGAAGATAATAATACACGAACACTCGTTCTTGTGCCACATGTTTTGTCCGGACGCTCGGATATAACAGTTGCATCAAGAAGAAGAGCGAGAGGAGCACTCATGAAGTCCGCCGCATGCACCTATGGAAACCTTGCCCTTAAGGTCGAGCCCGCCGTCCCCGCGCTGCACGTTATCCCCGGTTCCAAGCCCATGCTCCAGACGGGGGCCCTGCAAGTCTCCGCACCCGATACCTACGCGCTCTCACAGGTCGCCGAGTCCGCACGTCCGCGCAAGGGCCTCCTCTGCCTCGTCGCCGCATGCCTGTTCCTCGTGGCCCTTGGCGCCGTCGCGTTCCATGGCGCCGCGCGAAGCGCCTCGCATCAGCTGGCCCTCGACCAGCTCAGCACGCGAACGGTCACCGTGGAACCCGGCGATTCGCTGTGGAGCATCGCCGCCGAGCATGACGTCGAGGGCATATCCATCGACGATGAGGTCGAGCTCATGCGCACCATGAACTCACTCACGTCCGCCACGCTGCACGCCGGCATGGAGATCGAGGTTCCCGTCACGGCTCGGGCCGCATGAATCTTTGCGAGCATACAGGTATCCCGTATCTAGTGGCATGCGGAGCGTGAGTCGCCATATGTGGTATGCTTAATTAGTTGTCGTTGTGAGGGGAGTGTCCACATGCGTTGTCCCAAGTGCGGACATGGCGATACGCGCGTCATCGATTCACGCATGCAGGAGTCGACGAACGCCATCAAGCGTCGCCGGGAGTGCCGCTCCTGCGGGTATCGCTTCACCACCTTCGAGCGCTGCGAGGACCCCATCGAGGTGCTCAAAAGCGACGGCACGACGCAGCCATTCGATCGCAATAAGCTCATGGTGGGCCTCATGCGCGCCACCTCCAAGCGCGACATCGACCTGCCGCAGCTCAATGCGCTCATCGATGACATCGAGCTTGAGCTGCGAGGCGGCACCCGCACCGCCGTGAGCTCTCATGACATCGGCGATATGGTGCTCAAGCGCCTTGAGAAGCTCGACAAGGTCGCGTATATCCGCTTCGCGTCCGTGTACCGCGATTTTCAAGACATCGATGAGTTTCTTTCCGAACTCGACAAATTGAGGTGAACCCATGCCCACACTTACCGTATCCGTCAAGCGCCTTGACCCCACCGTCGAGCTGCCCTCCTATGCCTACGAGGGTGATGCCGGTCTCGATCTTCGCGCTAACGAGAGCGTCGATATACCGCCCTTTTCGCGCGTGTTGATCGCGACGGGCCTCGCCATCGCGCTCCCCGACGGATTCGCCGGATTCGTGCAGCCCAGGAGCGGCATGGCGCTCAAACGCGGGCTCACGATCGCGAACACCCCGGGCCTTATCGACGCCCACTATCGCGGCGAGCTCAAGGTCATCGCGGTCAACATCGACCCACATGAGACCATTCACATCGAGCGCGGCGAGCGCATCGCCCAGCTCGTCATCCAGCAGGTGCCCGTCGTGCGCCTCATCGAAGTCGACGAACTCGACGAGACCGATCGCGGATGCGGCGGCTTTGGGTCGAGCGGTTCGAAATAGTCGGTCCAGACATAGAGGGGGGAAAATCTATGGACCAGTTTTCAAGTTGGGGGAGCGCAAGTCCGACGTCGCAACTGAGTTGCGCGCGGGCCTGACCACGTTCCTGGCGATGTCCTACATCATCGTCGTGAACCCGCTCATCCTGTCCGCGGGTGGCGTTCCCGTCTCCGCCGCGGTCACCGCCACGTGCATCGGCGCCGCCGTCATGACGATCGCGATGGGACTCATCGCCAACCGTCCGCTCGCGTGCGCATCCGGCATGGGCATCAACTCCATCGTGGCCTACACCCTGTGCGGCGCCATGGGCCTCGGCTGGCAGACCGCCATGGCCATCATCTTCGTCGAGGGTATCGCGATCCTGCTGCTCGTGCTCTGCGGCCTGCGCGAGGCCATCATGGACGCGATTCCGGTGTCCCTGCGCCACGGCATCTCGATCGGCTTGGGCCTCTTCATCGCCATGATCGGCCTCAAGGACGGCGGTATCATCGTCGCGAACGAGGCGACCATGGTGGCGCTCGGCAAGGTGACCGACCCGGTCTTCCTCGTCGGCCTCATCTCCATCGTCGCCACGGTCGTGCTGTCCTCCATGAGGGTCAAGGGAGCCCTGCTTTGGGGCATCGTGATCGCCTCCGTCCTGGGTATCCCGCTGGGCGTCACCGCCGCTCCGACGAGCATCGTGGCACCGCTCGATTTCACCACATTCGGCGCGCCCTTCATGGCCGACGCTGATGGCGTGATGGGCGTCGTCAAGGCCCTGACAACCCCGGCGCTGCTGCTCTTCGCGTTCTCGCTCATGATGAGCGACTTCTTCGACACCATGGGCACCGCGATGGCCGTCGCCAAGCAGGGCGAGTTCCTGACCGAGGACGGCAATGTTGAGGACATCAAGCCCATCTTGATTGTCGACTCCGTCGCCGCGGCAGCCGGTGGCGTCTTTGGCGCCTCCTCCATCACCACGTTCGTCGAGTCCGCATCTGGCGCCGCCGACGGTGGCCGTTCCGGTCTCACCTCCGTGACCGCCGGCGTGCTCTTCCTGCTTGCCGCGTTCTTCTCGCCGTTGATCGGCTGCATCAGCTCCGCTGCCACCTGCGGTGCGCTCGTGTACGTGGGCTTCCTCATGATGAGCGAGGTCACCGAGGTCGATTGGTCCGATATCCTCGAGGGATTCCCGACCTTCATGATCATCATCGGCATCCCGTTCACCTATTCCATCTCCAATGGCATCGGCCTGGGCTTCATCGCCTACGTCATCGTCGCCGCAGTGACCGGCAACCTCAAGAAAGTGCGCCCGCTCATGTGGGTCGCCGCCGCCGCGTTCCTCGCGTACTTCCTGCTCGTGTAAACCAAGCTGACGCAAACAACGGGACGCGCATAGCGCGCCATAACAGAAATAGCCGCCTGCAGAACCATTGTCTGTGGGCGGCTTTTTACAAGACTTCGCATCGTATCATGCACATTGCAAGATGCCACGGAGCATCACCTCGTGTGCGCCGGCTTTCCTCCCCAGTAAAACTCGGCAAAATGACGTTCGCGCTCGCAGGGAACACCGGTCAGCCGCATCGTCGCCCGCACGATGTCCTTCGCGGCGTCGGGGCGTCGCAGGGCGTTGGCATTGACCAGGAGGCCATGCAGCGCCTCAGAATTATCATGGAGGTGCCTGAGCTGCATGATCAGTTCTCGGAGGTCGTCGCGTGCATGCTCGCGCCAAACGAGGTGAGCATGACCGTATTGGACTTTTCCTGCCCGTACGACTTTCCCAGCAAGATCATGGGGGAGCTCAGCGCAGAGGCACTCCGTGACCGTCAGGCCGCCCGATTTGAGAATCGCAAGATCGCACGTCCTCATGAGCGCGGCCATATCGTCGACGTAATCGAGGACGCTCGCGTTGGGGGAGCTTCATGCCCTCGAACACCGAATTGAGATGCTTCGCATAGGCGATGTCCTTGCCGGGGAGAAACACGAAATGCATGTTCTCGAAACTTCTGAGATAGGGTAGCGTCTCCTCCATTGCGGCCCGAAACCTCACATAGGGTTGCGGCAGCGCGGCGCCCGCCATGACGAGCACGAGCTTTTTATCGACGGGCAATCCGAAGGCGGCGCAATCCTGCGCACGGTCGCGCTGCTCGCTAAACCCCGGACGAATGGGGATTCCGGTGACCTCGATGCAGCGCTCAGGCACCTTGCGGGGACGAAGCGTCTCCGCCATAAACTCCGTCGCCACGCAAAACAGGTCCGTCTCCTTGTGGGGCCACCATCCCTCGATCTCATAGTCCGTTGGGACGCAAATCACCGGAAACTCGATACCAGTCATCATGCGCGCGCCGACCGCGGTGTTGGCGGCGGTGATATGCGTGCATATGACCGCAAGGGGCCGTTTTGCTCCACGTACTCATTGAACGACCCGAACATAATGCGCGACCATGCCGAGCCTCCGCCCCAAAGGAACCGCCCGGTGAGCGTATAGCGCCACGTGACGTCGTAAATGGGGCGCGTCGCCCCCGTGAATGCCGCAGCCGTCTTGTTCCCGTCAAAATGGATGCGTCCGAAGTCGAGGACATCGAGGACGTCCACCTCCACGTCCACGGGTACGTCCGAATCGCCCCGGAGCTGCTCGACCGCCTGTGCGATGGCCATCGCGGCGGCGCGATGGCCAGATCCCACAGAGGCATGCATGATGGTGATGACGGGACGTCGCGACGATGCGGCGACGGAAGCCTCGGAATCGGTGCGGCGATCCGCGGGGTCGAGTTCAGGGGCGCGAGTGTCAGTCGGCATGGCAAGAGTCTCCAGAGTCGTTGAGCTATCAGCATTGTATTGCTTGGCGTGTAAGTGTCATCCGCAATCGGGTATGAGCAAAGAAATGACGTACGAAAGGATGATTAACCTATGGCAACCACGCACGACCTCATCGTCATCGGAGGTGGCCCCGCGGGGTATTCCGCGGCCCTGTACGCAGCACGCGCCAGTCTTGACGTGCTCGTCCTGGAACACGGCATGCCCGGCGGGCAGATCGCGACGTCCGATGTCATCGACAACTACCGGGAATCCCAAGCTGCTCGGGGGCCGAGCTCGGGCAGAAGATGCAGGCGCACGCGGAGCAAGCCGGGGCGCTCAGCGCCTATGGCTCAGTGCAAGCTATTGAGAAGGACGATTCGGGCTCGTTTGTCATCACGACGGACATGGAGCGGCTGACTGCGCACGCGGTCGTCGTCGCGACCGGCGCGACCCCCGTCAAGGTGGGTTTGCCGGCGAGGACGCGTTCCGGGGCAGGGGAGTATCGTATTGCGCCACCTGCGACGGCATGTTCTACCGTGAAAACGTGTCTTTATCATAGGCGGCGGGAATTCCGCCGTCGAAGAGGCCCTGTATCTGTCCCATATCGCCTCATCGGTCGAACTGGTCGTCAGGCGCGATGAGTTTCGCGCTTCGCGCGGTATGGCCAATCGACTTCTCGCACGGGAGAATATTTCGGTTAGGTACCAAACTAGCATTACCGATGTCGAGGGCGGAACGTTCATCAACGCCATCACCTTCCGTGACAATGCAACGGGCGAAACCCATGTTGAACGATTCGATGAGGGCAGCGTCGGCATTTTCGTCGCGGTCGGTCATGATCCGGCGACCGCTTTGGTCGAACCGCTCGTGGATCTTGGGGCCGACGGCGGTGTCCTGACCGATGACGGCATGGCCACGCGCACCCCGGGACTGTTCTGCGCCGGCGACATGCGCTCAAAGACCTTGCGGCAGGTCATCACCGCCGCATCCGACGGCGCCATCGCGGCCATGAGCGCGTATCAATACATCGAGCAGCACAATTGATTGCAAAACCAATGACGTGTTGTCTAACACGATGAGGTGCTATCCGTAGCTACACTCAATGTTTCGAACCGCTCGATCCGAAGCCGCCGCACCCGCGGTCGGTTTCATCGAGTTCGTCGACTTCGATGAGGCGCACGGCGGGCACCTGCTGTCGTATCAAGATGAAATGCCTTGGTTGGCACCGAGTCTTTGCCTCCAGTCTAGTTTCCTTGCTTGTGAAACCTAAATTGTTGATAATATATATTATGTAAAGTAGATTTATATAATATGTAAAGTAGATTTCTTCAAGCATCTCATGGGATAATCGACGTCACGATCGATAATGAATGGCCTCCCCGTTCCTGGCACATGAAAGCACTCAAGGAACGGGAGGCCTAAGCATGGAGCGAAACAACGAATAGTTCTCACGTGGAATACGCGCGGAACGGAGGCCGCTCGGTCTACTCGCCGAGCCATTCATAGCCGATGATGAGTCCGGTCGCCTCGGCATAGTACGAACAGAGCCCTCCGCATGGAAGAACGCGAATCTGCGACTGCGGCCATTCGGTCATAATCGAATCGCTGAGGGCGTGTGCGCCGGCCTCATTTGAGACGTGATCGATGTACACCAAGCCGCCGCGGAATCCATCCGAGCGCATCACATCGATGATCTTGCGATACGTCTTGCGGTCACCGCGCGTCGGCGCCACCACCTTGATCGTGCCCTGCGCACTCGCGGTTCCGAGCATGCGAATCGAAAGCCCGCTCGCCAACGCCCCCACCAGCTTGGGCATGCGTCCGTTCTTTGTGAGATTATCATAGCTGCTCAGCGAGTACTGCACCTGCGAATGGGCGGCAAGGCGATCGGCGTAGGCCACCGCCTCATCGAACGTGCAGTCAGGATTATTGGTAAGGTACCTATCTAATAGTTCGATGATCAATTCGAGCTTTCCGCCCGCGGCATGCGAATCGAGCACGTAGATGTTCTTACCGGCTATCTGGCCATCGTGCTCGCGGGCGTACTCGTCCATGACGAGGTTGCGCCCCATCTCGGGCGGCGTCGAAGCTACCCGAGAGATTGGACGAGATGGTCACCGCGATCACGTTATCGGCGCCGCGAAAAAGATCGGCCCACTCCCCCCGCACTCCGGGCACGCACTGCCCGACGCCGTGCTCTCCGCGGCGACGCGACGGTTGAGCTCCTCGACATCGAGCGACGCGTCATCGATGAACTCCTCCCCGCCACCTCGATCTTGAGGGGCGCGACCGCATAGATGCAGTCGGGAGCGGTCGGTCGATATTCGCGGAGGTTACAGCTTGAATCAGCGATGAGTGCCCAAGTCATTCATATTCCTTTCGCCCATATGCGAGTGCTCAGAGTATATACCTTATTGCGCCGGCGGGGTTCACCCATCCGACACGCCAAGACACCTTCTGCCCAATTAAAACGGCGGAGGATCTGCTCCCCCCCGCCGTTGCGCGCTTTATGTATGGATCGGGCGCTAGTAGCGTACGAAGACCATGCCGGACTGCACGGGACCGACGACCACGCCGACGCCGTACGTGGCGGCGTGGATCATCTGGCCGTTGCCGATGTAGATGCCGCAGTGGCCGGAATTCACGGCGACGTCACCAGGCTGGGGTTGCTCACGCGCGGCCATCCGAGGAAGGTGTATGTCGTGCCCAGACGCGTGTAGCTACCCGTCAGGCAGTAGCTCACGAATCCGGAGCAATCGAACTGGCCGGGAGCGCAGGCGCCCCACACGTAATCGGCCTTGCCGACCCAGCTGTAGGCGCGGTCGACGATGGCGTTGCCGGTGCCGGGATTGTATCCGGGCTCAGGATCGGGTTCGGGCTGCGGCTGCGGCTGCGGCTGCGGGGTCGGAGTGGGCTGGGAAGGGGTCTCGCCCTGCGTCCCACCGCCTTGATTGCCGGTGCCGGAATCGGGCGTCTCGGTGTTCTCGACGTCCTGGATCTGTTCGCTCGAGCCGGCGTTGAGACCCTGCTGCAATGCTGCGTTGGCGGCCGCCTCGGCAGCCAACTCCTCCCGGAGTTTGGCGTCGAGGGAGTTGACCAGCGACGAGGCGCTCGCGCGCTGCTCGTTCAGCTCATCGACCTTCTTCTGCGTCGCCTGAACGTTCTTCTCCTGCTCAGCCTGCTTGTCGGTGAGCTCCTGCTTGAGGGTCTTCACCTCGGAGATGGTCTCGGCCTGCGTGTTGGCCACCTTGTTCATGTAGGTCACGCTCGAGACGAGCTGATCGAACGACTCGGAAGCCATCACGATCTCGAGCAGCCCGGCAAGGCCGCCCCTTGTACTCGGAGGATACGAACGTGGAGAGAAGCTCCTGGCGCTCGGCGATCTCGGAGTTCTTCTGGTCGATCTCGCCGCGCGTGCGCTCGAGCTCACCCGTGAGCTCGCCGAGCTCGCCGGTGATCTGCTCGGATTGGCGACCGATGGCCTCGAGCTGAGCACGGGCGGCGGCGAGATCGGACTCGGTGTCGGCAAAGGCGAAGGTGGGAACGCCGGAGAACAGCACGAGGCCGGTAAGACCCGCGACGATCGCACGGCGAACGGTAAGGCTGCGTTTAGAGTGCGTCATATGAGAAACTCCTCGATGCGCGCGCTGCGCTCGGTTACTGGACCTTGACGAGGCTGTACACGGTTCCTGGTCGCCGGCGGCGGCGAGCGCCTTGCGCGGTTCGAGGAAAGTCAGCTCCAAGATACAAGCATACCCTACTAGTACGCCCGACACATCTTGCACAAGTTTTTCCGGTCGCCGCGACGGTGCCGCCCGTGGCGATCAGGTCGTCGACGATGAGCACGCGATCCCCGGGCTGGATGGCGTCGCGGTGGATCTCGAGCGTGTCCGTGCCGTACTCGAGCTCATAGCTAACGGCATAGGTCTCGCGCGGGAGCTTGCCGGGCTTGCGCGCCGGAATGAAGCCCGCACCGAGCTCGAGGGCCACGGGGACACCGATCATGAAGCCGCGCGCCTCGGGGCCGACGACCTTGGTGACGCCCGCATCGCGGAAATGATCGGCGATGTCATGACCGTGCGGCGCATGGCCTCGGCGTCCGCGAACAGGGGCGTGATGTCCTTGAAACGACGCCCGGCTCGGGATAGTCGGGAATGTCGGTGATGTAGGACTCGTAATCGAAGCTTGCCATGGTGTGCGCTTTCTACTCTGCGTCCAAGGGTAGGACGCGAATGGGCTGGGCTGCAAGTTCGCTCGCGTCGAGCGGAGAGATGCCTGAGGATGAGATGGAGGAGGCGTACGATGCGGCTGCGCGCCCCTGGGCCGCCTGCTCCCGCACGCGTGATCTCGTCGTCGATGGCGTCCACGTCGGCGTCCTCGACGACCGCATTGAGCGATTCGAAGACGCGGTTGCGCAGCAGCGCGGTGCGGACCCCGTCGGTGAGGTCGTGCAGCGTCTTGAACGCGCGGTCGAGCTTGGCCTCGCGGTCGTCGTCCGAATCGTCCGTGCCGAGCATGCCGATGAGAACCTGCTCGAAGAGGGCCGACTCGCGGTTCGCGGCGATGACGTACTGACGCAGGTTGCGCGGCTCGATATGGAAGCGTGACAGCTCGGAGCAGTAGCGGATGATCTCGAAGTCGCGGCCGTCGATCAATTCGCGATTTTGGGGGCTGCGAACGATGCGTATGAGGTCGTTGTCGGCCAGCTGCCGCAGAAACGCGATGTCGACGCCTAGGATATCGGGGACGTCCTCGATGAGATGGAGCTTTTGGCGGGTCTCCTTGGAGGCGACCTTCATGGGGGCATCGGTGAGCAAGCCGACCTCGAACGCGAGCGTGGAGAGGTCGGAGGCGCTGTCAAGCTTTTGCTTGATGGCCGAGAGCGGCATGTACCTCGTTTTTGCAGATGCAAAATGACCTCAAGCCGATCGACGTCCGCTTTGAGTACTGACGGTAGCCCTTGGGCGTGCGGTGCGGTGTTATGAGCCCCTCGTCCTCGAGGAAGCGGATCTTGGAGTTTGAGAGGTCGGGGTACGTTCCGCGGAGCAGGTTCACCACCTGCCCGATGCTGAGATAGTTGCGCTCAGCCAAACTACTCACCGGTTTCGATGCGCTCCGGCGTGCTCTCGTGGTAGATGAGCGTAAACGTACCGATCTGGACGGAAGAACCGTCGTGCAGCGGGGCGGAGTTGACGATCGCGCCATCGACCCAGGTGCCGTTGAGGGACCCCAGGTCCTCGATGAGGACACCCGCCTCGTTGCGCAGGATCTTAGCGTGGCTGCGCGAAACAGTCATGTCGTTGAGGAAAATGGTGTTGGCCGGATCGCGGCCGATGGTGATCTCGGGGGCGTCGATCTCGAAGACGTTGCCGGTCTGGGGACCCCTTGATGATGGAGAGCACGGGAACGACAAGCGAGGCGCTCTTCATCAAATCGGGTGCCGTCGCGTCGCTGCTCGGCATGCGGAAGACGCGCGTCGTCTCATTCTGCTCGAAGTTGGCCATGGACCCCCTATTGGATACCCCAGATTACCATCCGGGAAAACGTCACTGATTTATTCATTCTACCGCAAGCGACGGGCGTGCAGGAGCAATCACGCAGTCTCCGCCGCAGAAGCCTCTTCACCCTCATCGATATCCGGGTTGAGGAAGTCCTCGTCCTCGTCCTCGGGATGGGCGATGGCGTTGCGGATGGCCTGCAGGCCCTTGACGGTGTACACGAGGCCGGTGAGCAGCAGCAGCACACGCCCGCATACACGAAGAAGATGCCGAGCGGGACGGGCGTGCAGTTGAGCCCGGGAAGCCACGTGAGCGAATCGGGGACGATGCACAGGCCGTCGAGGACGGGCAGGCCGAGCAGCATGAGGGGTGAACCCGCTCATGAGCAGCGCGGTGGCCAGCTTGCCGACGAACACGACATCGATGGGCCGCTTATGGTAGCGCTTGACCACGAAGTTGCCCAAAAACAGGTAGATGTCGCGCCCCACGATGGCAAGGCAGATCCACAGGGGCAGCTCCTCGCGGGCGACAGAGGCCCACGACGCCGCAGAACAGCAGGGCGCGGTCGACGATGGGGTCGAGCAGCTTGCCCAGCCAACTCACCGTCTTGGTCATGCGGGCGATCTGGCCGTCCAGCCAGTCGGTGGACGCGGCGACGGCGTAGATGACGAGCGCGACGTATCGATTGAAATCGGTGACGAACAGGTACAGGAACACGCCGGTGAGGATCAGGCGCGTAAAGGTGATGAAATTGGAGATCGTAAAGATCTTATTCGACGGGTAATCGGAAGTGCCGATGAGCTCCTTCTTGATCTTCTTCCTGATCTTGCCTGCTGCCACGCGTGACTCCCCTGGTCGATGAAAAACACTGGAAGGATGATACCCGCTTTGCGGATGGCTAACCCATCAGCTAAACAAAAGGGCGGCCATACAGCCGCCCTCTCATGCTCCGTGGTCGGGACGACTGGATTCGAACCAGCGACCCCTTGACCCCCAGTCAAGTGCGCTACCAAGCTGCGCCACGTCCCGAAGCAAGGAAGTACTTTACCCAAAGCCCGCCCCGGATGCAAGAAGAATTTTGAAACTTCCTAAGATTTTTAGGGCGACGGCACGTCTGAGCAGCTCAAATGCGAGAGCCTGCTTGCCGGTGCACGGCAGCTCCTCAACGCCTTGCGAGCTCACCCACGTCACGGCATTCGTGTCGGAGCCGAAAGTCGACTCGACGCGCGACACGTCGTTGGCGACGATGGCGTCACAGCCCTTGCGCTCAAGCTTGGCGCGCGCGCACGCCTCACCAGGTCGTTGGTCTCGGCGGCGAAGCCGATGACCACGCGTTTTTCCCTTGACGCGGGACATCTCGGCGAGGATGTCGGCGGTCTTGACGAGATCGATATGCGTGAGCTCGCCATCGGCCTTGCTCAACTTATGGGGCGCCGGGTGCGCGGGGGCGTAATCGGCGACCGCGGCGGCGCAGATGAGCATGGTGCACGCATCGAAGCGCTGCGATACGGCATCGAGCATCTGCGCCGCGCTCTCGACGCGGACGCCCTCGACGCCGAAGGGAATCGGAGCTGGGTCGAGGCGGTCACGAGCGTGACCTCGGCCCCCCATGGCGCGCGCCGCCCGCGCGAGCGCGTGCCCATCTTGCCCGACGAGCGGTTGCCGATGTAGCGAACGGGGTCGATCGCCTCGCGCGTCCCCCGCGGTGATGAGCACGCGCTCACCCGCCAGCGCCTGGGAGGTCTCAGGGCGACGAGCGTGCGCGCGACGATGTCGTCGACGTCGGCGAGCTTGCCCTCCCCCGTGTCGCCGCACGCGAGGTAACCCGTGGCGGGGCGCACGATGTCGAAAGCCGCGCTGCTCGAGCGTGGCGATGTTCTTCTGCGTGGCCTCCGCCTGCCACATGCCGACGTTCATGGCGGGCGCGACGACCACCGGCGCATCGGTGGCGAGGACTGTCGTGGTGAGCAGGTCGTCGGCCTGCCCGTGCGCGACCTTGGCGACGACGTTCGCCGTCGCGGGGCGACGGGAGCACCACATCGGGCTCCTTGGCCAGCGAGATGTGGTGAATGGGGTCCTGTGGTTGTCGAACAGGTCGACGGCGACCTCCTCGCGCGTAAGCGCGCGGAAGGTGGTGGGGCCCACGAACGAGGTGGCGTGCTCCGTCATGCACACCTTGACGCGAACGCCGGCCTTTTGCAGGGCGCGCGCGATCTCACATGACTTGTAGGCGGCGATGCACCCCGTCACGCAGAGCAGGACGGTCTTTGCACGGTCTACTCCTCGGCATTCAAGACGATGATGCGGTGGCAGTAGGGGCACTCGGCGATATCGCCCGCGTGGCGCAGCGCGTCCATGGAGGCGGGCTGCAGCGCCGTGCGGCACACCGTGGGGACGTTGCCCTCGATGCGCTCGACGGTCAGGCCGCGAAAGCGCGCGAGACCGCGCTCGTACATCGCGCGGGTCTCCTGCGGCAGGCGCCCCAGGAGATGTTCGCGGCGACGCGTGAGCTCATCGATGGAGGCCTGCAGACCGGCTGCCTGCTCGCGGGCGGCGCGGTGTCCTCGATGATGGACGCCTCGAAGCGCTTGATGTACCCGGCGAGCTTGTCCTCGCGGGCGCCGCCTCGAGCTTCTCAAGGGCGGCCGGTCGGTCGAACGCGATCTTGTCCAGGCGCTTGGCGAGCAGCGAGAGCTCCTCCTCCAAATCGCGGACGGCGCGATAGTCGCTTGCGTCGATCGGGCGCTCCTGGGCGGCGGTGATGGCCTCGTGGCAGGAGCGCTCCGCCTCGTCGAGGTCGTCGACGGCGATCTGGGCGTCCTTGCGATCGGCGAGCAGGCGAGTCGCCTCGGACTTGAGCTTGGCGTAGGAGGCGCGCTTCTTGGCGAGCTCGGCGATGAGCGGCAGGTCCTTGAGCGTCTTGCGCTCGCGGTCGAGTTCGAGATCGGTCTCCTGGAGCTTGATCAGGTCGGAACCTTGGCTCATGCATGTCCTCCTTGCGACGGCGCCCACCACTGCTGGGGAGCGAAATGATATGTATACGGTCTTGCGCGACGCCCGCATGCGCGGTCGCATCGGCAAGTATGCGGCAAAACGGCTGCTCGATCCGGTCATGCCCGAGCAGCACGACAGAAAGCCCACGGGCGCGAGATCCTGCGCGCGGTGGTAGCCCAGCTCCCCGGTCACGACCGCGTCGCAGCCGTGCTCGAGCGCAAGCTCGCCGAAGTCACCGAGCGAGCCGCCCACGAACGCGATGCGCCGCACGGCGTCGGGTCTCCCCCACGCCTGCGCGCATGTCGCGAACGCCTCTTGCGCGCGGAGGGCGAGCTCCTTAACCGTGATGGGGGTCGGTCTCGCAGATCCCCCGATGCCCGTGCGCTCCGGCTCCTCCGCCCATTCCAACGACGTGCTCGCCGTGAGCTCCATGAGCCGCGGAAGCAGCGTGCGGGCGGCACATGAGCGGTCGAGGTTGGTGTGCATCGAGATGATGCCCACGCCGCGGCGGGCGGCCTCGAACACCGTCGCCGAGGAGCTCGGCCTGCCGGGCGCGGCGGGGCAGAACCGGTCGGGAGCCGAAAGGTAGACGGGATGGTGCGTCACCAGGACGTTGGCTCCGCGCCGGAAGGCCTCATCCAGCGAGGCGACCGTCGCGTCGAGCGCGCAGGCGACGCCCGCCACCTCGGCGTCCGGATCGCCCACCGAGAGCCCGACGCGATCCCAGGGCTCCGCGTCCCGGGCAGGGAACGCCTCGAAGAGCGCGCGCTCCAACTCCCCTACGTTCATGCGCCCACCACCTCGAAAAGCGCCTGTGCGAACCGTTCGAGCGAGTCGGGCTCCACCCGGTCGTCGAAGGAGATCCGCAGGGACCCCAGCGCCTTCTCGCGCGGAATGCCCATGGCGCGCAGGACATGGCTCGCGTCGAGGCTCGCGCTGGAGCACGCGCTGCCTGCCGAGACCTCGTAGCCGCGCCCATCGAGCTGGAGAATGAGCTCCTCGGAGTCGATGCCGTCGACGTAGATGCTCACGATGCCCGGCAGCCGCTCGACGGACGTCCAATCGCCCATCGTCGCATGGATGCGCGGGTGGTCGCACAGGCGCGTGTAGAGCCCGTTCGCAAGGGAGCCGACCTGCTCGCGGTGCTGGGCGACCAGGGGCCGCAGGGCGCTTGCCGCGGCGGCGAGCGCAACGATTGCGCGCAGGTCCTGCGTGCCGGGCCTGAGGCCGCCTTCCTGCCCGCCGCCGAAGCTCCTCGCCCGTATGGGCGTGCGCGACTTTGAGGTAGAGCGCGCCGATGCCGACCGGGCCGCCCACCTTGTGGCCGGCAAGCGAGAGCGCATCGACGCCGAGCGCGGACACGTCGAAGGGGATGTGCAGCCACCCCTGGATCGCGTCGCTGTGCATGAACGCCCCCGCGCCGTGCGCGATGCGTGCAAAGATCGGCGATGGGCTGAACGACGCCCGTCTCGTTGTTGGCGAGCATGACCGACACGAGCGCGACGTCGCTCGAGATGAGCCGCTCGAGCGACGATGGGTCGATGCGGCCCGTCGAGTCGGGTTTGATCACATCGACCGTAAACCCATCGGCGCGCAGCAGGGGCAGGTTGTCGAGGATGGAGTCGTGCTCGATCGCCGAGACGATGACGCGCGACCTGCCGCGATCGCGTTCGCGCACGGCCTGGGCGATGCCCAGAAGGGCGAGGACGTTCGCCTCGGTGCCGCCGCCCGTGAACACGATCTCGCTCGCGCGCACGCGCACCTCGAGGCTCGCCGCGACGGCGCGGCGGCACACCTCCAGCCGTATGGCGGCTTGACGTCCCAGGGAATGAAGCGAATTGGGGTTGACCCCGCGAGATGGGAGGCGTCGTAGTCGGCCTGCGCCTGAACCGCCTCAGGCCGCATCGGCGTGGATGCGGCGTAGTCGAGATTCACATACCGTTGCGTGGACATGGGCTACGCGCCGATCCGAGAGCGGCCGAGCTCGGCCGCGGAGCGGATGGCCTCGACGGCTGCCGCCGGGTCCTTCGCGCCAAAGACCGCGGACCCGGCGACGAGCACCGTGGCACCCGCGGCGGCGATCTCCTCCGCATTGGCGATACCGACGCCGCCGTCGACCTCGATGAGCGGTGCGACGCCATGCGAGGCGCACAAGGCGGTGAGCTGCCGTAGCTTCTCGATGGTGCGCGGAATGAACGCCTGGCCGCCGAACCCGGGGTTGACGCTCATGAGCAGGACCATATCGACATCCTCGATGATGTCCTCGAGGACGGAGACGGGGGTTGCGGGGTTGAGGACGACGCCGGCCTTGCGCCCGCGCTCCTTGATGTGCGCGATGGTGCGATGCAGGTGCGTCGAGGCCTCGTAGTGCACGGTCAGGAGGTCGGCGCCGGCATCGATGTACCAATCGATGGTGTCATCGGGGTTGGAGACCATGAGGTGAACGTCGAGGCGGGATGACCGTCGCGTCCTTGCACGCCTTCACGATGGCGGTGCCGTAGCTCAAGTTGGGAACGAAGTGCCCGTCCATCACGTCGACATGGATGAGGTCCGCGCAGGCGATGCGGTCGAGGTCGCGCGCCAGATGCGCCATGTCGGCGGAAAGAATCGAGGGCGAGATCTTGATGGGTGCGGACATGGCGTGTTCCTTTCGAACGGACGATATGCGATTGATGGATGTGGGCGGCGGGCCAAAAGGACCCGGCCCCCGGCGGACCGCAGCGGGCGACCCCCGTGCGCAGGGCAGCGGGCAACCCGTAGGCGCTACTCGTCGAGGCCGTAGAACTCCTCGTTGGGAATGCGGTTGACGAGCGTCTCCAGGACGGACTCGAGGGTGACGCCGCCGTACAGGACGCTCTCGAGCGCGAACGTGAGGGGTACGTCGACGTCCTTGGAGCGGGCGAGCTCACTCACGCTGCGCGCAGCGGCGGCGCCCTCGACGACCATGCGACGGCGGCTCTGGTACTCCTCGAGCGATTCGCCGCGGGCGAATGCCTCGCCGAACGTGCGGTTGCGCGAGTGCCGGGAGGTGCAGGTGACGATGAGGTCGCCCATGCCGGCAAGACCCATGCAGGTCATCGCCTCGCCGCTGCAGGCATGCACCAGGCGGCTGATCTCGGCCAGGCCGCGCGTCATGATGAGCGCGAGGGCGTTGTCGCCCATGCCGGAACCGGCCGCGATACCGCAGATGATGGCCATGACGTTCTTCATGGCGCCACAGAGCTCGACGCCCACCATATCGGAGGACAGGTACACGCGAAACGCGGGGCTCAGCGTGAGCTCCTTGAAGAACTCGCCGACCTCGACGCTCTCGCAGGCGATGGTCGAGGCGGAAAGCGACCCGTGGCAGATCTCCTCGGCATGGTTGGGGCCCGAGAGCGCGGCGATGCGCTCGGGATGGCCGATCTCGCTGGCGATGACGTCGCTCATGAGAAGACCGGTACCGAGAGCTCGATGCCCTTTGGCGAGGCAGAGGACGGGCAGCGAGTCGCTCACATACGGCGCGCAATCCCGCGCCACGCCGCGTAGAAACGCGGACGGCACGGCGAAGATCGCGGCGTCCGCGCCGGTAAGGGCCTCTTCGTGCGAATTGGTCGCCGTGACGTTGTCGGGCAGGGTGTAGTCCTTGAGGTAGCAGGCGTTCGTATGGCGCTCGTTGATCTCGATGACCGGGTCGGCATCGTAGGACCACATGACGACGTCATGGCCATGCGATGCGACGAGGCCCGCCATGGCGGTGCCCCACGAGCCGGTGCCTACCAGTGCAATGCGCATATCACTCATCCATCTTGTCGACGCGTTTGGTAAATGAAAGCTTAGACTCGGTGCCGTTCATGAGCTTCTTGATGTTGGAGCGATGCGCCCACACCACCAGCAGGCCGAGGGCCCCCATGATGAGCGTGAACGCGAGGGACGCGTGCGGAAACAGCAGGCAGGCCGTGATGCCGACCAACCCGGCAGTCGCAATCGAGCCGACGCTCACGAACTTGGTAAGGGCGACGAGCACGATGAAGATGCCGAGGTGCAGCAAGGCCCAGGGCACGTTGATGGCAAAAAGCACGCCGACTCCGGTGGCGATGGACTTCCCGCCCTTGAAGCGCAGATAGAAGCTGAACATGTGACCAACGACACACGAGATGCCGAGAACGGCAATGACGAAATCATGTGAACCGCCGGGGTAGAACGACGCGACGGAGCAGCCGAACGCCCAAGAGAGGAGCGGAAGCGCACAGTTGATGCTGATGACCGCCTTGAGGACATCACACAAAAAGCGTGAGGATAGCCACCTTGGGTCCGCCGGGCGCGCAGCGCATTTGTGGTACCGATGTTGCCCGATCCGACCTTCTGCAAGTCCACATGGGCAAGACTCTTGGCAAAGAACTTGCCAAACGGAATGCCACAGAGCGCGTAACTGACCACGCAGGCCAATGCGAGGCAAAGCCACGCATGCATGGACGTGGAACCCATTCCCTACTCCTTGTCCTTGTCGGACTTCTTGGCGCGGAAGCGCAGGCGGATCGGCGTGCCCTTGAAATCGAACGTCGCGCGCATGCGATTCTCGATATAGCGCTTGTAGTTGTCGGTGACCAGGTCCGTGTGGTTGACGAAGAACGTGAACGCCGGGGGCTTCTCGCCGGTCTGCGTGACGTAGTGCATCTTGAGGCGGCGCTTGCCGTCAAAGACGGTGTGGCCGAATTCGCGCATGTCGGTGAGCAGGCGGTTGAGCTGCGACGTGGTGATGTGGCAGGCGCGGCGCTCGGCAGCGGCGTCCACCATGTCCCAGATCTTATGCACACTGCGCCCGGTCATGGCGGAGATGCGCAGGTACTCGGCCCACGGGGCCATGGTGAGGCGGCGGTCGACCGTCTCCATGACGGCATCGCGCTCGTAGTCGTCCTTGAGCAGGTCCCACTTGTTGAGCAGGACGACGAGCGCGCAGCCGCGCTCGATCGCGAGGTTGGCGACCTTCTGGTCCTGTTCGGTAACGCCCGTGGACGCGTCGACCACGAGCAAGGCCACATCGGCGCGATCGATCGCGCGCAGGCCGCGGACCATGGAGTAGTACTCGATGTTCTCGTAGACGGTGCTCTTCTTGCGGATGCCCGCGGTGTCGACCATGCGGTAGCGCTTGCCGTCGCGCTCGACCACCGTGTCGATGGCGTCGCGCGTGGTGCCCGCGATGTTGCTCACGATGGAGCGATCGTTGCCGATCATCTTGTTGAAGAGCGAGGACTTGCCGGCGTTGGGGCGCCCGATGATGGCAACGCGCAGGGTGTCGGGCTCGTCCTCCTCCTCGCCCGTGTCCTCGGGCAGAAGGGCGACGACCTCGTCGAGCAGGTCACCCGTGCCATGGCCGTGCAGCGCGGAGACCGCGACCGGGTCGCCGACGCCCAGGGAGTAGAACTCCCACAGGTTGTCGTTCTCGCGGGCGGGGTTGTCGAGCTTGTTGACGAGCAGGAACGTGGGCTTCTTGAGCTTGCGCACCATGCGCGCCACGCTCTCGTCCTCCTCGGTGACGCCCACCGAGCCGTCGACGACGAACAGGATGACGGCGGCCTCCTCGGCCGCGGCGAGCGCCTGGTCGCGGATGGAGGTGGCGAACACGTCGTCGCTCTTCATGGGCTCGATGCCGCCGGTGTCGACGAGCATGAACTCGCGACCGTTCCAGTCGGCCACGTGATAGCTGCGGTCTCGGGTGACGCCGCGGCTCTGGTGGACGATGGCATCAGCGGTCTGGGCGATACGATTGACCAGGGTCGACTTGCCCACGTTCGGGCGGCCGACGATCGCTACGATGGGTCGAGACATACGTACTCCTTGAGTAGTCATAACTGCAAGAATCTTACCATGCGGCCCCGCGCGCTCGCGGTCCGTCCCAGAACCTCCGTATGTTGGGCGCAGCCTCGCATCCCACCGTTCCGGTGCCTGGCATGTCGTCCGGCGCTCGGACAGTCCTGCTCGCGCGAAGGCCCCATAAGGGGCCTTCGGCTCGTGCGGAACTTGCGGCGGACGATATGCCAGGCCCCGGAAATGCGCGTGCTCACGCCACACCACCCGCTTCCTCCCGGAGCACAGCGGCGCGGCTTCAACAGAACGGCAGGTAACCTGCAAGGGAGAATCCCTTCGCTTTGCAGCAAAGACTAGCCCGTCAACAGGGCATCGAGGAGCTGGGACGGGGCGGGGGGTCGCATAGCGGACGGTGGCGCCGCGGCGTTCGAGCTCCGCGGTGATGGAGCACCTCTCAACTCCGTCAAGGGTGAGGGAATCGTAGTTGAACATCACGTCGGGGATGAGGACGGTGACGTTGGCGAGGTCTTGCGGGAGCTGCGCCATAAGGTCGCAGGCGCAGATGAGGCCGGTGACGTTGACGTTGCCGCCAAAGTACTCGTTCTTGATGGCGCGGGAGGAGACGGCGCCCGCGGGAGCGAAAGCCGCGCAGAATGCGTCGAAGGTGCTTTGGGCCGCCTCACCGCAGATGACGAGGGCCCGGCGGCCGTCAGCCGCAAAGCAGCTCGCCTGCGGCGGAAAGGTCCTCGGCTCGATCGCGCCGCAGCGCGTCCGCCTCGTCGAGGAAGCTGCGCAGCATGCCGATGCCGTCGTAGAACTGCGGGAACCCGTCGTAGGTCTCCGCGGGGGGGAAACGGGAAGCTCGGCGTCGATGTAGAATTCGTCCGCGAGCTGAAAGACCGTCGCGCCGCGCGTCGTGCGGGCGCGCTGCTGGAACGGCTCGAGCATCCGCACGACGGCGCGAGACGCCTCGACGTCGTCGGAATACGAGGTCGCAAATCGCTTCTGGTGCTTGGTGAATCCAAGGGGCACGATGGCGAGGCTCGTGATGCCGGGGTGCGCCTCGACGTATCTCAGCGTGGACAGCAGCTCGTCCCCATCATTCAAGCCGGGGCAGAGCACGATCTGCGCATGGATCTCGATGCCGGCGTCGAGGAACCTTTCGAGCACCTCGATGCCCCGGGGGGCGTTGCGGCCGATCAGCTTGCGTCGGCACTCCGGGGTGATGGCGTGCAGGCTCACGTTCATGGGCGAGCATCTTGTCGATCGCATCGTCGACCTCGGCGTCGGTCATGTTCGTGAGGGTGACGAAGTTGCCCTGCAAAAACTGAGCCGATAGTCGTCGTCGCGGATGGTGAGCGTGTTGCGGCTCTCCTTGGGCAGCATGTTCATGAAGCAGAACACGCAGGCGTTCACGCACGTCCTCATGCCGTCAAAGACCGCGCCGTCGAACTCCATACCCCATTCTTCCCCGGGGAAGCGCTCAAGAATCGCAGGCGTCACGGTGTCGTCGCGCGGGTCGAACACCTCGATCTCAACGTCGTCCCCGTCGCTTTCCCACAGCCAGACGATCATGTCGGTGAGGGGCTTGCCGTTGACGCTGAGCACGCGCATCCCGCACTCGATGCCGAGATCGTCCGCGGGCGACTCGGGGACGACGGCTATGACGAGCGCCCCCTCGCCGCCGTCGGGCGCGAGCGAACCGTACGGCGCGGTGGTCGATGCGTACGCCGGGACGGTCGGTGACGACGGGGCCACGTCGAAAGTGGAGCCCCCATCGGCCAGATCGGCGGACGTGAGGGTCGATTCGCTCATCGGGCCTCCGTGAGCGCGCGGATCTTCTCGACGGCGGCGCGGTCGATGTGCGCGGCCGGCGTCGAGGCGCCGGCGGTGACGCCGATGTGCTCGACGCCGGCGAACCAGGAGGCCTCGAGCTCGGAGGCGTCCTCGATATGATGCGTATGGGCGCAGCCCATCTGGCAGATCTGGGCAAGTCGGCGCGTGTTGCCGGAGTTCTTCCCGCCCACGACGATCATGACGTCAACGCGCGCGGCGAGCTCGGCGGCGCTGTCCTGGCGCTCCTGCGTGGCGGCGCAGATGGTGTTGATGACGCGCAGCTCCGCCGTGCGCGAAAGAAGCGCGGAGACGATCGAGCTCAGCGTGCCCACGGTCTGCGTCGTCTGCACCACGACGCCCACCTTGCGCGACAGCTCGATGGCGTCGAGGTCGGCGGGAGAGGAGACCCACGCGGGCGCGCTCATCGGCGTGTCCCATGATGCCCTCGACCTCGGGGTGGCCGCTCTCCCCCACGACGATGAGCTGGTAGCCCTCGCGCACGAGCTTCTCCACGGCCATGTGCACCTTTTTGACGTAGGGGCATGTGGCGTCCAGCACCGTCAACCCCAGACGCTCGGCCCGGTCGACGACCTGGGGCACGACGCCATGGGCGCGGATGATCACCGTTCCGGCATCGACCTCCTCGACGCGATCGGCCACCGTCACGCCGGCATGCTCGAGCTCGGAGACGACCAGCGGGTTATGGATGAGCGGGCCGAGCGTGCGGACCGGACCGCGCGCCTCGCGCGCCGCTTCCGCCGCAAAGGGTCAGGGGCGCGCTCGACGCCGTAGCACACGCCGGCATGGCGGGCGACCTCGATGGTGAGTGCCATTGTCAGAACCTCCGGGGTGAGCGGCGCGCAGGGCGTCGCGCAGGGGCGTACATGCGCTCGAGCGACTCGTTCTCGACCCATTGCGCGCGCTCGCGGCGCTTGAGGCCCTGGGGCGCATCCTTCGCGTCGAGCGCGTCGCCCACCGCGATCCAACAAGTGACGGGACGCATGAGCTTCTTGCCCTCGGGCGTCACATCGCGAAACCCGCATACGGCCATGGGCAGGATCCGGGCCTTGCCCATCTGCGCGATGAGCGCGAAGCCGCCGTGAATCTCGACGGGCTGGTCATCGGTGCGGATGCGGGTGCCTTCGGGGAAGATGAGCACGTCCTCGCCGCGCTGAAGCGCATGCTGCGCCGCCCGCAGCGCCGCCATGTCGGCTTCGCCGCGCTCGACGGGGATGCCGCCCGCGAGTGCGAAGGCCCATCGGGCGATGCCGATCTTGGTGAACTCGGACTGGAAGATGGGGCGAACGCGGTGCCCGCGCGCCCACAGATACGGCACGAGCGCGACGACCTCGGCCATGGAGGTGTGATTGCAGATGACGACGAAACCGGTGGAGCCCTCGACTCGCTCGGGGAGCTTTGAGGGGCGTCCACGCTCCAGCGCCACATGAGCTTGGAAAACGCCCAGAGCACCGCCATCGCCAATGCGTAGATGGCGCGCTCGTACCAGGGAAAGACGCTCATGGCCGCATCGTAGTGGGACGCGGCGTTGAGGCCCGAGACCTTGCCTTCGCGTGCCATGCGCTACCTCCGCTCGGCGATGAGGCGCTCGATCTGATTCACGATCTCCTCGATGGTGAAGCTCGTGGAGTCGATGCGCACCGCGTCCTCAGGGCAGACGAGAGGCGCCGCGGCGCGCTGCGAATCGATGGCATCACGGCGCTCGATGTCGGCGAGGGTCTGCTCGATCTCCGCATCGAGCAGGGCGTCATCGACATGCTCGCCCTCATGACGCTGCAGCACGCGGCGACGGGCGCGCTCGCGCGGATCGGCGGTCAGGAACACCTTGAGTTCGGCGCTGGGGAACACGACCGAGCCGATGTCGCGGCCCTCGGCAACGACATCGCGGCCCTCGGCGAACAGGCGCTGCGGCGTGAGCATGGCGGCGCGGACACCGGCGTTCGCCGCGGCGGCCGAAACGTTGCGGTCCACCTCGGGTGTGCGAATCGCCTCGCTCACATCCTCGCCGTCGACGAAGACGGAGACGTTGCCATGGCACTCGGAGCCGAAGGTGATGGAAAGCCCGCGAGCCAGGGCGGCGACGGCGTCGGCGTCGTCGAGGTCGACGCCATGCCGCGCGCGGCGAGCGCGACCGAGCGGTACATGGCGCCGGTGTCGAGCTTGGCAAAGCCAAAGCGGCGGGCGACTTCGCGGGCGATGGTGGATTTGCCGGAACCGGCGGGTCCGTCAATAGCGATGATCATGCGGAAATCTCCTCTACAGCAGGGGTTGATTGCAGGGCCGCGACCTCGGCGGGCGTGAGCTCGCGCCAAGAGCCGCACGGCAGGTCGTTGAGCTCAAGCGGGCCGAAGCGCAGGCGATGCAGGCGGAGAACGGGATGGCCTATCTTGGAGAGCATGCGCTTGACCTGGTTCTTCCTGCCCTCGCGGATCTCTATGAGCACCGCGGTGGTGTCGGCTCGAAGGCCGTGTGGTGCGATGTCGCGCACGTCTCGCTCGGCGAGCAGCGCGCAGCGCGCCGGCTGGCACGGACCGTCATCCAAGGTGATGCCGCGCCGCAACGGCTCCAGATCGCCCTCGCGGCACACGCCGTCGACCACCGCGACGTAGGTCTTCCACACGTGGCGCGAGGGTGCAGCAGGGGCGTGGCCCAAGTCGCCGTCGGTGGTGAAGAGCAGCAGCCCGGTGGTGTCCATGTCAAGGCGCCCCACGGGGAACAGCCCGGGATACGAACAGACGGGCATGATGTCCGCCACGCACGGGCGCCCGTGCGGATCGCTCATGGTGGTGAGAACGCCGGCGGGCTTGTTGAGCATGAGGTAGGCGGCGCCCACCCCCAACACGACCGGGAAGCCGTCGACGGCCACCTGGTCGACGGCGGGGTCGACCTTGGTGCCCAGCTCAGTCTTGACCTCACCGTTCACACTCACGCGCCCCGCGCTCATGAGGGCCTCCGACCCACGGCGGCTCGCGACGCCGGCGCGAGCCAGGAACCGCTGCAGCCGCATGGGCACCACGCGCTCGTCGTCCGGGTGGACCTTGGGGGCGTGCGCTCGATGTCCCGATCGCTACGCATCGAGTTCCCCATCGGACGCATTGCCGCCGATCACATGGACCTCGTCGGGATCGCTCCCTCGATGAGCTCACGCTCCTCCTCGAGGTCCTCGTCCACCTCGTCGAGGGTCGACTGGATCGTCCTGCCGCTCAAGCGCTCGCGAATGAACTGACGCGCCTGCTCATCGGGGGCGAACTGCTCAAGATCGGGCAGGTCGCGCACGCTGCGAAGACCGAACTTCTCCAAAAAGGCATTCGTCGTACCGTAGATGATGGCCTGCCCGCGCTCCGGGTCGCGACCCATCTCGCGAATGAGGCCCTTGTCGACGAGGGAGGAGATGACGCCATCGGAGTTGACGCCGCGGATGCCCTTGACCATCTCGCGCGTGACGGGCTGGTGGTACGCGATGACGGCGAGCGTCTCGAGGGCGGCCTGGGAAAGGCGCTGCGTGTCCCAGGAGAGGACGAAGGCCTCCACCTGCTCGTGATAGGCGGGATGCGTGAACAGGCGCCACCCGCCGGCCACCTCGCGCAGCTGGAAGCCGCGGTTGGCCTCCTCGTACTCGACCTTGAGCTCGGCCAAAAGCGATGCCACCTCGCCGGGGGGGTCGCATCCAGGACGGAGGCGAGCTGGCTGGCGCTCACCGGGTCGCTTGAGACGAGCAACAGCGCCTCCAGCGGGGCCCTTGAGGGAGTCGGTTTCGAGCGACTCGAGATCGTTCATCTAGTCCTCCTCGTCAAAGAGGGATCCGTCGCTGGGATGATACTCCGGCGCGCCCTCCACGCGGTCGATGCGAATGGTTCCAAAGTTCTCGTCCTGCTCGAGGACGAGCGACCCGCGTTTGGCGAGCTCGAGAATGGCCAGAAAGGTGGCGACCACCTGCTCGGTCGTGGCGTCCCCATCCAGAAGCTCGCGAAACGTCGTATGGGGGCGTGAGATGGTCACGCGGTCGACGGATGCGACGGTGAGCTCGATGGGAATCCGGTGCGGGGCCACATGCTCCGCCTCCAGGAGGAACGTCTCGCGCTTGCCGTCCAGGTCAGCGCAGATGACCGCGAGGCCCCTCAAGGTGATGCCCGCGAGATAATCGGGCATGAGGTTGAGGAACTCCGGGTCGGGTCCGGCGACGCGCGGGTGCATGCGGCACTCGGCCTCCATGCGCGCGCCCAGCGCCGCCGCGGCGCCCTTTGAACTGCTTGTACGCGATCAGGCGTTGGATGAGCACCTCGCGCAGGGAGTCGGCGTCAAGGCCCTCCAACTCGTCATCGAGCTCCTTCATCGGCGCGCGAACGCGGGCAATCGGCGTCCTCGGGGACGAGGGACGCGGCCTTGATGTCCAAAAGCGTGGCCGCGACGAGCAGGAAATCGCTCGCGACATCCAGGTCGAGCGCCTCGAGCCGCTCGACCTCCGCAAGGTACTGCTCGGCGACCTCGGCGATGGAAATCGATCCGATATCGACTTTCTGCCTGCTCACCAACTGCAGCAGGAGGTCGAAGGGACCCGAGTACCCTTGCGTGGAAACTCGATAGGACACGATCCTCCCCCTTGGCAGTCGATGCACATACGTAGGTTAGTGTAGCGCACTACGCGCCGAGCGCGAAGCGCAGCAGGCCCAGGAACAGCGGGTCGACGGTAACACCGAAATACCAATCGAGCAGGTCGATGTGGAGCACGCTGGGCAACACGTAGAGAGGACGACGATGAGGATGGGCATGGCGTACCGCTGAACCTCGTAGTACGTCTGCAGTGCGCGCCCCTTGAGGAACAGCACGAGGATCGACGAGCCGTCGAGCGGCGGCAGGGGGATGAGGTTGAAAAACGCCAGGGACAGGTTGACCGACATCGCCGTGAACAGGAAACCCACGAGGAGGTTGGCGACCCGCTCGAAAGCGGGCTCACGAGCGTGGCGCCCGGCATGCCGCGAAGGATGAGCGCGCAGATGCAGGCGAGGACGATGTTGGAGGCGGCCCGGCAAGCGAGATGAGCACCTCGTCTCGCCGCGGGTTCTTGAGGTTGTTCACGTACACCGGGACCGGCTTGGCGAACGCGAAGACCGGACCGCCGGCCAAGATCATGATGAGCGGCAACAGCACCGTGCCAAAGGGGTCGATATGGTTGAGCGGGTTGAGCGAGACGCGGCCGCGTGAGCGCGCCGTTCGGTCCCCCGAGCGCATAGGCGGCGAGGGCATGCGCGCTCATGGATGACGATGCCGATGATGAGCGCGCAGGCGCTCGAGAGAAGGCTCACCAGATACGGTATGTTCATCGTAATGATCCTATCGAAGCGTGCGGGCGCAACGCACACAGGTAGTCGAGCGCAAAGAACACGACGGCCATGCAGGCGAAATCGAACCTGAAGACGCCCCCTGAACGGCGTGGCGATCAGCCCGTACCCGGCGATGACGTCGGGAAGCGTCTGCGTGAGCTCGACCACGAACGTGACGATGTTGAGCTTGGTGGCCACGCCGTTGAAGCAGAGCGCCACCGTGAGCGCGCACAGCACGAGCGCGATGACGCGGCACGCCATGCCGACGACCGTCAGGGCGATGGCGGCGGCCCTACGCGAGTCCACGGGCGGTCTCCTCCTCGATAGTGGTCGAGAGTTCGAGCCATTCGTCCTCGAGGCCGGGAGCTCCTGCTTGAGCGCGTTGTACTCCGCAAGGGCCTCGTTGAACTTGTCCTGATCGGCATAGAGCTCCTCGCTCGCCATGAGGGCCATGAGCTCGTCGTAGCGGGCGCGCTTTCACCCGAGGGCAGCCTCGACCTTCTTGAGGCGGTCCTTGGTGCCCTTTGAGGCGCCGGTTGAGCTCGGCGCGAGCCGCCGCCTCGGCGCGTTTTTTGCTCCTTTGTCTTCCTACCCTCGCGAACGGCGGGGGCCGCATCCGCCGAGCGCTCGACAACCGCGGGCTTTACGGGTGCGGAGGGGCCCGGTGCGCTCGCAGCGGCAGCGGCCGCGCGTTGCGCCAAATCCTCGCGCTTGAAGAGGTAGTACTCGTAATCACCGTCATACACGGTCATCTTGCCATCGCGGATATCGACCACGCGGTTGGCGACGGAGCGCACCAGATGCTCGTCGTGGCTGATGAGCACGATGGTGCCCGGGAAGTTCTTGAGCGCCTCCTCGAGCATGTCGACCGAATCGATATCGAGATGGTTGGTGGGCTCGTCGAGACAGAGCAGCGCCTCGGGGGCGACGAGCATCTTGGCGAGCGGCAAGGCGCGCGCGCTCGCCGCCCGATAGGACGCCGACGCGCTTGTCGACGTCCTCGCCGGTGAACAGGAAGGCGCCGAGGAGGCTGCGCTGCTGCGGGACGGTCCAGGTGGGGGCGACGGAATCGATCTCCTGGAGCACCGTGTTGGACTCCCGGAGGCCCTCGAGCTGGTGCTGCGCATAGTACGCGACGCCCACGTTCACGCCGAGCTCGCGCGTGCCCCTCACTCGGCGCCTCCTTGCCCAGCAGCAGCTTCTTGAGCAGCGTCGATTTACCGGCACCGTTGGGGGCCCAACCAGGGCAACGCGGTCGCCGCGGTAGAGCGTGAGGTCGGCGTTCTCGTAGAGCGTCTTGCTACCAAAGCGCTTGGTGAGACCTTCGAGCTTGATGACCATATCGCCGGAACGCGGCGGGTCGGGGAACTTGAAGTCAACGTGCTTGTGGCCCTCGGGCAAAATGACAAGCTCGCTTTTGATCTGCTCGATACGGCGCATACGCTCTTGGGCCTGCGCCGCCTTAGTGGGCTTGTAGCGAAACTTATCCACGAACACCTGCATGTGGGCGATCTCGCGCTCCTGGGCCGCGCGCTTGGCGCGCATCTGCTCGAGGTTGTCCTCGCGCTGCTTGAGATACGAGGAGTAGTTGCCCGTGTAGGTGGTGACGCGACGGTTCTCGAGGGCGGCCACATGGTCCACGCAGGCATCCATGAACGCGCGGTCGTGGGAGACGATGAGCACGGCGCCCTCATAGGCGGAGATGAAGCCGCGCAGCCATTGGACGCTTTCGAGGTCGAGGTGGTTCGTCGGCTCGTCCAAAAGCAGGACGTCCGGGCGGCGAAGGAAGAGCTTGGCAAGCGCGATGCGCATCTGCCAGCCACCGGAGAACTCGGAGCAGGGTTGATCGAAATCAGAGGGCTTGAAACCCAGGCCGGCGAGGATCTGGCGCGCGTTGCTCCCGAGCTCGTACCCGCCCAGACGCTCGAAACGGTCCTGGACGTGGCCGTACTCATCGAGAAGGGCGCGCGGGACGTCCCCGCTCTCCCCGCCTCGGCGATTTTCAGCTGCAGCTCCTCAGCGCGCTCACCCATCGATTTGATCTCGATGGCGGCGTCCATGACCTCCTGGATGATGGTCGTATCGGAGGCGAGTTTGGTCTCCTGCTCCAAATATCCCACGTTCGTGTCCTTGGCGAACGTGATCGACCCGGCGTCGGGGCTGTCGATGCCCATGATGATCTTGAGCAGCGTGGTCTTACCCGCGCCGTTGGGTCCCACAAGCGCGTAGCGCTTTTCGCCCGCGTTGATTTGCAGCGTGGCGCCCGAGAAGAGCGTGCGTGCGCCAAATGACTTTTCGATCTTGTCGACAAGGAGAATCATGCTGTGGCCCTCCGAAGGCAACGCTCGATAACAAAAAGACCCCTGGGGCCGAGGTCTTACCAAACAATGGTGGGCCCTCCGGGAGGAACCCAGAACCCAGGGATTATGAGTCCCCTGCGCTAACCGTTGCGCCAAGAGCCCTTGCTGCGTTCATGCAATCCCTCTCCGTATGAAAAAAAGCCTCTTAGCGAGGCTTGAAAGTTCAAGTGGTGGAGACGAGGGGGATCGAACCCCTGACCTCTTGACTGCCAGTCAAGCGCTCTCCCAGCTGAGCTACGCCCCCACTTTGGGAAGGAGTTGCATGGTGGAGACGAGGGGGATCGAACCCCTGACCTCTTGACTGCCAGTCAAGCGCTCTCCCAGCTGAGCTACGCCCCGTGCAACGAAGAAGTACTATACGGAAGAATCCGAAAGGCGCAACTACTTTTTCAAAAAGTTTTGCCCAAGCGAGTCGAATCTTTTTCTAAAAAGTTGTTGCGTTCGAGGCTCACTCGATGCTACTATTCTCCTTGCTGAAAAGCACGGGCGATTGGCTCAGGGGTAGAGCATATCCTTCACACGGATGGGGTCACAAGTTCGAATCTTGTATCGCCCACCATCAAACTTAAAAGCCAGAGACATTGTCTCTGGCTTTTTCTTTTCGATAGTCATTATCCGAAATCGAAACCCGTCATTGAAATCACGTTCAAGTACATAAAGAGCCGTAATGCAGGGTGCTGACACGAATAGACGTCGTGTGCGTAACCGCTGCTTTGAAAACGCGCCGCATCTTTCAAACCTATGGTAAAGCACATTATCATGGCCATTTTTTGTGCGTAACCGGCCTTTTGAAACGAATCGGTTTGTTTCAAAAGGCCGGTTACGCACATTCTTTCGAAGACGGTTGAGCCGAACGAGTCGGAGTGAAAGCAGACGCAATAGAGTCGGTTTGGAATCCGATAAAGACACGTTGGGACCCGGATGTCCATGCAATCGAGCATCATTGCAGACCTACAGTCAAAAAAAAAGCGGCCCCGCACTGTGGCGGGGCCACGAGCATCCATGCACGGTACAGGCGTGCGAACTAACTAACAGCCGCTATTGCAAACGCCCAGAGAACAACGACCTTATCGGCGCTGAGAGATCACAAGGTCGGCGACCTTGGCCGCGACCTCATCGATGGCGACGTCTCGCGCTCGCCGGTCGCGCGATCCTTGAGCTCGACCGTGCCGTTCTTGAGGCCGCGCTTGCCAAAGCACGATCTGATACGGGAAGCCCATGAGATCGTTGTCGGCAAACTTCACGCCGGGGCGGATGTCGCGGTCGTCGACGATGACCTCGATACCCGCCGCGCACAGCTCGTCCGTCAGACGGGAGCACACCTCGGCGCACTCCTCGATCGTGGGATCGAGCGGCATGATGGAGACCTCATACGGCGCAATCGAGACGGGCCAGATGATGCCATGCCCATCGTGATGCTGCTCGACGGACGCGGCGAGCGTGCGGGACACGCCGACGCCGTAGCAACCCATAAGGAAGGGCTTCTCCTCGCCATTCTCGTCGGCGAACGTGGCGCCCATGGCCTCGGAGTACTTGGTACCGAGCTGGAACACCTGGGAGACCTCGATACCACGCGCGCCGGCAAGCGGGCGCCGCAGTGGGGACAGGGGTCGCCGGCGACGACGGTGATGAGGTCCTCCCACGCATCGGGCGTGAAATCGCGCCCCGGGCAGGCGCCGGTGAAGTGATAGTCGACCTCGTTTGCACCGCAGGCCCACTTCTGGGAATCCCTGAGCGTGACATCGCACACCAGGCGGATTCCCTCAGGCAGGTTGACCGGTCCGATGAAGCCCTTGAACAGCCCGTGGGCCTCAAGCTCCTCGTCGGTCATGAGGCGATAGCCCTTACCGAAGACGTGCTCCGCCTTGCAGTCGTTGAGCTCGTGATCACCGGGGACGATGGCGACGACGGGATTCCCTTCCGCATCGATGATGGCGAGCGCCTTGCGCGTGCCGTTCTCGGGGAACCCGAAGAACTCGGCGACCGCGGCGATGGTCCCCATGCCAGGCGTATGCACCTTGCTGAGCGTGCCGTCGCCGGGACCCTCGGTCACGACGACCTGCGTGGAGGCCGCCTCATCGTCGGCGGCGTAGCCGCAGGCGTCGCAGTAGACGAGCGCTGCCTCGCCGGCATCGGCGAGCGCCATGAACTCGACGGAGGTATCGCCGCCGATCTGCCCCGAATCGGCGACGACGGGAAGGGCCTTCAATCCGCAACGCTCGCAGATGCGGGCGTACGCATCCTTCATCTCGTCGTAGGTCTCCTGCAGCGACTCCTGCGTGGCGTTGAAGGAGTACCCGTCCTTCATGATGAACTCGCGGCCGCGCATCAAGCCGAAGCGAGGGCGGAACTCATCGCGGAACTTGTCCTGAATGTGGTAGAGGTTCACGGGAAGCTGCTTGTAGCTCTTGAGCTCGTTCTTGATGAGGTCGGTCACCGTCTCCTCGTGCGTGGGACCCAAGACGAACTCGCGATTGTGGCGGTCGTCGATGCGCATCAGCTCGGGGCCGTAGGCGTTGTAGCGACCGGACTCACGCCACAGCTCGGCATCGACCATAATGGGCATCATGAGCTCCTGGGCGCCGGCGGCGTCCATCTCGTCGCGCACGATGTTCTCGATCTTACGAATCGAGCGCCAAGCGAGCGGCAGATAGGAATACAGACCGGCGGCCTCCTTGCGGATGAGGCCCGCGCGAAGCATCAAGCGATGGCTCGCGAGCTCAGCCTCCGCGGATCCTCCTTGAGCGTGGGGGCGTACAGCTTGACATCTTCATGGCGCGCGTCTTTGACACGGCGACCTCCTCTGTCTTTTCCAATTAAACGCTACAGATGATAACAGGTTATCCGGGTTGCCCAACGCCAAAGGGACGGTGGCGGCGCAGCCTCGTGCCGGACATATTTCCGTACGGTGTTTCCGTGAGCGGAACGCGAAGAACACCTGAAGGAATTATGTCTGGCGCGAGGCGTTGAGACGGACTAGAGCTTGTCGATTTCCTCCATGAGGGCGTCGACGATCTGGGCTTCGGGAACCTTGCGAATGACCTCGCCATGGCGAAAGACCATGCCCACCCCCTGCCGCATGCAACGCCCACGTCGGCGTCGCTGGCCTCGCCGGGACCGTTCACCACGCAGCCCATGACGGCGACCGAGATGGGCTTGTCGCAGGTCTTGAGCCGGTCGGACACGCGCTCGGCCAAGCCGATGAGATCCACCTGCGTACGGCCGCAGGTGGGACAGCTCACGAGCCGGGCCGCGGCGGCGCAGCCCCAAGGCGGAAAGGATGCCCCAACACACGGGGGCTCCTCGACGGGGTCGGCGGTGAGCGAGACGCGCATGGTGTCGCCTGATTCCCTCGGAAAGCAGGATGCCCAGTCCGACGGAGCTCTTGATCGTACCTTTGCTGAACCGTTCCGGCCTCCGTGACGCCCAGGTGCAGCGGCACATGCGGGATCTCGCGGGAAAGGGAGCGATACGTGTCGAGCGTGGTGAGGACGCTGTGGGCCTTGGCGGAAAGCACGATATCGGCAAAGCCGCGCTTTTCGAAATGCTCGATGAACTTAAGCGAGGAGGCGACGAGCTTCTCGGGCTGCGTCAAGTCATCGCGCTCGGCGATGGTGCGGTCGAGCGAGCCGGCGTTCACGCCGATGCGAATGGCGGCTCCCGCCTCCCCCCGCCGCATCGATCACGGCGTCGACGCGATCCCAATCGCCGATGTTGCCGGGGTTGATCCGCAGTTTTGCGGCCCCGGCCTGAACGGCCCCGATCGCCAGTCGATAGTCGAAATGAATATCTGCGACGATAGGGACCGGCGACTCGCGGCAGATCGCACCGAAGGGGCCGAGGGCCTCTTTGGTGGGAACACTCACGCGCACGATGTCGCATCCGGCCTCTGCCAACGCGCGGACTTGGGCGAGCGTCGAGGCGGCATCGGTGGTGGGCGTGCACGTCATGGACTGCACGACGACGGGGCGCCCCGCCGATCTGGACATCCCCGACCATAACGGGACGCGTGAGCTCACGGGCGCATGGAGCCATATCCCTCTCCTTTCTAGAAGAACCGCAGGAAATCGGCACGCAGCATGTAGAGGAACAGCAAGCCGAACAGCACGATACCCACCATCGAAATGGCGCTTTGGATCTTGATGGGGACCTCGCGCCTCGTCACCGCCTGGATCACCTCGATGAGCAGCTTGCCGCCATCGAGGGGCGGAATGGGCAGAAGGTTCATGAAGCCGAGTGAGAACGAGATGAGCGCGGCGAAGTTGAGGAAGGTCGCCGAGCCCGCAGCCGCCGCCTCGGCAGACATGACCGAGATGCCGACAACGGACGTTGAATTATCCAGGACCTCCATGGTGTGACGGGGGTTCAACAGGCTCATCACGGACTGAGCCGTCGCGACGATGTTGTCGATGGCGATCTGGCACGACTGAAGGGGATCGAGCCGCACGACTTGCGTCGGGACGTTGATGCCGAGCATCCCGTCCTCATCAAAGGGAGACCTCGATCGTCTTGAAATCGCCATGCTCGTCGAACCAGGCGTCGGCCCTGTCGAGATTGTCGGGGATGACGTGCTCGAACGCATCGGCTTGATCGCGCGGGCGCCATACCTCCAGCAAGATCGCGTCCTGCTCGCCATGGGCGTCAAGCGCCTCAAGCAGGGACATCCACGAGTCGACGGGCGTTCCATCGACGCCTTGGATACGGTCGCCGGCCTTGAGCCCCGCCCCATCGGCGGGGGAGCCCTCGATGATGCCGCCCACCACGTTGGCGTCGACCGGCGTTGAAACCCCGAGCACCGAATACACGGCGATGACCAGCAGGAACCCCGTAAGGATGTTCACGGCGATACCGGCGACGAGCATGAGCGCGCGATTCCAAAAAACCCTTTTCCCCACATACGTATGCGACCGCTCGGCATCAAAGAACGCCTGGTCGTCCATGGGCGGGTTCCAGGGCTCACCTTGTTTGGTGGCATGCGCGCGGTCGAAGGCCCGCCCATCGTACAGGGTGTTGCCCGCCGCATCGCGCGCGACCGCGGCGAATGCCGTCGGGAAGCCCCTTGGAGCCCTGGGGACCCCCTCCTCGCCCTGCATGGGACTCGACGTCCCAGGGGAACGATCGATCCCCAGCCGTACAGCAGCGAGCAGGCGTCTTCAATCTCGGACTGGGAAACGTCGAGCTCGGCTGCGAGGTCGGAGACGCGGGCGACGCCGCTGCGATGGATGGAGCCGAGGACCCGCGGCGCGCAGGCGACGTCGGTCGGGTCCATGCCGCAGATCTCGGCGTAACCTCCCAACAGGATGGGCGTCACGCCGAATTTGGTCCCTATGCGCTTGGAGACGTGATGCAGGTTGAATCTGCAGGGCATGCCAAGGAAGAACTCGAGCACGCGCACGCCGCAAACGCGCGCGGCGAGAAAATGTCCGCCCTCGTGGACGAAGACGAGAGCGGAAAGAAGCACGAGGCCCCAGAACAAGGGGCCGATGAAAGCGATGACTGAGTCCATATATCCCTAATCCACGTTATGCGAGCGACGCGATCGCCTGCGCGGCGCGACGGCGCGTCCACGCATCGACGTCTGCGAGCTGCTCGAACGAGACGACATCGAGGCGCTCATGCGCGTTCATGCAGGCATCGACGACCCGGGCGATGTCGTTGAATCCGAGGCGATCGTGCAGGAAAGGCGTCGACCGCGACCTCATTGGCTGCGTTGAGCACGCATGGCAGCGTCCCGCCCATCTCGCCGGCGATCTCGGCGAGCTTGAGGCATCGGAAGGCATCCATATCCGGGGCCCCGAAGGAAAGGGACCCGAGCTCTCGAAAATCAACGCGTGGCGCGGGGGAATCCCAGCGCTCGGGATACGAGAGGGCGTATTGGATGGGAATGCGCATGTCTGAGGCGCCCAGATGCGCAATCACGGACCCGTCCACGAACTCGACCATGGAGTGGATCTTGGATTCGCGCTGGATGAGGACGTTGATGCGGTCAAGGCCCATGCCAAAGAGATGCATGGCCTCGATGCGCTCGAGGCCCTTGTTCATGAGCGTCGCCGAATCGATGGTGATCTTGGCCCCCATGTTCCACGTGGGGTGAGCCAGGGCGTCGCGACGCGTCACCGACTCGAGCTCACGCGGGCTGCGGCCGTAAAGGGGCCACCGGAACAGGTGAGCCAGATGCAATGGGCCTCGCGCGCGTCCTCCCCTATCAGGCACTGGAAGATCGCGCCGTGCTCCGAGTCGACGGGCAGGAGTTGACCGGGGCGCGCGAGCGGCATGAGAAGATCGCCGCCCACCACGAGGGACTCCTTGTTCGCGAGGGCGAGGCGCTTGCCGCTCGTGAGCGCCGCGTGGCTGGCGGCGAGTCCCGCGGCCCCGACGATCGAGACGAGCACGGCATCGCAATCATCCATGCGCGCGAGCTCGGCCGCCGAGTCCTCGCCCGTCAACAGATCGCAGCCGTGCGGCAGCTCGGAGAGAATCGGGTCCGCCGCATGGCGGGATCGGTGACGGCGGTGTGCGCGACGTCGAACTCGCGGGCGAAGCGAACGAGCTCCTCGGTCCTGCTGTGCGCGGAGAGCGCGACGACCTGGAGCCGGTCGGCATGCTGGCGGCAGACATCGAGCGCCTGCGTGCCGATGGAGCCTGTGCAGCCGAGGATGGCGACGCGCGTGCGCGCGTGTGAGTCGATGCGCTCCCGCATTACAGAACACCACCCAAGTGCAGCATGAGATAGGCGGTGATGACGCCGATGATGAGGGAGTCGGAGCGGTCGAGCATGCCGCCGTGGCCCGGGATAAGGTTGCCGGAATCCTTGACGCCCACACCGCGCTTGATGCGACTCTCGATCAGGTCGCCAAAGACGCCCATGACGGAGACGACGACGCCGCACAGCACGGCGAACCAGATATTCATCTCATAGAGCCCGGTCGACCAGAGAACGAGCCAGACGGCGACGGAGCCGAGCAGCCCGCCAAAAAGCCCTCCCAGCTCTTTTTGGGAGAGATCTTGGGAACCATCTTGTGTTTGCCGAATTTGCTGCCGACCATGTACGCGAAGGAGTCGGAGAGCCACAGCGAGGCGCAGACGCCGATGGAGAGTAGGGCGCCCTCCATGCCGGGAATGGCCTCGCGCAACAGGACGATGGCCGACAGCATGTAGCCGGTATACAGCGGTCCAAAGACGGTGACGGCGACGTCGGCCATACGGGTGCGGGGGTTCTGGACGTACCACAGGCCCACCAGAAGCACCATGAGGAAGTTGAGGACCGTGAGCCACACGGCGTCGACGAGCGCCGACAGCGGGAACAGGACCGCCGCCACGAGACCCACGAACTCATTGGGGACCTTGCCGTCGAGGCGCACCATCCGGAAGAACTCATAGCAGCAAAGCCCGGCCATCGCGGCGGTGAACAGGGCGGTGGGAACGACGCCGAGCAGCAGCGACCCGATGAACAGGACGGCGTAGATGATTCCGGCGATGGACCGGACCAAGAAGGCGTGCGCCCGTCCAGCCGGCGCCCCTTCCTGCGAATCGGGTGTAACGGGTACCTGGGAACTCATCAAGAATCTCCTCAACAGTCCGCTCGCTACCGAGCGGAAAGGCCTCCAAAGCGACGACGATCGCGGCCCTGGAACGCCGCGATGGCGTGCAGCAGGCCCCACCGATCGAAATCGGGCCAGTAGGTATCGGTAAGGTAAAACTCCGCGTACGCGACCTGCCACAGCAGGTAATTCGACAGGCGCATCTCGCCCGACGTGCGGATGACCAACTCCGGGATCGGGCAGGTCCGCGGTGGTACAGGTGGTCGGCGATCGCGGACTCGTCGATGTCGTCCGGCGACAGGCGGCCCGCGGCGACCTCCTGCGCAAGCATGCCGCGCGGCGCGCGGACGAGCTCGGCGCGGGCCCCGTAGTTGACGGCGAGCGCGAGCGTCATGCCCGTATGGCCGCTCCTGCTCCAGGCCGTACTCGAACACCTCGCGTGTCTTTTTGGGCAGGGCGGAGATGTCGCCGAGGAACTCGACGCTGACGTTCTCACGCTTGAGCAGCGGCAGCTCGTCGACGAAGGTCTTGGCGAACAGGTGCATGAGGAGGTTGACCTCGGTCTGCGGGCGGTTCCAGTTCTCGGTCGAGAACGCGTAGGCGGACAAGACGTCGACGCCCAGGCGCACACAGGCGGTGATGACGTCCTGCAACGCGACGATGCCCGCCTTATGCCCCTCTCCCCTGCCGAGACCGCGCGCCGTCGCCCATCGGCCGTTGCCGTCCATGATGCAAGAGACATGGCGCGGGAT